>CAJIAD010000071.1_pt1 | contig 22611 bp, 18 predicted proteins | sample 9198981 | NCBI WGS metagenome assembly CAJIAD01 (sample SAMEA7708274, study PRJEB35096) | sediment metagenome | biome: marine neritic benthic zone biome [ENVO:01000025]; feature: sediment [ENVO:00002007]; material: shallow marine sediment [ENVO:03000034] sea grass bed [ENVO_01000059] ...
AGCTGCCGTCGGTCTTGAACCTGACGAGATTGCTCAACATCGCATGCATGACGAGGGCTTCGGAGCCCGACAGGTACAGCGCCGGATCGTAGAAATTGGCGTCGGTGTAAGTGCGGATTCGGACCACATCGTGATCGACAGACCAACCGATCACCGGGATCGAAGAGGCGGCGAAACCCAATCCGGCCGCCACCGAACTGCTCAGAAACTCGCGGCGGGATAATGTCCGATCGGCCGTCCTGCGACTCAAGCGCCCTCCCCTCGCATCGCGTCCTGATCGTCGGACCCAATGGCTGCGGACGGCAGATCGGCCAGGAAGGATGACAATCCATCCAGGTAGTTTTTGCTGTCCAGGATGAAGGCATCGTTGTGCCCGCCGGACAAGACCAGCAATGATTTCGGTTGCGGGGCGGCGTCGAAGATCGCCTCACCGTGGTGGAAGGGGATGATCTCGTCATCACGGCTGTGAACCACGAGTACCGGGCAGTTGGCCGACGCGACATAGTCCCGTGTCGCGTGACGGAGGCGGCTCAACCATCGCACTGGCAACCAGGGGTAGATTTCGCCGGCGACATCGGGAACCGACGTAAAGGACGACTCGACGATCAACGCGAGGGGCCGCTTCCTGGCGGCGAGCCATGCGGCCACCGAACCGCCCAGCGACCGGCCGAACAGGATGATCGATTGCGGTTCCAGCCCTCGGGTCCGTGTCAGGTACTTCCATGCCGCCTCCGCATCGATATAGAGGCCGTTCTCCGTCGGTCTGCCTTTGCTTTGGCCGTAGCCGCGATAATCGACAATCAATGTGGACAAGCCGAGGCTTCTGAACTGCTGCAGCGACTCGAGGCGGTGCGATATGTTGCCCGCATTGCCGTGGAAGAACAGCAGGACACGTGACGAATACCCTGGCACATACCACCCGTGAAGACGTACACCGTCGGCGGTATCGATCCAGACATCTTCGTAGTCGAGACCGACATCAGCCGGCGTGAGGTCAAGGGCGCGCCCCGGCATGTCGGGCAGATACAGCATGCGGCCTTGCATCAGGTAGACGAGCGTCACCAGCAACCCGTAGCCGACAGCCAGCGCGATTGCGAACTTCAACATGGAGCGGGCCGTTGCATGCTCTTTAGCGGATACCGTGCCCTTCAGGCCCGCTTGAGGAGATCCCGGGCTGCGAGTGTCATGGCGTGGACGCCGGCCTTGATCGACGCCTCGGCATCGATCCGGAAGTAAGGGGAGTGGTGCTCCGCCCAGGATCCATCCGCAATCTGTGCCGGCGGCGTACCGCCCACCTCGAAATAGACACTGGGGATCGGCGGGTCGCTCTCCACGAGTTCCGGAAAGTCTTCTGCTCCCATATCGGACTGATACCAATCGATGAAACTGTCCTCGGGCATGCCTGTCTGCATGGCGCCTCGAACCCTGCGGGCCAGTGCCGCATTATTGGTCGTCGTCGGGCTGCCATCCTCCGCAACGAGAACTTCCGGCAGCATCTCGTCAGGGATGCCGGCAGCCGCGGCCGTTTTCTCCGCTACCCTTTTGATGCTGTCGAGCAGGCGCTGCCTCGTTTCTGCGGTATTGGATCGAACGGTGATGTCGAGTCGTGCGCCTTCCGCGATGACATTGGCAGCAGTACCGGCATGGAAAGCGCCTACGGTGATCAGGGCGGGCTCGACCGGCGATACCTCGCGGGTCACGATGGACTGCAGCGCCACCACGATCTGGCTACCGATCAATACAGGGTCGTTACCCAGATGCGGCGACGAACCATGGGTGGCGACCGTGCGGATATTGATGCGCACGGTATCGGCGCTCGAGTACATAAGCCCCTCACTGAATGCGATCTTGCCTGCCGGGTACTTGGCAATCACATGCAACGCCAGTGCGAAATCAGGTCGTCCCACCTGTTCATACAGGCCGTCCGAGATCATCCGTCGCGCTCCCCCGTGGCACTCTTCGGCGGGCTGACCTACAAGCAGCAGCCGCCCGCGCCACGTGTCCGTGGACGCCGCCATACGCCTGGCGACTCCAACCAGGGATGTCATGTGCATGTCGTGGCCGCAGGCATGCATGACCGGCATCTCCTCGCCTTCGAGGTTCACCTGGCGCACTGTCGACGCATAGGGCAAGCCGGTTTTCTCCTCAACCGGCAAGGCGTCCATGTCTGACCGGATCAGAAGCGTCGGGCCCGGGCCGTTTTCCATGACGCCGACGAGACCGGTTTCTCCGATGCCAACTGTCACCTCGAAACCCAGCGAAACCAGCTCATCTGCCAGCCTTCGGGACGTCCTGTATTCCTGCAGCGAAAGCTCCGGGTTGGCATGGAAATGGCGGAAAAGCGCTTCCAGGTACGGGTAGTCAGACGCAATGGCGTTCTCCAGCGCCTGGTCCGACCCACCGATCGCTGGCTGCGCATCCAGTGACCCTACCTTCGGAAAAGTGCGGACATTCGTCACCGTGCCAAATTCCCCTGCCTTCCTACGATTGCGCTGTCGCCGACGCAAGGTCTGGCGGTGCTGCGTGCGCCCGAGCTTGCACACCCCGGGGGCAAATCGCAATGACGCGTTGCGATGGCCGGACGATCGCCGTGTGGGTTTGGGGGCAGCGCAACAATGATCTGGCTCAATTCGGGTGCCGCCACCATGTGATACATAGATCAGGAAAATGTCGACTCGCTTTACGCGCCAGCAAGGAATTACCGGGTGGCGATCGCGAGACGCGAACGAAATTAGAAGACAAACGATACAAACCAGCTAACCACCTGCGAGGACCGAACCCCGACATGTGTCTCGCCATACCGATGGAAGTCAAGCAAATTGACGAGTTCGTCGCACGCTGCGAAGCCAAGGGCGTGGAACGCGACGTCAGCCTGTTCATGATGCAGGGCGAGGACGTGCAGCCGGGCGACTTCGTCATGGTGCACGTGGGATACGCGATACAGAAGGTGTCACCACAGGATGCGCGCAGCGCGTGGGAGCTGTTCGACGAGATTATCGCCAGCACCGAGGGATAAGTTCCGGGGGAGATCAACAATGTGCGATACCTGCGGTTGCAATATCACGACCGGAAACAGGCACCTGATAGAGGGCACCGGAAAACTTTCCAGGACCGAGAGTGGCAGGGAAGCGGTCACCGTACTCCAAGGCCTCCTCAGCGAGAATGATCGGGTCGCGGCACACAATCGTGAACATTTCGATCGCCAGGGTGCCCTCGCGGTCAACCTGATGTCTTCGCCCGGCTCCGGCAAGACTGCTTTGCTCGAAGCGACGATCAGAGCGATCGGCGACGAGTTCTCCATAGCGGTCGTAGAGGGCGATCTCGAAACCGAGAACGACGCGCAACGAATCCGCTCGTTGGGCGTTCCAGCGATCCAGATATCGACAGGCAGTGCGTGCCACCTCGATGCCCACATGGTCCACGATGCGCTGCATGACCTGGACCTGGCCGAAACTGACATCGTATTTATCGAGAACGTCGGCAATCTCGTCTGTCCGGCCAGTTTTGACCTTGGACAACACCTCAACGTCACGTTGCTATCGACCACCGAAGGTGACGACAAGCCGGCCAAGTATCCGGTGATGTTCAGGGCGGCGGACCTGGCGGTCATCGCGAAGACCGACCTGCTGCCGGTACTCGGCGACTTCGATCCGGCCCTTGCGGAAAACCACCTGCGCAACCTGGCATCAGAGGCGCCAATGCTGAGCCTGTCTGCACGCTCGGGAGCCGGCATGGACCACTGGTTCGACTGGTTACGAGCACAATTTGGACGGCAGTCCGAACGCCTAAATGCCGGAGCGACGCGGCGACCGGCAGTCCAGGAGGACGGAGTGCACCTGCACTCCCACGCCGCCACCGACCACTAAAGCGGAGCGTCCGCATGGCTACGAGCGGCAAACAATGGTTGCAACGGATCCGGGAGCTGCCGCTGCCGGACAAGGTCAAGATCATGAACGTCTGTGGCGGACACGAGCGCTCCATCAGCGCCGCGGGTCTGCGCGGCGCACTGCCGCCCCAGATCGAGCTCGTTCCCGGCCCCGGATGTCCTGTTTGTATCTGTCCTGAAGAGGACGTGTACGAAGCGATCCACCTGGCACTGGATGAAGACCTCACGCTGGTGACTTTCGGGGACATGCTGCGGGTGCCGGTCAATGTCCCGCGCCGGGAAATCCGATCGCTCGAGCAGGCCAAGGCGGCAGGGGCTGATATCCGGCCGATCGCCTCACCCACCGAGGCCGCTGAAATAGCCAGGGCCAACCCGGACAGGCCGGTCGTCTTTTTCGCTGCGGGATTCGAGACTACGACGGCTCCGGTGGCGGCAATGCTGAACGAGAATCCGCCGGACAACCTGTTCATGCTGTTGTCGGGCCGTCTGACCTGGCCAGCGGTTGCGATGCTGCTCGAATCGGGAGACCCGGGTTTCGATGCACTGATCGCCCCCGGTCACGTTTCGACAGTGATGGGCCCGGAGGAATGGGAGTTCGTCGTCGATCGCCACAATCTTCCGGCGGCAGTTGCGGGCTTCACTCCCGAATCATTGCTGGCTGCGATGTACTCGGTGCTGAGGCAACTGATCGACGGGAAGCACTTCCTGGACAATTGTTATCCGGAGGTCGTTCGCGTCGGTGGCAACACGATCGCCCAGGAGCAGCTGACGGCGGCCATGGACGTCGCCGATGCCCCCTGGCGAGGAATCGGCGTGATCCCACAATCCGGTTACGTACTAAAACCGCACCTGGCCGCACGCGATGCGCGCCTGCGATTCGGCTCCCGCGATGACGAGATCCGCAAGCGCCAGGGATTGATGCCCCAAGGTTGCGACTGCGCCAGGGTAGTACTGGGGAAGATCTATCCGAATCAATGCCGGATTTATGGCCTGGCCTGCACGCCGCGCAATCCGATCGGTCCATGCATGGTGTCCGACGAAGGCGCGTGCCGTATCTGGTGGGCCAGCGGCATCCGGGATCGGGACGTCGCCTGAGGTCGACCATCCCATGAAGGCTGCCGTCACGAACCTGCCCAGCGAATTCCGGTGCGGTCACGTTCATGGATAGCATCCGCAAAATCGAGGCACGCAGCATCCGCCTGACCGGGCATGTCCAGGGGGTAGGATTCCGGCCCTTTGTCTATCGGCTGGCCGAGGAACACGCCGTCACTGGCTGGGTACAGAATCAGCTCGGTGAGGTCGAGGTGTTTGCCGAAGGACCGGCGATCATCCTTGATGCCTTCCAACGCGACCTGATCGACAAGGCGCCGCCGCTGGCCAGGCCAGCCCTGGGTCTCGTGAATGCGTGTCCGGCGGACGGCCTGGAGAACTTCAGCATCCGGGCAAGCGAAGCGACGCACGAACCGGAAATCCATGTTCCACCCGATTTCTTTACCTGCGACGATTGCGTGCAAGAACTGCATGACCCGTCCGACCGCCGCTATCGATACCCCTTTATCAACTGCACGCAGTGTGGTCCGCGCTATACCTTGATCGAAGCCATGCCCTACGATCGACCGAACACGTCGATGGCCGGGTTTCCACTTTGTGCCGATTGCCTGGCTGAGTACGAAGATCCCACTGACAGGCGCTTCCACGCAGAGCCGGTGGCCTGTCCCGAGTGCGGGCCATCGCTCGCATACAAGGCTGGCGACGGCGTGATCGAGGGCGACAACGAAGCCGCGCTGACAGCGGCACTGGATGCCCTCCGCAGCGGTGCGATCCTTGCGGTCAAGGGTGTCGGCGGTTACCACCTGATGTGTGACGCGGCTGACGACGAAGCGATCGCACGCCTGCGCAGCCGCAAGCCGCGGCCCGACAAACCGCTTGCGTTGATGTATCCGGCAACCGGCACCGACGGACTCGACGCGTTGCGTGACGATTTCGACATCGAGCCGACAGAACTCGAGCACATAACGCAACCGGATCGTCCGATCGTGCTGCTGCGCAGTTCCGGCAATGCCGCCCTGTCCGACCTCGTGGCCCCGGGTCTGTCCGAGATCGGTGTCATGTTGCCGTACAGCCCGCTCCACCATCTACTCCTTGGCGGGTTCGGTCGGGCACTGGTCGCCACGTCCGGCAACATCAGCGGTGAACCCGTGCTGACCAATGCCACCGACGCGGAGCAGCGCCTTGATCGCATCGTCGACGGCTACCTGCATCACGATCGACCAATAGTCAGGCCGGCCGACGATTCCGTCCTCAGGCGAATATCCGGTCGCATGACTTCCATTCGGCTCGGTCGCGGCGCCGCTCCGCTGGAGGTGGAGCTCCCGATCGACTTGCCAACTCCCGTTCTGGCGGTTGGCGGGCATATGAAGAACACAGTCGCTATCGGGTGGGGGCGCCGCCTGGTTGTATCCCCGCACATCGGTGACATGGGCACGACAAGAAGCCTGCAGGTCTTCGAGCGCGTTACAGGTGATCTCCAGGCACTGTATGGAGTCGAAGCCAAGGCCGTCTTGTGTGACGCTCACCCGGACTACGTGACGACGCGATGGGCGCGCCGCCAGTCAATCCCCGCCTACGCCATTCCACATCATTTCGCACATGCCTCCGCCGCCAGCCATGAGTGGCCGAAGGAAGCTGAAGGCATTGTCTTCACATGGGACGGCGTCGGCTTTGGCCCGGACGAAACTCTCTGGGGCGGCGAGGCGCTCGCCGGCCGGCCGGGGGCGTGGCGCCGCGTCGCCACCATGCGATCGTTCCGACTGCCGGGTGGCGAGCGCGCCGGCCGCGAGCCCTGGCGAAGCGCCGCAGCTGTCGCCTGGGAAACGGGATCGACGATTGATGATTTGCCGGATGGTGCCGCCCTCGCCCACCAGGCCTGGATCAAGGACCTCAACTGCCCGACGACTACCGCCATGGGCAGGCTCTTTGATGCGGCAGCGGCGATGCTGGGAATCTGCCGTTCCGCGAGCTTCGAGGGACAGGGTCCGATGGAACTCGAGGCCCTGGCAAGAAAGCGGGAAACACCTGTCGATCTGCCACTTTCGGAGATTTCCGGCGATCTGTTGGTGACGGACTGGGAGCCATTGATCGCCGTCCTGTCCGACACCACGCTCGGCATCGAACACCGCGCCGGCATCTTTCACGCCAGCATGGCAGCAGCGCTGGTCCGGCAGGCGGAACACATACGCTCGAAGACCGGGCTCAATCGAATCGCTTTCGGCGGAGGCGTCTTCCAGAACCGGCTTCTGACCGAGCTTTGCCTGGAGATGATGGCATCCCGCTCATTTGATGTGACCCCGATCGGTAGGTTGCCGGTCAATGATGGCGGCCTGAGCGCCGGCCAGGTCGTAGAGTTCGCAGGAGGAGCAAGGACATGCAGCAAGCTGTCTTAACCGAAACTGACAGAGGAACAGCCATGCAGGACACACACGTCGCCCTGGCGCACGGGAATGGTGGCCGTTACATGCACGAACTCATCGACGAGCTATTCGCCCGGCATCTCGCGAATCCGGACCTGGATACCCGGGCCGACTCGGCGTGCCTGCCCGCCCTGCCGGCCGGTGAGGTGATGATGACGACGGATGGCTTCACCGTGCAGCCGCTGGAATTCCCGGGCGGCGACATCGGCTCCCTGGCTGCCCATGGAACGATCAATGACCTCGCGGTGGCAGGCGCGCGGCCGTTGTACTTCACGCTGAATTGCTTCATCGAGGAAGGCCTGGAATTCGAGGTGCTGGAGCGCGTCATTGCCAGCCTTGCACGGGCGACCGAAGAGGCCGGTGTCCATGTCGTCGCGGGCGACACAAAGGTCCTGCGCCGCGGCGAAGGCGGAGGCATCTATCTTGCTACGACCGGCGTTGGTGTCAGGCCCGCCGGTGTCGACCTGGGGCTGCATCGACTGCAGGCGGGCGACCGGTTGCTCGTCAGCGGGCCGGTCGGTGACCACGGTATTTGCGTCATGCTGGCGCGCGAACAATTCGGATTGAAGGGTGACCTGCGCTCCGACGCCGCTTCCGTCATACCACTGACCGAGGCTGCGATGACCATCGATGGTTTGCGTTTCATGCGTGATCCGACACGGGGCGGCCTGGCAACGGTTGCCCATGAACTTCACAGGGCAACCGGACACAGCATTCGCCTGTCGGCTCCGGATATTCCGGTCAGCCCACAGGTGCAGTCGGTATGCGAAATGCTCGGCTATGATCCCTACTACCTGGCCTGCGAGGGTCGTGTCGTAGCGGCAGTGGCACCCGAAAATGCTGACCAATTGCTGCGCGAGTGGCAGTCACTGCCCGACGGTAAAGAAGCCGCCATCATCGGCGAAATCATCACAGGACCACATGCTGTGACGATGACCACCGAGATCGGCGGCGAACGCATCCTGGAGCAGCTGGAAGACGACCCCCTGCCCAGGATCTGCTAGCGACATCAATCGCTGACGCGACGCAATCACAGCCCCTGATGGAGCGTCCTGCGCCATTGGGGGCAAACGCCTGCCGGACGTTGCCTCGCGTGATGCCGATAACTGCCCTTTTATTGAGGTAGATCAGAAACTTCAAAACTCACAGGCGTACTATCGGGACGTATGGCCGATGCGCCCAAATCGCGACGTCACCGCCCATACAGATAGCGAAGAGTTGTGCCACCGTTCCGGCCGTGGCGATGGCACCAGGACAGAGTTAACGACCACGCACTAGACCAGAAACCGCTTAGAGGGAGTTGCCATGGCAATCCACGAAACCCTTTACGAGGTCATGCGTCAGCATGGCATCACGCGGCGCAGCTTTCTGAAGTTTTGCAGTCTCACAGCAGCCGGCCTGGGAATGGGACCGGAATTCGCTGGCAAGATTGCTCACGCACTCGAGACCAAACCCCGTACGCCGGTGATCTGGCTGCACGGCCTCGAGTGTACCTGCTGCACCGAATCGTTTATCCGTTCCGGTAACCCGCTTGCGGGTGACGTCATTCTCTCGATGATCTCCCTGGACTACGACGACACCCTTATGGCTGCCGCCGGTCACCAGGCCGAAGAGCTCCTCGAGCAGACCATCGAGAAATACGATGGTGAGTTCATTCTCGCTTGTGAAGGCAACCCCGCACTCGGAGAGGACGGCATGTTCTGTATCCAGGGCGGTCAGCCATACGTCGAGAAACTCAAACACATGGCGGCCCACTGCAAGGCCATCATCGCCTGGGGCTCCTGCGCGTCGTGGGGTTGTGTCCAGGCGGCGAGACCGAATCCGACCACTGCGGTGCCGATCCACAAAGTCATCACGGACAAGCCGATTATCAAGGTACCGGGATGCCCGCCGATCGCTGAAGTGATGACCGGCGTCCTCACCTACATTATCGCTTTCGGTGAATTCCCCGAACTGGATCGCCAGGGGCGGCCGAAGATGTTCTACGGACAAAGGTTGCACGACAAATGCTACCGGCGGCCGCACTTCGATGCCGGCCAATTCGTCGAGAAATTCGATGATGAAGGCGCTCGCAAGGGCTACTGCCTGTACAAGGTCGGTTGCAAAGGTCCGACGACCTACAACGCCTGTTCAACCGTCGAATGGAACGACGGACTGTCATGGCCGGTCAAGTCCGGTCACGGCTGTCTCGGCTGTGCCGAAAACGACTTCTGGGACAGAGGCTCGTTCTACAGCGCTGTCACCAACTTCGGCGTCATGGGTGGCGCGGAGGCGACTGCCGACAGAATCGGCGGCGTCCTGGCTGGAGCGGCCGCGATCGGTGTCGCGGCGCATGCAGCGGCGTCGGTTGTTAGTCACATGAGCGGCAAGAAGGACGAGGAGTAAAGACAATGGCCACTACTGTTACGCCAAATGGCTTCCCCCTCGACGACAGCGGTCAGCGGGTCGTTGTTGATCCCATCTGCCGCATCGAGGGTCACCTGAGAATCGAGGTAAATCTCGACGAAGAAAACACCATCCGCAACGCGGTCTCCACGGGCAACATGTGGCGCGGCCTTGAGATCATCCTCAAGGGTCGCGATCCGCGTGATGCCTGGGCGTTCGTCGAGCGGATCTGCGGTGTCTGTACGGGCGTTCACGCACTGGCGTCAGTTCGCTGTGTGGAGGACGCCGTGGGCATCAAGATCCCGCCCAATGCGAACATGATCCGCAACCTGATGATGCTGGCGCAGTACACCCAGGACCACCTGGTGCACTTCTACCACCTGCATGCACTGGACTGGGTGGATGTCGTCAGCGCATTGAGCGCCGATCCTGGCGCCACCTCGGCCCTGCAACAGAGCATCTCACCATGGCCGAAGTCGTCACCAGGCTACTTCCGGGACGTTCAGAACAAGCTGAAACGATTCGTTGAATCGGGCCAGCTGGGACCGTTCGCCAATGCCTATTGGGGCAGCCCCGCCTACAAGCTTCCGCCGGAAGCAAACCTGATGGCGGTAACCCACTATCTCGAGGCGTTGGACTTCCAGAAAGAGATCGTCAAGATCCACACGATCTTCGGCGGCAGGAATCCACATCCGAACTGGCTGGTCGGCGGCGTTCCGTGCTCACTCAATGTAAACGACGCAGGGTCGGTCGGCGCGATCAATATGACCTGGCTCAACCAGGTGTCGCGCATCATCGACGAATCCATCGCTTTTGTTGACCAGGTGTATATCCCTGATCTCAAGGCGGTCGCCTCGTTCTACAAGGACTGGGGTTACGGCGGCGGTTTGTCCAGCAAGAACGTGCTGGCATACGGCGAGTTCCCGGACATTCCGAACGACTACTCCAACGACAGTCTGATGATGCCGATGGGCGCCATTATCGATGGCGACCTGAGCACCGTTCATGATGTTGATCCGAAAGACCCCGAGCAGATACAGGAGTTCGTCAATCACTCCTGGTACGCCTATCCCGACGAGAGCAAGGGTATGCATCCCTGGGACGGCGTCACGGAGCCCAATTTCGAACTGGGGCCGAACTTCAAGGGTACGAAGACCAACATCGAGCAACTCGATGAGGGCGGCAAGTACTCGTGGCTGAAGGCGCCTCGCTGGCGCGGACACGCCATGGAAGTCGGACCGTTGGCCCGCTACCTGGTGGCTTATGCCCGAGGAAACGAGGAGATCAAGGCGCAAGTTGATGGCCTGCTCGGCGAGCTCGGCCTGCCACTGACCGCCCTGTTCTCAACCCTGGGCAGGACGGCAGCGCGCGGTCTCGAGTGTTCATGGTCGGCGCACAAGATGCGCTACGTGTTCGACAAGATGATGGCCAATATCAAGGCCGGCGATCAGTCGACTGCGAACATGGATAGCTTTGAACCCGCAACCTGGCCGGTCGACACCAAGGGCGTCGGCATGGCAGAGGCTCCACGAGGTGCGCTCGGTCACTGGATCCACATCAAGGACACCAAGATCGAGAACTACCAGGCGATCGTCCCGACGACATGGAACGCGTCGCCCAGGGATCCCGCCGGCAACATCGGTGCCTACGAGGCTGCCTTGCTGGGGACACCGCTCGCCAATGCAGAGCAACCACTGGAGATCCTGAGGACGATCCACAGCTTCGATCCCTGCCTGGCCTGTGCCAGTCATGTGATGGCGCCGGATGGCGGAGAGCTGACAGTCGTCAAGATCCGCTGATCACGGGAGGGAATGACAATGACAAACAATGCGGTGACAAGCGGGCATGGCCCCGACGTCGACAAACCGCTATACGTCTTCGAAGCTCCCGTGCGTCTGTGGCACTGGACGCATGCGATCAGCATCGTGGTGTTATGCGTGACGGGCTATCTTATCGCCAACCCATTGCCTGCTGTAGGCGGCGAAGCGAGCGATCATTTCATCATGGGCAACATGAGAATGATCCACTTCATCGCCGCCTATGTCTTCGCGATCGGATTCGCCGTTCGCGTCTACTGGGCATTCGTCGGCAACAAGTATTCCCGTGAACTGTTCATCCTGCCTGTCTGGCGCGGCGAATGGTGGCGCGATTTCTTTCATGAGGTGGCTTTCTATCTTTTCCTGACGCGGAAGACACCGAAAACGATCGCGCACAACCCGCTCGCACAGACAGCGATGTGGCTGTTCAACTTCCTGTTGACGCTGTTCCTGATCTTTACGGGATTCGCACTCTATGGCGAAGGCCTGGGGGCCGGCAGCTGGGCTGATCGATTGTTTGGCTGGGTGATCCCCGCGATGGGCGATTCGCTCAATGTGAAGATGTGGCACGTGCTCGGCATGTGGCTGATCATCGTGTTCGCGATCATCCACATTTACATGGCGATCCGGGCCGACATCATCACCCGCCAGAGCAGCATCAGCACGATCTTCGGAGGCTGGCGATACTTTAAATAACGCAACCGCGGGAAGGTCGACGGTTGCGCGAAGGGAGGGATGTGGTGAATCGCACCAAGATAGATACGCTGGTATTGGGTATCGGCAATCTCCTGTGGGCGGACGAAGGATTCGGCATCCGCGCCGTCGAGGCGCTGAATGCGAAGTACCGATTTCCGCCGGAGGTTTGTGTAATGGATGGTGGAACCCAGGGCCTGTTCCTGTTGCCCTGGGTTCGAAAGGCGTCACGACTGCTGATTCTGGACGCTATCGATTACGGATTGCCGCCGGGCCAGATGCGCGTGATGCGCGACGACGACGTGCCTCAGTACCTGGGAGCCAAGAAGATGAGTATGCATCAGACCGGCTTCCAGGAAGTGCTGACTTCGGCACAGATGCTGGGCGAATTTCCGAGCCAGCTGGCATTGGTCGGCGTCCAGCCGAAAGTGCTCGATGACTACGGTGGCAGCCTGCAAATGTGCGTCAAGGCTCGGATCCCGGACGCAGTCGGGCGTGCGATCGACATCCTGTCCGAATGGGGCGTTTGCGCCGTTCGGCGTGATCGTCAGATCGAAACACCTGAACTGATCGGTCCGCAGGCGATGGAAATGACCGCCTATGAGACCGGCAGACCGGTGCCAGGGGTACAGACATGACCCACGCATTGATCCAACGTCTGCACGACGTGCACGGATATGACGACGTCAACTTGAGCAATCACGAGGCATTCATTCAACGCGACGGCGTGACCGTCCTTTTCTTTCCGGGTGACCCGGACCGCTACAGGGAAACGGCGGATGTCGCCGTAGTCCTTCCGGAACTCGTTGCAGCATTTCGTGGCTGCTTGCATCCAGGCGTCGTTTCCCGCGAGGCGGAGACCGAGTTGCAGATGCACTATGGCTTCAGGAAGTGGCCCGCTCTCGTTTTCCTGCGCAACGGTGGCTATCTGGGCGCTATCTGCAAGGTGCGGGACTGGCACGATTATCTGACAGAAGTAGCAGACATCCTGGAGAAAGAGCCGACCCGGCCACCCGGATTCAAGATCGCCGTGGTCGCCGAACCTGAATCACCGGAAACCGTGGAGACATAATAATGAAGCTGAAAGACATCCCGGTTGTGCCAATGGGTCCGGGCAGCCAGCCGACCGAATCAGACGGCGCCGCTCTCGAATACATCGACATGCCGACGGGCATGGCGACTTACACAGCGCCGAGGGTTCCCGAGCCACACGATGTCCGCGATCTCGACGGCGCAAGGGAAGCGATGGAGTGGCTGCGTGGCGCATTGTCGCGCTACGAGTGCGGGGCCGAACCGTTGCTGGCCGACATCAGCAAGCTCGACGAGGTGAATCGGGACCTGGTCAACCAGGTCCTGGGCGACGGCGACGTCAGCGCCAAGTACACCGGCCTGGTTAGGGCCCGGATGCAGGAGTCCGTCTTCGCGGGCATCTGGAGGACCTTTTACCTTGATGATGAGGATCGCGTGACCCGCGATCTGATCGAAGTGGGCGACGTCCCCTACCTGGTCTCCGCACCAATCCAGGGAACCCTGGAGCCACACCGGTCGCTGACGGATGTGGACGCGCCGGAAGGGGTCATGAATGCCATGTCCATCCTGACGGAGATCGACGAGCATCGGTCCGGATATGTTTCGGGCAGCCCGGCCCACATCATCAACCTGACACTGTTGCCGCTGTCTGAAGATGACATCGCGTTCCTCGAGGAGATTCTCGGTCAAGGCCCGGTGTACGTACTGTCGAGAGGTTATGGCGACTGCCACATCATCAGTACGGCAGTACCCAATGTGTGGTGGGTGCGCTACTTCAATTCGATGGGCAAGAACATCCTCAACAGCCTCGAAGTTGTGGACGTACCTTCGGTTGTCCGGGCGGCTCCGGAAGATCTGGCGGACTCTGCGATAAGGCTGGAAGAGGTTCTCGCCCCCTACTGGAAGAAAACAGGCTGACAGGCTGCACTGCACATGGCGGAAAAAACTCTTAGAGATAAGAATCGCGCGACGCCTAGATACGGGGACCTGTCTCGGCTGGAATGCCGGATTTGCTGGCACGTATACGACCCGCTCGAGGGCGACGAGTACGAGCAGATTCCGCCCGGAACACCCTTCGCCCAGCTGCCCGATACCTGGTGTTGTCCCGAGTGCGATTCACCCAAGGACATGTATCTGCCGATTGACGAACCAGGCGATCCGTAATGGAGACAGTCCTCGACAGGCTGGTGGCCGACTATCGGCGAATCGCCTACGACAGGATGCGCGGCCTGCCCTTCTACAACCACAACCTGACTGTCGAAACGGTGGGTTTCCGGGAGTGGCAGGGGCGCAAGCTTGGCGTCCTGATCACGCCCTGGTTTATGAACCTGATCCTGCTGCCGGCCGGCGACGATGATTGGCGTGAAGAAAGTTGCAGCGCCAGCAGCGAATGGGAATTTCCGTCCGGCCGTTACTCCTTTAACACCTGCAGGACCTCAGACGCGGGTCTGCACCTTAGTACCGCCCTGTTTTCCTCGATGGGCGACTTCCCCGACCAGGCTACCGCACACAAGGTAGCGCGCGAGGTGATGGCGGGCTTGTTCAGGCCACCGGCGCCCGAACCCGACGCGGTGGTGGAAGAGGAGCCCCGCAGTCAGCGATTGCTCGACAGAAAGGTGAGCCGCCGCGGCCTGTTTCAGTGGTTGACGCCCGGATCCATGCAGGGAGGGCAAGTGGACGATGCATGAGCTGTCGGTGTGTCTCGCGTTGATGGAACAGGTGCGAAAGATCGCGCGTGAGCACAAAGCGCGCGCCGTCGAGAGAATCGTGCTGCGGATCGGTCCCTTGTCTGGCATCGAAGCACCTCTGCTGCGAAACGCCTTCCCCATCGCCGCCAGTGGCACGCTCGCCGATGGGGCGGAATTACAGATCAACCACAGCGACATTGTCGTTCGTTGTACTCAATGCGAAACAGAGTCGGCGGTGAGTCCGAACAAGCTGATTTGTGCGGCTTGTGGCGATTTCAGAACCCGCCTCGTCCGAGGTGACGAGATGATCCTCGAGCAGGTAGAGCTCGATATTCCGTCGAGCGGGCGCGAGACTGAGGGGCGATCATCGGAGGCATCGCCCACCGCGAGCCAGGTGGCGGGCTGAGCCGACATGACACTCAGTATCCTGCTGCTCGGCTTCATGATCGGATTGCGCCACGCAATGGAATCCGATCATGTCGCAGCGGTAGCCTCGCTGGCGACGAACTCCAGGTCCACAAAGGACACGGTGCGTCAGGGTCTCGCATGGGGGCTCGGTCACACGGCGACCCTGTTCGCAATCGGTGCCGTCGTCCTGGTTTTCGAAACAGTCGTTCCCGCCACGCTTGCCCACACCCTCGAATTGCTGGTCGGGATAATGCTGGTCCTGCTCGGCATCGATGTGCTGCGCAAAGTGGTAAGAGACCGCATCCATTTCCACACTCATTCTCACGACGATGGCGCCGTCCACTTTCACGCCCACTCACACGCTGGCTCCGCTATTCATGACCAAGCCGCTCACCGACACGAGCACACGGATCGCTTCCCGTTACGAGCGCTCTATGTGGGCCTGATGCACGGTGCCGCAGGTTCAGCAGCGCTGATCGTTCTCGCCCTGCAATCGGCCGAGTCTGTGGCCATGGGCCTGCTCTACATAGCCATTTTCGGTATCGGCTCGATGATCGGTATGGCCATGTTGTCTTTCGCCATTGCGATCCCGATGCGCCTGTCGGCAAACAGCCTGACGAGGCTGCACAACGGACTGCACGGTGTCGTCGGCATTGTCACGATCGCGATTGGTCTGCACCTGGTATCGCAATCTATGTAGGTCTCCATTGGCGGGCGCATCTGAGGCGCGACCAACCTCCTCCGCCCACGCACCAGATTGGCCACCGATGAGCGTTGGATTATCACTTTCCGGGATCATCGCAGGTCTCTTTCCCGCCTTCGGCACCAGCTAGTCGTCACCAGCACAAGCTCACCTTGCCGAAGGTCTGGTTCCTGCGCGATCCGCGTGCAAGAAATAAACACCCTGCCGAACCCACACCATTAGCTGGCGGTGGTAGAGCTTGGAGACTGACGTCCATTCTGGACGCTTCCAGCGTTCGGCAACAGGTTAAATTTCAAGGACTTAGAAACTGACAAGCAACTGGTTGCTCGTGCGGGAAATTGGTTCGCGCGTACAGCCCTCAATCACATTATGACAAGTCCGTCAAACGACCGCGTACCAGTTTCGCGACGATTTCGTCGTTATGTAAAAAGCCCGCCAATCTGGAAAACGTTTCCGCTATCACTACGCGTCACTCGACAGAGCGCAGCGCGGGCCCCAGGCCCTACGAATCGGAGATTCGTTCGCTGCGCTCAATCGATTGGGGGGGGGGGATATAAACCGACGAAGTGGTAGCCCCCTCAGTCCTCGCAATGACGGATTCCCGTGCTGCGATGGATGGAAAAAATTGAAGTTAGCACTGCAGGGGGATGGCAGATGAGCGATTCAGCTACGGCGTACCGTAGGCTTACGGTATTTGTTTTTGTAGGAATCCTGTTATTGGCAGGGGCGACCCTGACCAAGCAGGCGTACGGTCACCTGACCGGCGAGATATTTAATATTCATTACAGCACGGCTGTCACCAGGGGCAATCCGAACCTTCTCAACGGTGCCACGGTGACAGGCGACGTTGCGGTATTTACAGATCCGCTATTCCCGTTGTCCGAGATCAAGCAAGTGGATTTCTTTCTGAACCAGGGCAACAACCCGCCAGGAAGTACACGCGAAATCCGAGAGAGAGTGGCCCCGTACGACTATGCGGGAACCGCAGGCAATGGCAATGCCGTACTGTTCGATACTACGAGCCTTGCGGACGGCCTCAATCGTATTTCGATGCGCGTGGTCTTTACGGACGGTCATCGCAAACTTTTGCATGCTGATTTCACCGTCAACAATGGAGGTGGCGCTCCCGTCGGAGACTACGAACTCGGCGTCGCAGAAGTTTCGGATCGCACCGGCGGCATCGCCGAACTGATCCCGCCTCCGCCCGGCTTCCCGCTTGAAGCCCTGCATGGCATGCTGTTCATCTACCTGGGCGATTCATCCAGCTGCACGCTGGCCGGATGCCCCCCGATCGATACCAACACGGTCGTGGAGAGCGTCGACTACTACCTGGACGATCCGGGTATGACAGGCGCACCGCTCAATAATGACCCGGACGCGCCGTTTGATTTCAATGGCGGAACTGTGTCGGATGGCAACGGTTTCGATTTCGACGCGCTCGCCCTTGGCGAGCACTCGATCACGGTCGAGGTTCACGAAGTCGGCGGTGGCTCAGCGGTCTTCACCCGGAGTTTCCTGGTCGTGCCAGTGGATGCCATTCTTCCCGAAGCGCTCGATCCGTCGATGCTCGAGGAGGATCCGCAACTAGCCGACGGTGCCGGTCTTATCAAGGATCGAGCGGCGGCCATCGCGCTTGGCAAGGCGTTCTTCTGGGACGTCCAGGCAGGCAGTAACGGAGATGTTGCTTGCGCCACCTGTCACTACCATGCCGGGGCGGACAATCGAATTCTCAATACAGTTGCTCCGGGCTTCAACGGCAACTTCGACGCTGTTGCAGCTGCCGGTGAGATCCTCGACACCGACGATTTCCCGTTCCATCGTTTCGCCGATCAATTGACCGGGGATGGCGGTCTGGAGCAGAGCTTCGACGATATCGCCGGTTCCCAGGGCGTGCTCAAGAAAGATTTCGTGAGCGTGAATCCTGGCAACCCAATCGATACCGCCGGCGGTCCGGCTGTACCCGAGAATGTGTTCCTGGATCTCAATGGCGATCCGACACTGCAGGTGACCGGTCGCAATACGCCCACGAATATCAACGCGATCTTCAACATCCGCTGTTTCTGGGATGGTCGCGCCAACTTCGATTTCAATGGCGTGAATCCGTTCGGGCCACGAGACCCGGACGCCAGAATCTACCGCAACAATGGCGCACCTGGTTCAACACCTGATCCGGAAATACTGCGAGTCAGGTTCAGTTGTGCAGCATCGCAGGCCGTGGGGCCACCTTTGAGCAACGTCGAGATGTCGTGGGATCGGAGAACCTTCCCCGAGCTCGGACGCAAGCTGATCTCGCTGCCGCCGCTGCAATTCCAGGAAGTTCACCCGAGCGACAGCGTGTTTGGACCGGCCGGCCTGGTTCCTGTTAGCGGCCCGGGTCTGGACACAAGCTACATGGCCATGATCATGGAAGCGTTCGATGACTCCCTCTGGGATGGTGGCACCGTCGATTTGCCGCTGGGCAATGGTGGGACGGAGACGTTCAGCCAGATGGAAGCCAATTTCCCGCTGTTCTGGGGATTAGCGATCCAGGCGTGGGAAGCAACCCTGATCTCGGACGAATCGAAGTTTGATGATTTCCGCCGGGCGGGTCAGATAGCGCTTGATGCGGCCCTCGAATCAGCCGATACCGGCGTAGACAATGTCGGCGTCGCGATCCTGACCGCACAGGAAGCGAGAGGCATGAACCTCTTCATCGGCAATGGTGCCTGCATCGCCTGCCACGCAGGTCCGGTGCTCAGCGCCGCAACAGTGCCGTTCCTGCGCCAGGCGCCGATTCCACCGGAGGGTCCCGAGCAGATCGTAGAGAGAATGCTCATGGCCCAGGGTGAGGAAGCCCTGGAACTGGGGCTGCCGAATCCGCCGAACCGGCTCTATGACGTCGGTTTCTATAACATCGGCGTACGCCCGACCTTCGAGGATATCGGCAACGGTGGCACCGACCCGTTCGGTAATCCATTGTCCTATGCCGCACAGCTTTCTAGCGGCATCCTGGTCGATGATTTCACCGGCCTGCAGTCGGTGGATCCATGCCTCTTCGGAGCACCGTTCACTTGCGAAGACCTCGCTGGTCTGCCGATCGCAGTCAATGGCGCCTTCAAGACACCGACGCTGAGAAACATCGAGCTGACTGCGCCATATATGCACAACGGTGGCATGGCGACGCTGGATGAAGTCGTGAAGTTCTACGCCCGAGGCGCGGATTTCTTTGAAGAGAACATCCAGGACCTCGATCCGGAAGTTGGCGGCATCGGCACCATCCGTGGCAACCAGGATCGTGTCGACGATCTCGTGGCGTTCATGCTGACGTTCACAGATCCTCGTGTGGCCAATGAGGAGGGTCCGTTTGACCATCCGAGCATCGTGCTGCCGAACGGCGTATTCGTCGAGGCAACGGGTGATACCGGCTTGCCTGGCGGACCGCTGCCGACCTTTGTCGACAGGCTGGAGGGACCGACTGCCAAGGCGGACAACTACGTGACCGCGATCGATACAAACGTCGTGGACAACGTGTCGACTAACGACAGTGACGGAACGGGCGGTGGCTTGTCCGACTTCCTGCTCGTAGACACCGATGGCGATGGAACGCCGGATGGGCCTGCCAACGGTGTGTTGACGGGCGGTCTGGATAACGCGACCGGCGCGTTCACCTATGACCCGGATCCGGCCTTCCGCGGCGTCGATACATTCTCTTACGACATGGAGTCCGGCGGATTCCGAAGCAACGTCGCGATCGTATCGATCCAGGTAGGCGGTGCGGCACCAGTGGCCGAACCCGACAGCTACGACGTTGTTGACGGTAACAACCTGGTCGTGGGGGCACCTGGTGTACTCGACAACGATACGGATGCCGATACACCGGCGAACCAGCTGACCGCAACGCTGATTTCCGGTCCAAGTATTGGTGCTCTGCAGGGTGGTGTGCTGAATCCCGATGGCAGCTTCACGTATGTACCTGCTGGCGTTGGCACCGATTCGTTCATGTACAGAGTGAACGATCCTGAAGGCCCGGGCAGTACTACGACGGTGACGATCAACGTGACACCAGCCAACGCCGGGACACCATGTCCGGCCACGGCGACGCTGAATATATGCTTCAGCACGTCGGCCGATCGATCGAATCCGCTGTTGCTGGACGGTGCATCGGTAGCGGGCAACATCTACGTGTTTGTCAACCCGTTGTTCCCGACCCAGGCGATTAGGAGAGTGGACTTCTTCCTTAATGAGACGTCTAACTCAAGCGCTCTGCGTTACTCGCGAGAGAATGCTGCGCCGTATGACTTCAACGGCACATCCGGTGGTGGCGATGCGGTTCCGTTCGACTCAACAGCAATGTTGAGTGGCGGTGGCAACTTCATCAGGGCGAAGATCCCGATGACCGATGGTTCGCCACGTGTGATCCTGAGAGCGGACTTTACGCGCAACTAATAACAACAAAGCACAACGCTCACCCCGGCAATCCTCGGATTGCCGGGGTCTTTTTTTGAGTGGTGGAATCGCCCGTCCACACATCTGATTTTGCGGGCGATGCCGGGCCGCAGACCGCGACTCATCTCCCTATCGCGATCCGGACCACGAGACCATGTCATTGACGGGCAGCTGCATCCAAGCAGTGTCGGTCTGTATACCTGCAGGAGATCTTTGGAAGTCAGATCATATTGAGAAAAACAAAGGAGTGACTCGCTTTTTGGATAACAACGGACAAAATATGTCGTCGTTAACATAATGACTGGTTTACGATAGCTTGAACTTTCGACATTCCTGACGCTGGTGAATTTCGATGCCCGCGCCAGCGCGATCAGAGGATTATGTGGACCTTTGCCTCCGGCTACAGAACCTGAAAATGCCGTGTACAAGGGCATCCGGTCGAGGCGTTGAGGTGGCGTCTTTGCAGCGCAGAATGCGATCGGTCCTGGAGTCGATCGGATGGGCCACGACGTTGTTTGCGACACCCAGACGGATCGACGTGTTGCGGATACGCCTGGTCCAGGTCCTTGCCCTACTCCTGGCAGCGACGACAGCGCACGCCGTGACTTCGTTTGAAGCGGAGGATGCGTTACTCGAGTCGGTGACTATAGGCTCCGACCCGACACTCGGATACAGCGGGACCGGGTATGCCGTCTATCTCGACCAGACGACCGCGAGCATCGAGTGGTCGGTGGCCGTGGCCACGCCGGGTTCCTACCTGCTCAGTTGGACCTACCGTGACGAAGCTCAGGCACACGACCTGGTACCAAGCATCAATGGGCAGCCGCTGGACCCGGTCGATTTTCCCGTCACCGACGTGGCAACAACCTGGTCACAGCGATCCGTCATCGTCGACCTTGCCGCCGGCACGCACAATGTCCGTCTGTCGGGTGATGGAATCGGCGGACCCGCAGTAGATTTTCTCACGGTCGCGCCGGCCCGCTACCGTATCAATTTTTCGCCAGGAACCACGCCGGCGCCGGCCGGCTGGCTCCGCGACCAGGGTTTGCCGTTCGGGCTGCAGGCTGACGGTCTTGGCTACGGCTGGATCGACCCCACCAGCGGAGTACCGATTGATGTTTCCGCGGGAGCGCGGAATCGTGATCCCTCGCCCGACATCGATGTATTCCGTGAAACGCTGACACATATGGCGCATCCGGACGGAACGTCGCCGTGGGCTACGTGGGAACTGGCACTACCCCCGGGGGACTATCGGGTCAGCATCCAGGCCGGCGACACAATACCTGAGGGTACGGCCGATACCCGCCACAGGATCAGCGCAGAGGGCGTCGTGATCGTCGACTTCATCGTCGGCGCCGGCTTCGGCGTCAGGAACGGTTCGCAGATCATCAGTGTCGTCGACGGTCACCTGACGCTGACCTCGGCCGCTACAGACAACGCCAAGCCGCACCTTGTCATCGTCGAGGCCATCGACGCTATCCAGACGCCCCTGGTGCTGGGATCGCTGCCGGATGACGGTCAGACCGAAGTACCGCGCGACACGACGATATCGGCCAATTTCCTCTTGCTTCCGAACCCGAACGAGTCTGGGTTGAGCGGGCTCGACAATTCGACCATCAACAATAATTCAGTTGCACTGTATGGGGTCACGCCGGGCGGAGACCTCCAGCAGGGCATCACCGTCAATGGAACCGGTGGCGGAGACGCGATCAATGTCACGCCCATCGAAGTCCTCGACGCCAACACCAGGTATCGGGTGGTGATCGACGGTGTCACCGATCTGACGGGCACTCCGCTGTTGCCGTTCTCCAGCGAATTCATAACCGGCACGTCGAGCGACGTCCCCGGAGGCGATCTCGAGAACGTAGCATTCGAGAAGGTGGGTGCCGTAGATTTCGGAGCGTACACGTCACTGGTGTTCGGGCCCGACGGCCGGCTGTATGGCCTTGACCTGTTTGGTGACATAGATCGCTGGGTCGTGAACGACGATGGAACCCTCGCGCAGAAGGAAACGCTGTCGTCCTGGTATCAATCCTACGGCAACATCAACGCGATCGGACTCGCTTTCGATCCGGAAGCGAATGCAGAGAACCTGATCGCCTATGTC
>CAJIAD010000006.1_pt1 | contig 22586 bp, 16 predicted proteins | sample 9198981 | NCBI WGS metagenome assembly CAJIAD01 (sample SAMEA7708274, study PRJEB35096) | sediment metagenome | biome: marine neritic benthic zone biome [ENVO:01000025]; feature: sediment [ENVO:00002007]; material: shallow marine sediment [ENVO:03000034] sea grass bed [ENVO_01000059] ...
CAGGCTCTGCAACACCTGTTCGGCAAAACCGGTTAGCGACTCGAGTTCTGCCTCCGAGTCGTCCGGCCGGCATATGTGCACCAGCTCGACTTTCTCGAACTGATGCTGTCGGATCATCCCGCGAACATCCCTGCCATAAGAGCCGGCCTCGGACCGGAAGCACGGCGTATGAACAACCATGCGCAGAGGCAGCTTCTCGGCGTTCAGGATCTGGTCGCGAACGAGGTTCGTCGCCGGCACTTCCGCTGTTGGGATCAGGTAGAAATCATCGTCGCCGGCAACCGCAAACAGATCCTCACCAAACTTGGGCAACTGCCCGGTGCCAACCAACGCTTCCGATTTAACGAGATACGGGACATAGACCTCTTCATGGCCATGCTCGCCAGTATGCAGATCCAGCATGTACTGGATCAGGGCCCGATGCAGGCGTGCAACGTCTTTTCGCATGACGACGAAACGGGCTCCGGACAGGCGCGCAGCGTCCTCGAAATCCAGTAGTCCCAGGTCAGCGTGGTCGACAGGCTCGAAGTCGAACTCCGGAGGTTCGCCCCAGCGACGAATTTCGCGGTTCTCGGTCTCATCCTTGCCATCCGGGACAGAATCATCGACCAGGTTCGGCATATCGAGCATCATCGCCCTGAGGCCGTCCTGAACGGCGCCACTCTGCTCCTCGGCCGTCTTCAGCTTCGCACCGAGGTCAGCGACGCCATCGAGCAATGGCTGGATGTCTTCCCCAGCTGCCTTGGCCTGTCCGATCGCCTTTGATTCGCGGTTGCGCCGGCTGCGGAGCTCCGACACCTCTTTCTCGAGTTGTCTGCGTTGATTCTCGAGGTCACTAAATCGAGCGACGTCGAGCTTGTATCCCCTGCGGGCCAAGACCGCGGTGACATTATCGATTTCAGATCTCAGTAGCTTGGGGTCGAGCATGGCTGCATTCCATTGTCGGACCGGTGACGAAGCTCAGCGGTCGCTATTCTCTCAATCAGTGTTTTCCTGACTGCCACGGTCAGCTTTCGCCGACGCATTCAGGTCCCTGAGCCGTTCCAGCTTTTCGGCGATTTTCTGTTCCAGGCCGCGGGGCACGGGATGATAATACGTGGCCGCATCCATGTCGTCCGGGAAATACGACTCGCCCGGCGAAAAGCCTTCGTCCTCGGTGTGAGGGTAGCGGTAACCGGCTCCGTAGCCGAGCCCCTTCATCAGGGATGTCGGTGCATTGCGCAAGTGCATCGGAACCGGCAACGAACCATTTCCGGCCGCATCCCTCGATGCCGCCTTGAACGCCGCGTACGCCGCGTTGCTCTTTGGCGCGCATGCCAGGTAGAGCACCAACTGGGCAATCGCAAGCTCGCCCTCGGGCGAACCGAGCCGAATGAACGTATCCCACGCGTCCAAAGCCATCCCCATAGCCCGGGGATCGGCATTACCAATGTCCTCACTTGCCATCCGCAGCGTCCGTCTCGCGATGTAGGCAGGATCGCAACCGCCATCCAGCATTCTGCAAAACCAATACAACGCGGCATCGGGATCCGACCCACGGACGGCCTTGTGTAGCGCGGAGATCTGGTCATAGAAATCTTCGCCGCGCTTGTCGAAGCGTCGCACGCTGCCGCCAACGATATCGCCAAGACTCGATTCCGACAGGGAGCCGTCTTCCTCCGCGAGATCCGCTGCTAGCTCGAGAAAATTGAGCGCACGTCGGGCATCGCCGTCCGCGGCACTCGCCAGCACTTCAATTTGCTCGTCGCTCAGGTTCAGACTCGAGTCCCGCAGGCCGGAGGACTTGTCCTCGAGCGCCCTGCGCAATACCAACAGCAAGTGCTCGCTGGTCAGCCTTTTAAGTACGTAGACACGCGCACGCGATAGCAGCGCCTTGTTGAGTTCGAAGGACGGGTTCTCGGTGGTCGCCCCGATAAACACCAGGGTGCCATCCTCTACATATGGCAGGAAGGCGTCCTGCTGGGCCTTGTTGAAACGATGCACCTCATCGAGAAACAGCACCGTCCGCGCACCGTCTGCTTGCAGCGCGGAGCGCGCCTCGGCGACAGCAGAGCGGATGTCCTTGACGCCTGCCATTACCGCTGACAGGGCAATGAATCTTGCTCCACAGCCTTCGCTGACCAGGCGTGCAAGCGTCGTCTTTCCCGTGCCAGGCGGGCCCCACAACACCAATGAATGCAAGGCGCCCCCCTCGGCCATGCGTTGCAGTGGCTTCCCTTTCCCAAGGAGGTGCGACTGTCCGACGACGTCGGTCAGCACATGCGGTCGGATCCTGTCAGCGAGGGGGCGACCGTCGACTTCGGGCAACAGGTCTTGCGTCATCATCCCCACAGGATACCGCTGAAGCGGCCCAATCTACATGGCTGAGGTAAATCGATCTTCCAGACGAACACACCAGCCGGTCAGCCCTGATCTGGAAAGGATCAATGCCAACGCGATACCGACCGCATTGGCGATAAAATCCGCACCTTCGGCCGCACGGTAGCCCGTCAAACCCTGCAATCCCTCCAGTATGCCCCCGAGGAGAAGAAGGCCCCCTGCGACATACCACTGCTGTGACGGTCGGTAGATACCCAGGAACCACAGGGCGAGGCCGCAATAGACCGCCAGGTGCATTACCTTGTCCGTCACGCCCGCGGTCGTTGAAGGCGGCGCCGGAATCAACGACAGGATTGCGGTGAGAACAATGAGCAGCCAACCGATGGTGGCCCACAGGGTGAACCAGCGTAGTGGATAGTGAGCAGATGCCGGCTGCTTCAGAAGTCGACGCCCTCGCCAATCACGTCAACACCCTCGGGCGGCGCGAACTGGAACAGGCTGTCAGGCAGCTCAGGACCCAGTTCGAGATCATGGAAGTCGATCCGCGTTACCTGGTCCAGGCTATCCCGAATCTCGAGCGCAACAACGGTGGTCTCGTTCATGCCGACACGGAGAGCTTTGAACTCCGGGCTGTCTCCCAATGGCAGCAACTCGATCCACTCCAACCCCTCTTCCTCGTAGGCGGCGCCGATATCGAAACTTTCGTCGATACGACCTTGTCCGGAAAGCAGCATTGCCGGCGTGCCTCCCAGGCTATCGTCCACCTTGCGAACCGTGACCTGCTCGAGGTCATAGTCATACATCCACAACCGACTGCCGTCACTGACAACCAGCTGCTCAGGATCATCGTACTCCCAGCGAAACTTCCCCGGTCGCCTGATGTAGAACCGCCCTCGGCTTTCCTGCATGGAGTGTCCGCTCGGGTCATAGAGCTTTTGCTCGAAACCGGCCGTCATGGACGCAACATCAGTCAGGAATCCACGCAATGCGCCTTCCGCTCCGGCCTCGTCACTCGCCACCGCCAGTATCGACCAACTGGTCAAGCACAGGGCCGCGATCATGGCTGAAAAACGCCTCATCATGTTCTGATCTGCTCTCCTAGTCTTCCGGCGGCGGCGGTGCCAGGACTGCCCGGCTACCGTTTGATTCCAGTGGGCCAACGATCCTGGCCTCCTCCATCGCTTCGACCATTCTTGCTGCTCGGTTGTAGCCGATCTTTAATCGTCTCTGCACACCCGAAATCGAAGCTTTGCGTGTCTCTGTCACGATACGCACCGCCTGGTCGTACAGGGGATCCGCTTCCACCTCGGCACCTTCCCCGCCCGCCTGGGGTGACAGCCCCGGCACAGGCGCTGACGGGCCTTCCAATACCTCGTCTACGTACACTGGCGAACCAGCGCTCCTGAGATGTTTGACAACGCGATGGACTTCTTGATCCGCTACGAATGCACCATGTACGCGTGTTGGCAATGAGGTACCTGGAGGCATGTAGAGCATGTCGCCGTGGCCAAGTAACGCCTCGGCGCCGATCTGGTCGAGGATCGTCCGTGAGTCCACCCGCGATGACACCTGGAAAGCGATGCGGGTCGGGATATTCGCCTTGATGAGCCCCGTGATCACATCGACTGACGGTCTCTGGGTCGCGAGTATCAGGTGGATGCCCGATGCCCTCGCTTTCTGGGCAAGTCGTGCGATCAGCTCTTCCACCTTCTTGCCGACGATCATCATCATGTCCGCGAGTTCATCGACGATCACCACCACGAATGGCAGCGGCGTCAGAGTCGGCACCTCAGGCGGATCATCCCCCTCCAGTAATTCCGGGTGCTTGTAGAGTGGATCCGGTATCGGCTCGCCCTTGCTGATGGCCTCTTCGACCTTGCGGTTGTACCCGCCCAGGTTCCGAACGCCGAGAGCGGCCATCAGTCGATAGCGGCGCTCCATCTCGGCAACACACCAGCGCAAGGCATTGGCTGCCTCCTTCATGTCGGTCACGACCGGCGCAAGCAAGTGGGGAATACCCTCATAGACCGACAGTTCCAGCATCTTCGGGTCGACCATGATCAGTCTCACCTGATCCGGCGTGGCCTTGTACAGCAGACTCAACACCATGGCATTGATCGCGACGGACTTGCCCGAGCCGGTCGTGCCAGCGATCAGGAGGTGCGGCATGCGGGCCAGATCAACCACCACGGACTCGCCGCCGATATCCTTGCCGAGAGCCAGTGCCAACGGTGATTTCAAGTCGTCGTAGACACGTGACTTGATGATCTCGCCGAGACATACCAACTCGCGAACTTCGTTGGGGATCTCGAGACCGATTACGGACTTGCCCGCGATCACCTCGACTACCCGCACGCTGATCGCTGACAGACCCCGGGCCAGATCCTTGGACAGGTTGGTGATCTGGCTTACCTTGACGCCGGCCGCCGGCTGCAATTCAAAACGTGTCACGACCGGGCCCGGATGCACCGATACCACCTCGACCTCCACGCCGAAATCGCGCAGCTTCAGCTCGACAAGGCGCGACATGGCCTCGAGGGCTTCGTCCGAGTAGCCCGAGAGCCTCTGCGGTGCGTCATCCAGTAACGATAGCGGTGGCATCTCGGTTGCGGCTGCAGGCTGGAAGAGCTGTACCTGGCGCTCCTTCTCGACCCGCTCGCTCGTTTCGAGCTTCTGGATCACCGGTTCGATTCGCGGTTTAGGACGGTCCGACTTGGTCGCCTTCTTCTTCTGCCGCACGACCTTGTGTCGGGCCTGGGCGGCCTTCCTGCCTTCGATCATTGAACGAATCTGTTGTACGCGCTCCACGACGACATCAATTCCCTTCAATGTCAGCCGGCCGATGCGATCCATGACGGCCAGCCACGACACGCTGGCGAACAAGGCCACGCCCGCCAGCCATACGGCGAGCATCAACAACGTAGCGCCGAGAAAACTGATCGCCGCAGCCAGGTTGGTTCCGACAAAGTCTCCCAGGATGCCGCCGCCCGTGTGTGGCAGTCCGTCGGGAGAGAAATGGAGCGTCGCCAGACCGCAGCTGGTAATGAGTGTCAGAAGGAATCCCGCTCCCCGCAGGGCCAGTTCACGGCGTTCCATACCCTGCGGTCGCGCACGATTGGTAAAGACCAGCCAGCCCCCATACGCAAGCATGACCGGAAACAGGTAAGCCGGCCGGCCGAACAACAGATAGAAGACGTCCGAAACGTACGCTCCGACAGGACCGATCGCATTCGAGACGGTGTCAGAAGACCCGGTGAAGGAGAAGCCCGGGTCGTCCGGCTGATAACTGACGAGGGCGCCGAACAATATCAACGCCAGCGCACCGAAGATCCAAAGCGCACCTTCGCGCAATGCATGCCCCGGGGACACGCCAAGAACAGACTCACCAGACTTCATTTTTTTCGCTCTTGCCAATCGTCGAACTCACAGAAACTTGCAATTACAAGCTATTGTTTCTCAAGCGCAAACTCTAAAGTAAACAGCCGGGCACCACAACAGGCCCTCCAGGCCCTTGCCGCGCGGAGTGAAGCCTCCGCTTGTCTTTCGAACCCGGCGAGTTTTACATACCATATGCGAACCACTCCGAATCGACGGCCCCGCCGTCCCGAGGCCAGCCCCGGTCTCGGGCCAATTCCATCGATGCGGGCGCCAATCCAGATTGCAAACACTAGCGAACCAAAGGATCACTAATGTCCGAATCCCGTCATTGTCGATTGATCATCCTCGGCTCCGGCCCGGCCGGCTATGCCGCCGCAGTCTATGCGGCCCGCGCGAACCTGAATCCGGTCCTGATCACCGGCGTAGAACAGGGCGGCCAGCTGATGACGACCACCGACGTCGAGAACTGGCCTGGTGACCCGACAGGTCTTCAGGGCCCGGAACTTATGGATCGGATGAGACGCCATGCGGAGCATTTCGATACCGAGATCGTCAATGATCATATCCACGAGACGACGGTGACGGAACGCCCGATTCGCCTCAAGGGCGACCAGGGCGAGTACACCTGTGATGCACTCATCATAGCAACGGGTGCTACCGCGATGTACCTGGGCCTGGACTCCGAAGAAGCCTACAAGGGTCGTGGAGTTTCGGCCTGTGCCACCTGTGACGGATTTTTCTTCCGCGGGCAGGATGTCGCCGTCATCGGGGGCGGCAATACGGCCGTCGAGGAAGCCCTCTATCTTGCCAATATCGCCTCTCATGTTTACGTGGTGCACCGACGGGATGCGCTTCGTGCCGAGAAGATTCTTCAACAACGACTGTTCGACCGAGAGACAAGCGGCAACGTGTCCATACTCTGGGACCACGTGCTGGACGAGGTCCTGGGCGACGACAGTGGCGTGACAGGCATGCGCATCCGCAGCACCAGGGATGAGAATGCGACCCGTGAGGTTCCTCTGACCGGCGTCTTCATTGCCATTGGACATGCACCCAACACAGGTATATTCGACGGGCAACTCGACATGGAGAACGGTTACCTGATCGTCAAGTCTGGCCTGAAAGGGGACGCAACGGCAACCAGCGCACCCGGAGTATTCGCGGCCGGCGACGTCATGGACCCTGTCTACAGGCAGGCGGTCACGTCCGCTGGTACGGGCTGCATGGCGGCTCTCGATGCCGAGAAGTACCTCGATGCCATTGAGGAGTCCCCGGGTGTCACCGAAAAGTCAGCTGCAGAGGCCGTCTAGCGACCGAGTAGGCATGGATGATTCACTGGTTGTCGAAGTCGCGCACAGCCTGCGGGACCTTGGGCGTGAACAGTGGAATGCGCTTCTGCACGATGGGAATCCCTTCCTCCGGCACGAATTTCTGAGTTCGCTCGAGACCAGCGGTAGCGCCAGCCAGACCACGGGCTGGACGCCAATGCACCTGCTGCTGAAAGACGGCCGCCGGATCGAGGCCGCCCTGCCACTGTATTTGAAAGATCACTCCTGGGGCGAATTCGTCTTCGATCAACCCTGGGCACAGGCATATCGACAGGCTGGACTGGCGTACTATCCGCGCCTGGTAACCGGTGTGCCATTCACACCGGTTACGGGTAACCGGGTGTTATGCCGGGATCAGCAACGCCACCCGGACCATGCGCGACGATTGCTGGATGAGGCGCGGCGAATCGCGCGCCAGCAGTCAGCATCATCGATCCACGTCCTGTTCCCGAGCGAGGGCGATCTCGATGCGTGCCGCGACAACGATTTCCTCCGTCGTAGCGACTGCCAGTTCCACTGGCACAACCGCAATTACGGCTCGTTCGAGGATTTCCTGTCGGGATTCACTGCTTCGCGACGCAAGAAAGTCCGGCGAGAGCGTCGCAAGGTCAGCGAAGCGGGATTCAGGTTCCGCGCAATCGATGGCGGCTCACTGACGGAGCCGGAACTCGACACGATCTATGACCTGCATGCGTCGACCTTCGCCGTGCGCGGCCAGGCCCCGTATCTTACGAAGGAGTTTTTCGCAGCGCTCATCGACAGCATGCCAGGTGCCATGGTGTTTCTGGTGGCCCTCATTGACGACGAGATCAAGGCCTGTGCGATCTGCCTGCGTGACGATCGGTGCTTATATGGGCGCTACTGGGGAGCCGCCGAGTATCACGATAGCCTGCACTTCGAGACCTGTTACTACCAGGGTATCGAGTATTGCATCCAAAAAGGACTGGTTCGCTTCGAGCCGGGCGCACAAGGTGAACATAAGCTGGCGAGAGGATTTGATCCCGTAGCAACCCACTCCTGCCACTGGCTGGCTAATGACGTGTTTTCGAACGCGATTGGTCGACATCTCGAGCGGGAGCGCGAATGGGTCGATCTATACATAGAGCAGGCACGCAACAAGCTCCCGTTCAGGAAGACTCGCGGCGAGGCGGCCCCGGAGTGATCCCGTGGCTTACAGGGGGATCCGGCTCGATCGACTTTCCCGATCCGGAGTCAGCACTAAAGGAACCGGACGGCCTGCTGGCGGCAGGCGGTGACCTGTCCGTGCCACGCCTGCTGTCGGCATATTCGCAGGGAATCTTCCCTTGGTATGAGCAAGGCCAACCCATCCTTTGGTGGTGCCCTGATCCGCGCGCAGTTCTTTATCTGTCAGAACTGCGGGTATCCAGGACCTTGCGGCGTAGTGTCCGAAACGGCGGGTTTCACGCATCGCTCGACAATGCTTTCGAGGCTGTAATCGAGGCGTGCGCCAGACGTGACGGCGATAGCGACACGTGGATCACGCCGCAGATGGCATCCGCTTTTTCGGAGCTGCACGCTGCTGGTCATGCTCACTCGGTCGAGGTATGGAAAAACGAGGAACTGGTTGGCGGGCTATACGGGGTTGCTATCGGCCGTGTCTTTTTCGGCGAATCCATGTTCAGTGCCATCAGCGACGCTTCGAAGGTCGCCCTGGTGCATCTCGTCCGGCATCTTTCGGAAAGAAACTTCCGCCTCATCGACTGCCAGATTCCATCACAACACCTCACCAGCCTGGGTAGCCGCAATATTCCCCGCTCGGATTTCCTCGAGCAGATTGCCGATCACATCCGGATCATCGGACCTGATCGAGAGTGGAAAACGGATCCCGAAGCGGTTGTCCTGCCCAACCACAACTAGCCGTCCTACGGCTTTTCGTTGCAATGCGGCACCAGATTTAGCACAATGCGCCCGCTTCACGGCAACCTAGACGGGCGCATGGCAAAAGAAGAGGCAATTCAGATGGAAGGCACGGTCACCGAGACCCTGCCTAACACGACTTTCCGGGTGGAACTGGAGAACGGTCACACGGTGACCGCTCACATTTCCGGGAAGATGCGGAAGCACTACATTCGCATTCTGACCGGAGACCAGGTCACGGTCGAGCTGACGCCGTACGATCTCACCAAGGGCAGGATTGTCTACCGGACCCGCTAGGTCCAGCCTGCGCTTTCCGGCATCCCGCCGGTCAGCAAAATACCAACTCTAGTCTTCGTCGCCAGCCGACACCGGAGGTAGACTTTCCTCTTCCGGCGTTAACGTCAGATCCAGGCCGTCTTCCACGAGCGTGATCTGGATGTGACCACCACTGACCAACTCGCCGAACAACAGTTCCTCCGCCAGCGGACGCTTGATGTGTTCCTGGATCACGCGGGCCATGGGTCGCGCTCCCATTTTCTCGTCGTAGCCCTTCTCGGCAATCCATTCCCTGGCATCCTCGTCCAGTTCCAGCGTCACCATCTTGTCCTGCAGCTGAGCTTCAAGCTCCAGAATCAGCTTGTCTACGACCTTCACGATTGTGGGCCGATCCAGGGCCTTGAATTCGATGATGGAATCCAGTCGATTGCGGAACTCGGGCGTGAAGAGATTCTTGATCACCTCAATCGCATCGCTCGAGTGATCCTGTTCAGTGAAACCGATCGATGCGCGACTTGTCTCCTTGGCGCCAGCATTAGTCGTCATCACGATAATGACGTTCCGGAAGTCCGTCTTGCGACCGTTATTGTCGGTCAGGGTGCCGTGATCCATCACCTGCAAGAGGAGGTTGAACACTTCCGGGTGGGCTTTCTCGATCTCGTCGAGGAGAAGCACGCAGTGCGGGTTCTTTGTAATCGCCTCGGTCAGCAGCCCACCCTGATCATATCCAACGTAACCGGGAGGCGCGCCGATAAGTCGCGAAACGGTGTGTCTTTCCATGTACTCCGACATGTCGAATCGAACCAGCTCGATGCCCAGTGACATCGCCAACTGACGCGTCACCTCGGTCTTGCCGACACCCGTCGGGCCTGCGAACAGGAATGCGCCTACAGGTTTCTCTTCCTCACGCAATCCGGACCGAGCCATCTTGATGGCTGATGCGAGTGTGGTGATCGCTTCGTCCTGACCATAGATGACCAGTTTGAGATCTCGTTCGAGATTCCTCAGCAGATCCTTGTCCGAAGCCGAGACACTCTTCGGCGGAATCCGCGCCATTTTCGCGACTATGCCCTCTACGTCTTCCGCGGTTACCTTGCCTTTCTCGCCCTCGTCCAGGCTCAGCCGGATTCTTGCACCCGCCTCGTCGATGACATCGATCGCCTTGTCCGGCAGGAATCTTTCGCCAATGTGGCGGGCAGAGAGTTCTGCAGCCGAGGCGAGCGCTTCGTCGTCGTAAGTTACGCCGTGATGATCCTCGAATCGGGAACGCAGTCCCTTGAGGATCTCGACGGTCTCGTCGACGGTCGGCTCCGTCACCTCGATCTTCTGGAAACGCCGCGCCAGGGCGCGGTCCTTCTCGAAGATCCCGCGGTATTCCTGGTAGGTCGTGGAGCCGATGCAGCGTAACTGCCCGTTCGCCAGGACAGGCTTGATCAGATTTGACGCATCCATGACACCACCGGATGCGGCGCCTGCTCCAATCACAGTGTGAATTTCGTCGATAAAGAGGATAGCACCAGGGTGTCGGTTCATCTCTCCCAGTACGCCCTTGAGTCGCTTTTCGAAATCCCCGCGATACTTGGTGCCGGCGATCAGTGCACCCATGTCCAGTGCGAAAATCGTGCAGTCCGCCAATGGTTCCGGCACTTTCTTCTTGACGATCATTCGCGCCAGGCCCTCGGCCAATGCGGTCTTGCCGACACCAGCCTCGCCGACGTACAGCGGATTGTTCTTACGCCGCCGACACAGAATCTCGATCGTTCTCTCAACCTCTACCTCGCGGCCGATCAACGGATCGATCTTGCCGTCATCGGCTTCCCGGTTGAGATTCGTTGTGTACTTCTCGAGCGCATCCGTGCCCGACTCGACTTCCTGCTCCGGTGCCGCTGTCTCACTCTGATCACCGCTCTCGCTGGTTTGATCGGTGAGCTTGCTGAGCCCGTGAGAGATAAAGTTGATCACGTCGAGTCTGCTGACATCCTGCATGTTGAGCAGGTAGACGGCGTGCGATTGCTTCTCGCCGAAGATCGCCACCAGCACATTAGTCGCCGACACTTCTTTCTTGCCACTCGACTGCACGTGGAACACCGCACGTTGCAAAACGCGCTGGAAGCCCAGCGTAGGCTGAATCTCCTGCTCCTGATCCTGATCCTGATCTTCTTCACCTTGCAGGCGCGGCGTCGTCTCATCGATGAAGCGTTTGAGGTCTTCGCTGAGTCGAGTTACGTCCGCGCCGGCTGACTTCAGAACATCCATCACCGCCGGTACTTCGAGCAAAGCCAGCAGCAGATGCTCGACCGTCATGAATTCGTGGCGTTGGTCCCTAGCGCCTCTGAATGCTTCGTTCAGACAAAACTCAAGTTCGCCGCTCAGCATGGCTTAGTCTTCCTCCATCGTACAAAGCAATGGATGTTGGTTCTGCCGTGAGATCGAGTTGACCTGCGCGACCCTGGTTTCAGCGATTTCGTATGTGTAGACACCAGCCGTTCCTTTGCCGCTCGTGTGCACATCCAACATGATCCTGGTTGCCGTTGTCCTGTCCCTGGCAAATATCATTTCCAGAATCTCGACAACAAACTCCATGGGCGTGTAGTCGTCGTTCAGCAGGATCACCCGGTACATCGCCGGACGCTTGAGTTTCGGCCTGGCTTCCTCGACAACCAGCCCGAAATCTTCAATACCCTGTTTGTCAGTTCCTCCGCTCATCTTGGTGCTCACGCTCGACGGCGTCCCTTCCCTTCCGTGTCTGCTGCTGACGACAGCACACATTCTACCGGTACGAGACCGGGTACTGACAAGCCCCAGGTCGCGTTTTTCCGAAGAAATAAGACTGATTTACTTGTCCATATAACTATCGACCGCTTATTATTCGCCCATTGTTCGCATGTTAGTATTATTTTGTTTTGTAACTCTTTGTCATATATACGGTTTTTCATTTGACTGAAATCCCATCAAGAGTCGCGCAATTTTTTCAGCTTTCTCCCAGCCAGATGTGGATCAAGGCGACGGCGGTGCTGCCTCCCTGGGTCACAGCCGTTTTGGTCATCGCGATCGCCTGGCAAGCAGCGAAAATTTTCTGGTTGTTGTACCCCACATCCGAACCCCAGACGCCGGTGCCGATGGTACAGCACGAATCTGCGGCTACCGGCGACGGCCAGTCTGCCGTCGACGTTGCCCAATCAATTATCAACAAGCATCTCTTTGGTAAAGCCGACGTCACCCAGGCACCGGTAGAAATAGAAGATCCGGAAGATGCGCCCGATACGAACCTCAATCTTGAACTTCGCGGCACGATTGCCGCCCAAGAGAACGAACAGGCCGTCGCCATCATTGCGGAGCCGAGTGGCTCAGAGAAGATTTACATGATCGGAGATGCGATCCCCGGGGGCGTCACACTGCATGCTGTGTACATGGATCGTGTGCTTTTGCGCCGCGGCCCGAAACTCGAAACGCTGAAATTGCCCAGGGCGGATCAGACAAAAGCCAGCCAGGCGCGGCCCACCAATCGACGCAGCGCACGCAGCCAGAGCAGCACCAGCAGCCTGCGGGATGTCATCAGCAGCAATCCTGCAAGATTAACGGATGTGATACGTCCGCAGCCGGTGTTCAGGGACGGCAAGCAGCAGGGATATCGCGTGTATCCGGGTAGGCAACGTCAGAAATTTTCGCAACTGGGCTTGCGGCCAGGAGATATGATCACGCAGATCAATGGCATGGCACTGGATGATCCCGCACGTGGCATGGAGGTATTCCGCAGCCTTGGTGATGCTACCCAGGTCAGCGTAACGGTCATGCGCAATGGCCAGCAGCAGGTGATGACTCTGGATACAAGCCAATTGCAGTCGCCTGACAAGGAAGCCGCCGGGCCTGGCGGCAGTCAGGAGTAGCAGGAATTGCACGTAGGCATCGAAGACCACATTCGGACAGGGACGCAGAAATGATGACAGTCGGGCAAAAGCATCCCGCGGCAGCCGGTCGGCGCGCGGACGATAGGTCGAGGATCTCGACCGCCTGTGCGGCATTCATGCTTGTCTGCCTGGGAATGAGTCCGGTGGCGGCTCTGTCCCAGATGCCCACGATCACCCCGAACTACAAGGACGCCGATATCCGCCAGATCATCGAGGCGGTCAGCGAGGTCACGGGACAGAATTTCATCATCGATCCGCGTGTCAAGGCGCAGGTGACGATGTTGTCCTCCTCGCCGATGAGTGGCGAGGCCTTCTACCAGGCTTTCTTGTCGATACTCGAGGTCCACGGTTACGTGGCAGTCGAGTCCGGCGATCTGATCAAAATACTTCCCGACGCCAACGCACGCCAGGTACCCGCAAACGATCTACCCGGGCGGCCGATGGGATCAACCGATGAACTCGTCACCCAGGTGATCCGGGTGCGTAACGTGGGTGCCGCACAACTTGTGCCTATCCTCCGTCCCCTGATTCCGCAATATGGTCATTTGGCAGCGCACCCCGGATCCAACATGCTGATCATCTCCGACCGTGCCGCCAACGTGAACCGGATGTTGCGCATCATCCGGCGCATCGACCAGGCCGGGGATGAAGAAATCGAGGTCATCCGACTCGAACATGCGTCGGCTGCCGATCTTGTGCGCATTATTACTTCTCTCAACCAGGCCGCCGGGCGCACTGAAGCAGCCGCGACCGGCATGAAGATCGTGGCCGATGAAAGGACGAATAGTGTCCTGATCAGCGGCGACCAGGCATCGCGTTTGCGAACCCGCGCCCTGATTGCGCATCTCGACACCCCGCTGGAATCGGGCGGTAACACCCAGGTCCTCTACCTCCGCTATGCCGACGCAGAGGACCTGGCAGGCCGCTTGAAGGAACAGGCAGACGCGGCAACTGCCGCGGCGGCCGGCGGCGGCCAGGGGGGTGGTGGTGCATCCTCTGCCCGACGTGAGGATGGCGTTGTTCTGTGGGCGGACCCCGCGACGAATGCGCTCGTGATCACGGCGCCACCCGAAGCCATGCGGACGCTCAAGTCCGTCATCGCCCAGTTGGATATCCGTCAGGCGCAGGTGCTGGTCGAGTCGATTGTTGCCGAGGTGTCCTACAACCGGGCGTCAGAATTGGGTGTGAGCTGGATCATCGATGGCTCGCGAGGTGGCAATATCGTGGGCCTGACTCAGTTCACCAGCGCTTTGAATGTTACCCAGGTCGGCGGCGCCGCACTCGGAGATGGCGACGGAGACCCGGATCTCGGCGCTATTGCCGCCGCGATTCCGGACGGTATCAGTCTCGCGGGCGGTCGATTCGACTCGGAAAATGGCACCAACTGGGCTGTTCTCCTCCGTGCGCTGTTGGGCGACGCCACAACCAACGTCATGGCGGAGGCCAGCATCCTGACCCTGGACAACGAGGAAGCAGAGTTGTCCGTCGGCCAGGAGGTACCGTTCGTCACCGGCAGCTTCACCAATACCGGTGCAGCCCAGGGGTCGGTGAATCCTTTCCAGACGATCCAGCGCGAGGACGTCGGTCTCAAGCTAAAGATCACCCCGCAAATCAACGAGGGAGACGCGCTGATTCTCGAGATCGAACTCGAGAACTCCACACTGACCCGCAGTACAGAAGCCGTCGACCTCATCACGAATGAACGAACCATTACCCAGAAGGTCCTGATCGAGAACGGACAGCTGCTGGTTATGGGCGGCCTGGTGGACGACCAGGTCCTGGAGATCGACGAGAAGGTACCGTTCCTGGGCGACATCCCGGCACTCGGCCGACTGTTCAAATCGCAGAGTTCGACCGTGCAGAAACGAACACTCATGGTCCTGATCCGCCCCGTGATCATCAGGGACGAGAAAACAGCGACCTTCCTGACCAACCAGAAGTACAACCTGATCCGCGGAGTTCAGTATGACGAGGTCAGGGAAGGCAAGGTCCTGATGATGCCGGACGAAAACCGGCCGGTGCTGCCGGAGAACCCGGATGATGCCGGGCCACAGATGCCAACACCGGAAAACATCGAGGCCGTCGAAGATGGCGAGATCATCGACGAGGTCGCGAAGTCGATCGCAGAATCGACGGAGAGAGAGGAGGAGGAATAGTCGATGGACGGAGAAGCGACAGACTCAGCTCCGCTCGTCGACGAGACAGGAACTCATCTCGCACTGCCCTTCGCATTCGCGCGACGGCACGGTGTCCTGGTCCTCGGTGCGGAAGATGACAGGGCGCTGACCATCTTCCGGGACGGCGTCGAACCCGCAAGCATCGCTGAGGTGAGGCGAGTCATAGGTCGACGGTTGAATCTCCGACGCGTAGAGGCAGCAGAATTCGACCGGCTTCTACAGGAGACCTACGAGAGCGGCTCGGGCAGCGCCATGCAAATGGTCGAAGGGCTCGAGGATGGCGATGACCTGCTACGTGTTGCCGAGGAATTGCCGGAACCCTCGGATCTGATGGAAAGCGACGATGACGCGCCTATTATTCGACTGATCAACGCCCTGCTCGCTCAGGCAGTGAAGGAAAACGCGTCGGACATACACATCGAGCCGTTCGAGAATAAGCTCGTTGTGCGGTGTCGAATCGATGGTGTTCTCCATGAGGTTTTGCGGTCTCGCCGCGCGGTCGCACCCCTGGTTGTATCGCGAATCAAGGTGATGTCCAGGCTCGACATTGCCGAAAAGCGGTTACCCCAGGACGGTAGGATCTCGCTGAAGGTCGCGGGCCGTCCCGTTGATGTCCGGGTTTCAACGATCCCTTCGGGGCATGGGGAACGGATCGTCATGCGGCTGCTGGACAAACAGGCAGGCAGGCTGAAACTGCACAGCCTGGGGATGGATCCGAAAACGGAACAGAACGTCGATGATCTGATCCACAAGCCCCACGGCATTATCCTCGTGACGGGGCCGACAGGCTCAGGCAAGACCACGTCCCTGTATGCCGCCCTCGCCCGGATCAACGATCGCAGTAGAAACGTCCTCACTGTTGAAGATCCTATCGAGTACTACATCGACGGAATCGGTCAAACCCAGGTCAATACCAAGGTAGATATGACCTTTGCTCGCGGGCTGCGAGCCATCCTGCGCCAGGATCCAGACGTCGTCATGGTGGGTGAGATTCGCGACCTCGAGACTGCAGAGATCGCGGTGCAGGCAAGCCTGACCGGCCACCTCGTGCTGTCCACCCTGCACACCAATACGGCTGTCGGCACTGTCACCCGACTGCGTGACATGGGCGTCGAGCCTTTCCTCCTGTCATCCAGTCTGCTCGGTGTGATGGCGCAGCGACTGGTCAGGACATTGTGCGACAACTGCAAGGAGGCGGTCTCGCCCAGCGAAACAGAACGTCAGGTCCTGCATGTTGCTGATGGCGTAGATCACGTGATCTACCACGTCAAAGGTTGCGAGGAGTGCAGTAACACCGGCTACCGGGGACGCACAGGAATCTACGAGCTGGTCCTGATCGACGATCGGGTCCGCGCGCTGATTCACGACGGCGCCAGCGAGCAGGACATAGAACAATACGCCAGGACCAAGACACCCGGGATTCGTCATGACGGAATCCGGAAAGTGCTGGAGGGTAAAACAACACTGGAAGAGGTAGTCCGGGTTACCTACGCAGACTGATGGGTGCCTACGAATACACCGCGGTCGACCAGGGCGGCCGGAAGAAACGCGGCATCGTCGAGGGAGACACGGCCCGACAGGTCAGACAGACTCTGAGGGAGCGTGGACTGCTCCCCGTGCAAGTCACGGAGGTCGCAGAGAAAGAGGCAGGGCAATCGCGCGGACTGACGCTGCGCCGGGGCATCAGCCCCATGGACCTGGCGCTCGTAACGCGACAGATCGCAACCCTGGTGCGTTCGGGAATGCCGCTGGAAGAATCCCTGCTGGCGGTCAGCCAGCAGACCGAGAAACCGCGACTAAAGAGTATTCTTCTCGGCGTTCGATCCAGGGTCATGGAGGGCCATAGCCTGGCCGAGGGCCTCGCGGAATTTCCCCAGGCCTTCCCCGACCTCTACCGCGCGACTGTGGCCGCAGGCGAGCAGTCCGGCCACCTCGACGCAATTCTCGAGAGACTGGCCGACTACGCCGAGGTCAGGCAGCAAATGCGCCAACGGATCACCCAGGCGCTCATCTACCCGATTATCCTGGTCGCGTTGAGCGTTCTGATCGTGTCCGGACTCCTGGTGTATGTCGTGCCGCAGGTTGTCGGCGTTTTCGAGAACACAGGGCAGGATCTGCCGCCGCTGACGGCCGGTCTCATCGCCATGAGCGATTTTCTGCGTGACAACGGTCTGGTTCTTATCATCCTGTTTGTCGTACTGACGTACGTCGCCAAGCGTGTTCTGCGGCAGCCGGGACCCCGTATGCGATTTGACTCTGCACTACTCCGGCTGCCGGTCGTTGGTCGGCTGGTGCGGGGTATCAACACCGCTCGTTTTACCAGGACCCTGAGCATTCTGTCCGGGAGTGGCGTACCGGTTCTCGATGCACTCCGCATATCCGGGGAAGTCGTCAACAACATGCCAATGCAGGAAGCTGTACAGGACACGGCGGTCAGGGTCAGGGAGGGCGCACCCATCGGCGCGTCACTCGGCAGCAGCAATCTCTTTCCACCGATGACGATGCACCTGATCTCCAGCGGCGAATCCAGTGGTCAGCTTGATTCGATGCTGGAGCATGCTGCTGTCAACCAGGAGCGCGAGGTAGACAGCCTTGTCGCCACCATGCTCAGCATCCTCGAACCGATGCTGATTCTGCTCATGGGCGCGCTGGTACTTCTGATCGTTCTCTCGATCCTGATGCCGATCTTCTCCCTCAACGATCTGGTTGGCTAGGCACCGTCCCGTTTCCGCAGTCAGTCGGACACATCCCGGTAACAATTGCGATCTATTTTGGTCGAAAGCCACAAGGCCGGATTCTCTTTCGAGCCTTGAAAATCAAGGGTTGCGGATCGATTCTCTTGAGAAACTAGAAGAAATATGTGCTCGTACCTATTGCCTTATAAGGAAATTAACGATATATAGGCGCTGAAGAGAACGTGGATTCGGTCCGGCCCCGAGTTGCATTGAGACAGTGACAATGTTTTGGCGAGGGAGCAATGACGAAGGAGCAAAAAGCCGAAGCGCCTGAAAATCTCGACCCCGCGGTCGGGGAAGACGAGATCGATGAGAAGACCAACGATCTCGAAGTCGCCGATGTCGGCGATACTGCCCTGATCGCAATCGAGAAGGACATGAACGGAACAACCATGACCGGTATCCGCCCGCAGCTTAGCGCGCCCAGTGGCAATACGCGTCGTCGTATCGAGGACTACATGGAAATGAAGCGTGCGGCAAAGGAACTGCACGACCTCGACGATTTCGACTTCGAGAACTGAACCCAGTCGGGCCAGGGGTCAGTGAAAGTCCCTCGACCTGACCATCAGGTTTGCCAGCAAATCGCTCCTGTCTTCCAGTTTCTCGGCGATCAGGTGGATCACCTCTCCCTCTCGCTGTACTTTGCCCCTGACCTGCATCAAGCGCGATCCGAGTAAGGCTTGACGCTGATGATCAGCGACTGCTTTCCAGACGATGACATTGGTATGCCCGGTCTCGTCCTCCAGTGTGACGAAGGTGACGCCACCGGCGGTTCCCGGGCGCTGCCGTGTAATCACGATGCCTGCATAGAGCACCCGCCGTCCGTCGCCGGCAAAACGCAGATCCTCCGACGTGATGATGTCGGCTGCGCTTAGCCGGTCGCGCAGCAATGCTACCGGGTGCCGACGCAGGGTCAGACCAAGACTGCGGTAGTCGGCAACGATATCCTGCCCCTCGGTCGGTTTTTTCAACAACGGCACTCCCTCGCAAAACCCGACACCTGCCAGTAGCGGGCCCGGATGATCCACACCTGCCACCTCCCAACGGGCGCGGTGTCGGTGGCCATTCATACGTGCCAGCGCATCCCCGGCGGCCAGCGCGCCCAGATCACCTCGATCCAGCTGAGCGCGCGTCGCCAGATCGGTGATATCGCGCCATGGCCCGTCCTGCCTCGCTGTGACGATCCGGTCCACGGCCGGCGTGGACAAGTCCCCCACCATGCGGAAACCGAGCCGGACGGCAGGCTCCCCATCCTCGTCAGGCTCCAGAACACAGTCTCTTGCGCTGAGAAAAATATCCACCGGTCGGACTTCCACGCCATGGGCGCGAGCGTCCTGCACGATCTGTGCAGGGGCATAGAAACCCATCGGCTGACTATTGAGCAGGGCACAGGCAAAAACAGCAGGCTCATGGCATTTCAGCCAGGCCGAGACATATACCAGCAAGGCGAAACTCGCCGAGTGAGACTCCGGAAATCCGTATTCACCGAAACCCTGGATCTGGTCGAAGATACGACGGGCATAATTTTCCTCGTAACCGCGTTTCCTCATCCCGTCGATCAGGCGGTTTTCGAAAGGCCCGAGGTCTCCGTTCCGGCGCCAGGCGGCCATTGCGCGCCGTAGCTGATCAGCTTCTCCCGGCGTGAAGCCGGCTGCCACGATTGCGAGCTGCATGACCTGTTCCTGGAATATCGGCACCCCCAGGGTCCGTTCCAGTACCGAACGAACCTCGTCACTGGGATAGGTGATCGCTTCTTCGCCGTTTCGACGACGCAGGTAGGGATGCACCATGTCGCCCTGTATCGGTCCGGGACGGATGATGGCGACCTCGATCACGAGGTCATAGAAACAACGGGGTCGCAAGCGCGGCAACATCGACATCTGTGCGCGCGACTCGATCTGGAACACACCGAGCGTATCCGCGTGACAGATCATCTCGTACACAGCCGGGTCCTCTGACGGTACCGTCGCCAGGGTCAGATCGCGATCGCGGAACTGGCGCAGCAGGTCGAAACTTTTGCGAATCGCCGAAAGCATGCCGAGCGCAAGTATGTCGACCTTGATCAGGCCCAGCGCGTCAAGATCGTTCTTGTCCCACTGAATGACGGTCCGCCCTTCCATTGCCGCATTCTCGATAGGAACAAGTTCCGAGAGCGGGCCCGCCGAGATCACAAACCCACCCACATGCTGCGACAGGTGTCGGGGGAAACCGACGATCTGCCGAACCAGCGTCAGCAGGCGCGCAATCACTGGATTGTCCGGGTCGAATCCAGCTTCGCGAACCCGGTGATCCCCGACTTCGCGACCGTCCCACCATTGCATCGCCTTCGCCAACTGGTTTATCTGCAGGGTCTCGAGACCGAGAGCCTTTCCGACATCGCGGATAGCGCTACGGGGCCGATAGGTGATTACGGTCGCCGACAATGCGGCCCGGTCACGACCATATTTTCCATAGATATAGGCGATCACTTCTTCACGTCGCTCATGTTCGAAGTCCACATCGATATCGGGTGGCTCATCGCGCTCGCGGGAGATAAAACGCTCGAAAAGGACCGACATGCGGGCAGGATCGACCTCCGTGATCCCAAGACAAAAGCAAACAGCGGAATTGGCAGCCGAGCCCCTGCCCTGGCAAAGAATCCCCTGGGCCCGCGCAAAACGAACGATGTCATGTACGGTCAGGAAGTAGGCCTCGTAATTCAGTTCGGCGATCAGTGCCAGTTCGTGTTCGACCATTCGGCGTACGCGATCCGGCACACCTTCCGGCCATCGCTGCACGATGCCCTCCCAGGTCAGCCGGCGTAGCCAGGCACGCGGCGTTTCACCGGAGGGGACCAGTTCGCCGGGATATTCGTAACGCAATTCATCGAGGGAAAAGTGGCAGCGCTCGGCGATGCGAATCGACTCCGTCAGCAACTCCCGGGGATAGAGCGTGGCCAGCCGGTCCCGCGCCCGCAGATGTCGTTCGCCGTTGGGAAACAGGGCAAGCCCTGCCTCGGCCACCGATGTGCCGATGCGGATAGAGGTCAGCGTGTCCTGCACGGCACGGCGCGCCCGCACATGCATATGGACATCACCCGCAGCGACAAGAGGCAGGTCGAGACGTTCACCCAGTGTCTGGAGAGTACTTAGACGTTCGCGGTCATGACCGTCGGTCAATAACTCGACGGCAATCCACAGCCGTCCTGGGAAACGTTCATTGAGCCATCGACCCTCCCCCGCCGCCGGCTGCTTTCCCGGCAACCAGAGCGCGAGACAATCCCAGAGACCACTATCCAGCGACTCGCGCTGCAGGTGGTATGCGCCTTTCTCCGCATCCCGGCGCCCCTGCGTAATCAGCGTACAAAGCTGTCCATAGCCGCGTCGGCTGGTTGCCAGCAGCACGATCCGCAGGCCATCGGCAAAACAGAACTCGCTGCCGACGATCAGAGTAAGCCCTGCGTCCTTGCTGGCTTGCCAGGCACGTACAACACCTGCAACCGAACACTCATCGGTCAGCGCCAGGGCCCTGTAACCCAGCTCCGTCGCACGTGACACCAGTTCTTCCGGCCGGGAGGCGCCCCGAAGAAAGCTGAAATTAGATACACAATGGAGCTCCGCGTAGTCCGGTGTGGTCATCCGAACACCCCGTGCAGAAACCAGCGGCCGGCCGTTCTCCTGTCGCGGTATATCCAGAGCAGCATCCCGTTGGGACTGCTTGCCACAAAGTAGTCACGATTGATGTCGCCGCCGTCCCACCAGCCGGTCTCGATACGCTCTGGCCCTCTTTCCAGGCATAAACGACCCTCCAGCCAGGGTTTGCCATCACGACACTCCAGCCGTCCCGGCGTTTCCAGTATCCAGAACGGTCGTTGCTCCTGTCGGGCGACCGAACTGATCCGGCCCGGCTCGCTGTAGGCCCATGCGGATTCAGGGCGATGTTCCGCCAACAGACAGACTCCGCGTACGGCATCATCACCCAGTCGGGAGCGCAGACGATCCACCAGGGCCTGCGACACCTCCTCGACGACCTCCCCCTGACCGAAATCCCCGCCGAAGCGACGGGGGATGACTTCGATCGCCTGGACCGAGCCGCTTTCCAGCGACAACCCGCACACCGGGGCGATCAGGTCCAGCCTCTCCATCCGCTCGGCCAGCAGATCACTGATCGACGCGGCATCAGTCATCGGTCGCGACAGACCAAGCATGATCCTTGTCACGCCGGTCCCGCGATGTTCAAAACCGAATACCGGACGTTGTACACCCGCCTGCCGACCACGCAGGAACCCCTCCATCTCGGTCAGCAGGCGTTCCAGTCCCTGTACCATCAGTTCGCGATCAAGGGACTCCTCCGGCAGGTCCAGTCGTCCACGATAAACAGGCGGTGACCGGAATGCCTTGCGGGGTTCGTTGAGCCGGCCGATTGCCCGATCCAGGTCAGCCAGCCGGGCCGGACCCAGGCGTCGCGCAAAGTCACCCCGGGGCAGACGCAGGATATCCTCCAACCGACGGATACCCATTCCCTGCAAAGCATCCAGTGTCGTTCGCGGCCAGGCGGTGCAAGGAAGCGACAATGCCCCGACCTGGCCAGCCAGTTCCTCCTGTCGCA
>CAJIAD010000045.1_pt1 | contig 21947 bp, 20 predicted proteins | sample 9198981 | NCBI WGS metagenome assembly CAJIAD01 (sample SAMEA7708274, study PRJEB35096) | sediment metagenome | biome: marine neritic benthic zone biome [ENVO:01000025]; feature: sediment [ENVO:00002007]; material: shallow marine sediment [ENVO:03000034] sea grass bed [ENVO_01000059] ...
CGCCACTTGCCACGGTTCCGACGGCCGCGGTGCGATCGGATTCCCGAACCTGACGGACGATATCTGGCTGTATGGCGGAGATCCGGACACGATCCTCGCGTCGATCGCCAATGGCAGGAACGGCATCATGCCGCCCCACGAGCCGATCATCGGCGCGGAAGGCGTGGATCAGGTCACGGAGTACGTGCTGACATTGTCGGGACTCGAGGCCGACGCCGAGAAGGCCGCCGCAGGGGCCGAGCATTACAAAACGACCTGCATCGCCTGTCATGGTGCGGACGGAACCGGCAACCAGATTCTCGGTGCGCCGAATCTCACCGATGACCATTGGCTGCACGGCGGTACCCGGGAGGCTATCTACGATACGATCGCGAACGGGCGCATCAACCAGATGCCGGCCCAGATCGAAGGCCTCGGCGAGGATCGGGTAAGACTCATGGCCGCGTATGTTCTGAAGCTCTCCGGACAGGCTGGTGACTGACGGGGCCGGGAAGACACGGTCGTCGGACAGCAACGAGAATCAGCAACCGAGACACTGGAGCCGCCGACAGCGCGACATTGCCAATGTCGCTTGGGTATCCTTTCTGATGGCAGCAGTAGCTTCGGCCGTGTTCTTTGCCATGGTGAACCCTGATCTGCTCGACCGATCGACATCGGCCGGGTGGCAGATCAGCCGACAGGCCGGGTACGCGATCGGTTTTTTCGGTTTCTGGCTACTGACCATCACCACCAGTGTTCTCACGATTTTCCTCGTCCGCACTGAGAGACGTGGACGCGCAGGCAAACAAGATCAGGTCTGATGAACGAATCCAGAGAAGCCGGCGCTGCGGCCACCGTGTCGTCGTATGCCGCACGCGAAAAGATCTACCCTCGAGAGGTGGAGGGCCGGTATGCCCGCTTGCGTTGGGTCGCGGTCATCGCACTGCTGGGGCTCTACTATGTATTCCCCTGGCTGCAATACGGTGGTGAGCAGGCGATCCTGTTCGATCTACCGAATCGAAAATTTCACATCTTCGCACTGACTTTCTGGCCCCAGGACTTCGTCTATATGGCCTGGCTACTGGTCATGGCCGCGCTGACCCTGTTCTTCTTCACCGCCCTGCTGGGTAGGATCTGGTGCGGTTTCGCCTGCCCACAAACCGTGTGGACGGAAGCATTCCTGTGGATGGAAAGAATCACGGAGGGCAGCCACCAGCGGCGACGCAAGCTCGACAAGGCGCCCTGGTCCGCCGAAAAAATGCTGCGCAAGGGCGGCAAACAGTTCTTGTGGATCACATTTTCCCTTTGGACCGGCGTTACCTTCGTCGCCTATTTCACACCCGCCCGGGAGTTGTTCGGCCAGATCGCCAGCCTGGAGATCGGCGCCTGGACGGCCTTCTGGTGCCTGTTCTACGCCTTCGCCACCTATGGCAATGCCGGTTTCATGCGCGAGCAGGTATGCAAGTACATGTGTCCATACGCTCGCTTTCAGAGCGCGATGTTCGACAGCGATACGTTGATCATCTCGTATGACGAATCCCGCGGAGAACCGAGGGGTCGTCGCAAGAGAAGCGTGGATCCGCGCGAGAAGGGTCTCGGTGACTGTGTGGATTGCAACATGTGTGTCCAGGTTTGTCCGACTGGCATCGATATCCGAGAGGGCCTGCAGTACGAATGTATCGCCTGTGCGGCATGCATCGACGTATGCGACTCAGTGATGGACCGCATGGACTACCCACGGGGCCTGATCCGCTATTCGTCAGAGAATGCGATGGTGGAGCAGAAGCCGCTGCGACTGCTTCGTCCACGCGTCATCGTCTATGCGACCCTGTTGCTGGTGCTGTTATCCGGCTTTGTAATGTCGATCGGCTCACGAATGCCGTTGCGCTTCGACGTCCTGCGTGATCGCAATACCCTGTATCGCGAACTGGCAGGCGGCGAGATCGAAAACGTCTACAGTTTGAAGGTACTTAACCTGGATACGGCGGGCCATAGCTATGTCATCAGCGTCGATGGGCTGCCTGGGATTACGCTGGATGCGGACAGGACAGAACTGGTGCTGGAATCCGGCGAAGTCGGCCGCATGGTCGTACGGGTTCGAGCCGGGCGCGAAGCCGTACCGGCAACGGGCGCGGATATCCAGTTCCGCGTGGAGTCCGTGTCGGACCCGTCACTCGCCAGAGAAACCGATGCGCGCTTTATCGGGCCGGGACCGCGTCCCTGAGGCAATCGGCAGATGAAGTCGACCGAACAAGAGACCGTTAAACCCTGGTATCGCCAATTCTGGCCGTGGTTCATTATCGCCCTGCCCCTTTCAGCAGTGATCGCCAGTATCGCGACGGTTATGGTTGCCGTTGACCAGGCGCCGTCGCTGGTCGTCGACGACTATGCCAAGATCGGTCTTGCGACCCACCGCAAGATGGAGCGCGACAAGCGCGCAGCCGAACTCGGCATGGCGGCGGAAGTACATCTTGTCGCGGAGTCGAAGAAGGTCGAGGTCCGATTGAAGTCTGACGACAGAAGCCAGCCGGGACCCGAATGGCTCACTCTGTCGATTCTGCACCCGACCGACGAAACCCGGGATCAGCGTCTGCGGCTGGAGAGATCCGGTTCCAGCTATGTTGCAGAGCTGGAACGGTCGCCGGAACGCCGTCGCTACCTGCAGATCGAGCCCCCTGATCAGAGCTGGCGGCTGACCAGTGAATGGGATCCTTCCACGCCGGTCCTAACGCTGAACCCTGGAAACGCGGACGTCAACCGGGCACAGGAATGACCGCGCAGTCCGGATGTTTTCACTGTGGCGAACCAGTCACGACCGGTGATCGATACCGGGTCGTCATCGACGAGGTCAGCCACGCCGTCTGTTGTCCAGGCTGCCAGGCGGTCGCTTGTTTCATCCGCGACACCGGGCTCGGAAAATACTATGAATTCCGCACCGCTCCGGGTCTGACTGTCGAAAACGATCCCGCGGAACCGGTCGCCGGGGAATGGCGGGCATTCGACAGGGAGGCGATGATCGACCGGTTGGCACGCCGGAACCATGAGGGCCATCGCGAGGCAATGCTGCAGGTCGAAGGCGTTCGTTGCGCCGCCTGCAGTTGGCTGATTGAACGCGCTTTGCAAAGTGCCAACGGTGTCGTGGAGGTCCAGGTGAATCCCGCAACGGCCAGGGCCAGGCTGTCCTGGGACCCCGACCAGGCCGACTTCAGCGAGTTGCTCGCAGCGATCGCACGACTGGGCTATCGCCCCCACCCGATCGACAGGGGCACAGTAACCACAGTCGCTCTGCGCGAGCGACGCCAGGCGATGAAGCGACTCGTCGTCGCCGCCCTCGGGATGATGCAGGTCATGACCTTCGCGGTTGCGCTCTACGCGGGCGCTTTCCAGGGAATGGATGCAGGGATTCGCGAGTTCCTGAGGCTCGTTAGCATGCTGGTCGCCACGCCCGTGGTCCTGTACTCGGGCCTGCCATTCTTCCTCGGCGCCTGGCGTGATCTGCGGGCGGGTCGTCCGGGCATGGACGTGCCGGTGGCTTTCGCCATCGGTGCGGCATACCTCGCCAGCATCATCAACAGCATGCGCGGAACAGGCGAAGTCTATTTCGACTCGGTCACGATGTTCGTCTTCTTCCTCTCGCTGGGCCGATTCGTCGAGATGGCTGCCCGGCACCGTGCCGGTGACACCAGCGACGCGATCGCCCGCCTGGTCCCGGAAACAGCGTTGAGAATAGATGGGGATGACGGCGAGGCAAGGCCGGTCGGCGTCGCGGAACTGGAACCGGGCGATACGGTGTTGGTCCGATCCGGCGAGTCTTTCCCGGCCGATGGCACCCTGGTCGCAAATCGGGCCCATGTCGACGAATCATTGCTGACCGGCGAATCCAGGCCGTTGAGTCGATCGCGTGGCGAGAACGTCATCGGAGGCAGCCTCAATGTTGGAGACCCGGTCCATGTCGTGGTTGTCCGGACGGGCGACGAGACGGTCGTTTCGGGCATCGGCCGCTTGCTCGATCGCGCACAGTCGACACGACCGGCTATGGCGCGCACCGCGGACCGCGTTGCAACCTGGTTCGTGTCTGCAATCCTGATGATCGCCACGCTGGTCGCCGCATGGTGGTTCCAGCACGACCCGGCGCGCGCCTTCGAGATCACGCTCGCCGTCCTGGTCGTCACCTGTCCGTGCGCATTATCGCTGGCAACACCGACGGCACTCACCGCCGCGACGGCCAGGCTCGCTGCGGTTGGCCTGTTGGTAACGCGCAGCGACTCCATCGAGAAACTGGCCGGAATCGACCGACTCGTGCTCGACAAGACCGGGACTTTGACACGCGGTCGCGTCACGCTCGGGTTGGTGCGAACCTCCGGCCGCCTGGACGAGTTGACCTGCCTGGAGATCGCGGGTGCGCTCGAAGCGGGGTCGGAACATCCGATCGCGCGCGCGTTCCAGCGCAGCGGCGTACGCCCTGCTGCGGACGTGCAGGTCATGCCCGGGGAAGGCGTAGAGGGCACTGTCGACGGTCGCCGCTATAGGATCGGTCTGCCCTCTTTTGTCTCGCAGATCGGCACAAACCGGCATCCTGCGGCAAACGACTCTGACGAACTGTCGGTCGTGCTCGGTGATGAACAAGGCATCCTGGCAGGTTTTGGTCTGGAAGATCGCGTGCGTGAGGACGCACCGGATGTGGTAGCAGCGATCGGCCGTCGCGGTATCAAATTGGAGATCGCGAGCGGAGATCGTTCCGAAACGGTGAGTGACCTGGCCGCGACCTGCGGCATCGGCAACTTTGCCGCCCGCATGACGCCTGGCGACAAGCTCGAACGAATCCGGCAAATCCAGCAAACCGGCGATCGCGTCGCCATGATTGGGGATGGTATTAACGATGCCCCGGTGCTTGCCGGTGCCGATGTGTCGATCGCCATGGGCGAGGGAGCTGCCCTGGCCCAGTCCAGCGCCGATATGGTCTTGGTGGGCGGCGCACTGGCACCCTTGCCCGCGGGTGTCGACACCGCAAGAAAAGCGATGCGCGTCGTACGCCAGAACCTGTCCTGGGCGATCATCTACAACGTCGTTGCACTGCCGCTCGCGGCGGCAGGCCTCGTTGCGCCCTGGATGGCGGCCATCGGCATGTCGGCCAGTTCACTGGTCGTGGTCCTGAACTCAGCGAGGGTCGGGCGCACGGGAGGCGACATTGCAGGGTCGGAATCGAAGCCAGGGGGTATGGTTGCGGGTCGCGCCGCCATCAACGCATGAGCATCATCTACGTGCTGATACCGATTGGCCTGATCCTCGTAGCAGTTGGGGTGGGTGCGTTCTTCTGGGCAACCAGGACTGGTCAATTCGACGACCTCGAAAGCCCGGCGTGGCGGATCCTGCTGGACGACGATAGCCGACCACCCCCACGAAAGCCGGAGCACGATGATACCGACGGGAGGCCCGATGACCGGTGAACTAACCGTCGTTGCGGCACTGATGGCCGGACTGGTCGGCAGCAGTCACTGTGTGGGCATGTGTGGCGGAATCGCCGGTGCCCTCGGCATGAGCGCCGCGGACACCGATCGGCCATTCATTCGGCGGGTCCTGTTCGTGTCGCTGTTCAGCTGCGGCCGAATACTGGGATACGCCGTCATTGGGGCCCTGGCCGGCCTGCTCGGGCAGGGCCTTACCGAAAGCCTCGACATAGAGACATGGGCGATGGTGCTCAGATCGGCCACCGGTGTGCTGTTGGTAGCAATTGGATTGCAGATCGCCTTCCATCTCCGCCTGCTGGCGCCGATCGAGCGCAGCGGCGCAAAGCTGTGGGCAAGGCTGTCCCCCTTGGGTCGTTTCTTCCTGCCCGCAAAACGCCCCGACCAGGCACTGGCGCTGGGTTTCCTATGGGGATGGCTGCCATGCGGCCTGGTCTACAGCATGGTCCTGATGGCCATTCTTGTCGGCGACTGGCCAGGCTCGGCGGTGCTGATGGCAGCGTTCGGGCTCGGTACCCTGCCGGCCATGACCGCGATGGGACTGGTGTCGTCCGGGGCGGCCGTCAGGGCACCCGGCACGACACTAAGGCGACTCGCCGGGATCGTTTTGATCCTGTTCGGAATCTGGACTGCTGCTGTGCCGTTCCTGTCAGGCGGAGATGGCGGGCATCACCACCATGCTTCGGAAGCACCACGGATCTTCGCCTGACCGGCGCTAGTCAGTGTCGGCGTAGAACTCTTTCTTGTAGACCGCCGAGAACCGGCTCATCTCGTTGATCGGCGTCACATCGATCGTGTAGATCAGGGTCTCGCGGTGGGTGACGGGAGTCTCACCGATATAGTAGATGCCCGTACCATCTTCTTCGATGATCTCGCGCATCGTCACTGTCTTCAGTTGGCCCGTGAGATTAGTCGCAGTAACAGCTACGCTGCCCGTCACCGGGACGCCCGTTGTACCCTCCTCCTCCTTGAGGATCACGACATTGAGCAGTGCGCGCTTGTCGCTACGCGTGATGCCATAGGCCCTGGCGACCTCGGCTGGCAGATCGGCTGTTGTCAGCGCATTGAAATGTACGACGTAGTCGCCGAAATCCTTGTAGTTTTCGTGCGGCTGCAACTGGACCGGCTTTGGATCCCCGATCGTCACGACCTGTTCGGAGTCGCCGCAGGCGGTCAGAGCCGCCGCGAGTACCAATGCGGACAGACCCGCCAGAATTTTATTTGTCATGAAAAAACTGCTCCCGCCCCAACGGTATCGCACCAAGCGATCACCGGCCGAGCGACAAATATAGCCTATTTGCAGTCGCCACTGTAGGCGGCTGTATGTGATGCGCCGGAGCCCGACCGTCCGATCTCAGTCGACTTCTTCCCGCAATTGCCATCCCGACAGCAACGGGAAGAAACGGTAGGCCCAGAACAGGACGAAGAAGAAGCCCGAAAAGAACATCACCGCAACCAGGACCTCGGCCATCGACGAAAACGGGCTGTCTCCATCCTTTAGGCCGGGGACGACCAGCAGGTAGCGATTGATCCACATGCCGACCAGGATCACCGAAATCACGATGGTCAGGGACCAGCGCATGCGCTTCACCTTGGCAAAGATCATGGTGAGGATCGGCACACCGATCAGGCAAGCGATCATGGTCCAGAAATACCCGCCATAGTGGCCATACATCTGCAGGCCGACAACTCCATACTCATGCGGCAGGTTCCCGTACCAGCTGACAAAGAACTGGGCCCAGAAGAAATACACGAAGAGCAGTGAGAATGCCGTGAGATAGATACCCATGCACCTGAGCTGCACCACACCGAAGTGCTCATCGATCGGCGTCATCTGCGCGATTACGACCAGCATGACAAGCAACGCTGCTGCACCGGCGAACATGTTGCCGACCATGAAATACATCGGGTACACGGTGCTGTGGTAATGCTCCACCAGCATCATCCCGAAGTCCCACGCGATAAACGATTGTGCGATAGCGGCCGAGATCAGCAACACCGGCGCCAGGTAATAGAGTTTCCGCTCAACCGTCTGCGGGTCGTAGCTACCTCGCCTCGATTCGAGCGGGCGATAGATTATCCGCCGCAACATGGAACCCTGGCTTGCGTCCCCTTCCTTCGTGTCCGGAATCATCCCCAGCATGAAGTGATACTTGGCGAGCCCGTAGAACACCAGCTGCGCGATCACATTTCGCCAAAGCATGAAGGGCTCGGTCAGGAACAGACTGCGGTGACCGTCGCCATGGTCGCCCACCCAGTAGAACAACTCATGTCGACCAAAGTAGAAGATCAGCAGGAAGCCGAAGATCGCAAACGGGCCGTAAGCCATGGTCATCAGTTCGCCCAGTCGATGATACGGTTTCGACCAGCGGCGCGCGCCGCTCAGGCGCATGATCGCCACGAAGCAAACACCGAACTGCGAGATGCCCAGCAGGTAAACATAGTTGACGACCAGGAACTCCCAGGGGACTCCGTCCGGATTACTGGCCAGCGTGTATGCGAACCAGATCGCGGTCAGGAGGAATATCGCGCCGAACACCCGGACGGTGTTCCGATACCCTGTCCCGGTCAGGACGCCGAGGCCCGTGTTGTTGTTATCGCTCATTTTGGACAAGGACCGTCTTGATGTAGTTGACGATGTGCCAACGATCTTCCACCGGGATCGAATCGCGATAGAAAGGCATCGCGATACTCCCGTGGGAGATCGTGTAGTAGATCTGACCGTCCGGTTGCATCTGCACATAGTTCAGAGTCAGGTCCAGCGGTGGCGGCGTGAACTTCAGCCCCACCGGCCCGTCACCATGACCCTGTTCACCGTGACACAGGGAGCAATGCACGTCGTAGACCGCCTTGCCGCGGTTAATCGATTCCGGACTGCGCGGCTCGGGATTCGCAACGTCTGTTCCTGCGGTCAGCCGGTCCCGAACAAGTTCTCCTGTATCGACCGGCGCGAGGAAAAGCTCCTTGCCTTCCGTCGGCACTGATGTCTTGCTGGTTACGACTGTCGATTCCTGTGGTTTTGTCGATGGCTGATCCCGCATGTCCTGGTCCCAGGGGAAAGCCCAGCCGGCAATGGGAATCCACAGCAACGCGGCCGCGAGGATGTGCCGCAGGCATGTCAGAATGCTCATGACGAGAACTCCTCGAGGTCGCGGACTTCTTCGGCGCCGGCACCCTGCAGGATCTTCCGGGCTTCAGCCGGATCGACATCACCCTCCACAGCCACGACCAGCGTGAATCGGTCGAGCCCGGAAGCGATCGAGTACGGCGCATCCCGCCAGGCCGGCAACCCGGAGACGAAATGGAAACCCAGCAATGTCGCCAAAACACCTAGCAGGATCGTCATCTCATAGGTGATCACCAGGAACGGCGGGACCGTGATGATCGGCCTGCCACCGGTCGGCTGGATGAAGGACAACGCGGCGAACGTGGCCAGCGCGAATCCACTGATCGCACCGATCACTGCACCGGCAAGAGAAAATCTGCGTACCGGCGATTTATCGAGTCCCAGCACATTTTCCACATCGTGCAACGGTATCGGTGACATCATGGTGAGGTCATCGAATCCGGCCGACTTCAGGTTGGATCCCGCGGCGACGAAGTCCTCTTCGTAGGCGAAGGTCGCCATCATTTGCCTGGCCATCTATGCAGTCCTCCGCAGCGGCTTGAGCGTTTCCTTGACCTCGTAGATGGATACACAGGGCACCCACTTGATGAACACGAGGAACAGCGTTGCAAAGATCGCGAAAGACCCGACTGTGATCGAGATTTCTACGAGGCTCGGGACGTAGAAACCGAACGCATCGGGCAGGAACTTGCGCGGCTGGGTCGTGGCAATGATCAGGAATCGCTCGGTAAACATGCCGATGTTGATCAGGATCGAGATGATGAACATCAGGGTCCAGTTCTTGCGGATCTTGCCGAAGAACATCAGCAACGGAACGAATGCGCAGAACAGGATCATTTCCCAGTACATCGGCGCGTAGAACCCGAACAACTTGTAATTCAGTGCTTCGTACTCGTAGGACGTACCGCTGAAGTAGCCGGTGAACACTTCCACGATGTTGATATACGTCCAGATCAGGGACAGAACGATCAGCAGCTTGCCGAGGTTATCGAGATGGATCTCGCGGATGTAGCGTCCCAGGTCGAGATATTTCCTCAGCAGGAACATCACAGACACGATGCCGGCGGTGCCTGAGTAGATCGCCCCACAGACGAAATACGGTGCGAAGATTGTCTGGTGCAGCCCCGGGACGATCGACAGGGCGAAATCCCAGGACACGATACTGTGCACCGAGACTGCCAGCGGAATGACGAACACGGCGAAAAATGTGTAGGCCCAGCCTAGCGTGTGCCACTCACGCGCGGTACCACGCCAGCCGAAGGAAAAGATCGTGTAGAGCCTCTTGCGCAGACCGGTGCTGGCATCCCGGACAGCGGCAAAATCAGGTACCGATCCCATATAGATGAAGATCGAGCTGGCCGTCAGATAGGTGGTGACCGCCATCACGTCGAACATCAGTGGCGACCGGAAATTCGGCCACAGGCCCATCTGGTTGGGGACCGGGAAATTCCAGTGGACAAACCACACACGCCCGACATGCACCATGACAAAGAATGCCGCCGTTACCAGCGAGAACAACGTCATCGCCTCGGCGCTGCGGTAAATCGCCTTGCGCCATGAGCTTTGCGTGATATGCAATACCGCGGACAACAACGTTCCCGAGTGACTCAGACCGATCCAGAAAATGAAATTGCCAAGATAAGTGCCCCAGAATGCACTCTGGTTCATTCCCGCCGCACCAACACCGACGTTCAGTTGATAGACCCAGGGCCCGAAGAAGCAGACCACCGCAACGGTGATCGAGGTGCCGAGCAGGATCCAGTACTTGGGCCCGGTCTCGAGCATGGTGCGCAGTACGTCACGATTGACTTCCGCGTAGCTGGGTTCCTGGTAATCAGCCATGACCATGTCCTTCTTCTACCTTCTGCAGATACACAACCGAAGGCTTCGTATTGAGCTCCTCAAGAACCGTGTAGCTTCGCGGATCCTCAACCATCTTCGCGACACGACTCTCGGGGTTCTGGAGATCGCCAAACACCATCGCCTCGGTCGGACAGCTTTGCACGCAGGCTGGTGTGACCTCGCCGTCGCGTATCCGCCTGCGTCCTTCGTCCTTGGCAGTGTCCCTGGCGATCCGGATGCGCTGGATGCAGAAGGTGCATTTCTCCATGACACCCTTCTCGCGCACGGTGACATCCGGGTTCAGCTGTTGTTCGAGGGGTTCGTCCCAGGTATAGGTGAACCAATTGAAGTAGCGCACCTCGTAGGGGCAGTACACCGCGCAGGTCCGGGTACCGATGCAACGGTTGTAGACCTGTGTATTGAGACCATCCTGGTTGTGATAGGTCGCAGCCACCGGACAGGGTGTCTCGCAGGGCGCCTGGTCACAGTGTTGGCACAGCATCGGCAGGAAGCGCAGCTTGATATCCGGATACTCTCCCACCCAATAGCGTTCGATGCGCAACCACTTCATCTCGCGTCCTTCCGCGAAACGCTGCTCGCCAACGATCGGCAGATTATTCTCGGCCTGGCAGGCGACGACGCAGGCACCGCATCCCGTACAGCGATCCAGGTCGATGGTCATCGTCCAGTGATAATCGAACTGGTTGTAATAGCCGGGAGTCAGATACTTCCTGAATGTGTCTTCTACGCTCATATCCTTCCCTGCCCTATGCGTGCTTCTCTGCCGGACCAAGGATCTGGCGACCCAGATCGCGGCTGACGCCACCTGTCTTGACCAGTCGAACCGACCTGCCTGTCTTGCTGATCCGCACCCGTGTCGCCCCCGTGGCTAGCGCGCCGGTGCGGTCGTCGACCACTTCCGCCATGATGTCGATCACGTTGGCTCCCCTGCCCTTCGCAAATCGACCGAACGCCTCGTGACCCTGCCCGAGTGGTATGGCGACAACATCCGGGCGAATCGCCTGATAAATGAAAACCGGTGCTTCCAGACTGCCCGCGGTGGACGCGACCTCGACGACGTCGCCTTCACGCAGGCCCAATTCGCTGGCCGTCTGCGGATTGAACTCAACCCAGGTCGAATACACGATGCTCGTGAGCGGGTCCGGCAATTCCTGCTGCCATGGCAGATTGGCGCCACGCCCGTCGAGGAAGGTGACGCTCAGGTCGGTATGCAACACAAACGGGTAGTCGGACTCCGCACCATCGTGGACGGGTTTGCTGACGCCGCCTGCGAGTACGCCTGGGTCCACTGCCACCGACATCTCCGGGCGGCTGCTGGTACGCGCCCAGACGCCGGAGCGCACCGCGTCGTTCCAGAACTGGTCGAACTCCGCCTCCGCCGATTCACCGTGATCCTCCAAGTAAACGCTGTGCCAGGCCTCGCGGATGTACTCTTCCATCGTTGTCCACGGCAGCACCGCTGGCAGTTCACCACCGATCTGGTGGGCGAGTTCCAGGACAATGTCGCCGGCCGGCCGCGTATCGAAGATCCGTTTGACAACAGGCTGTGCGATCGTCGCAACCTGGATGCCGACTCCCGGCTCGGGCACATCGTCGCCCCAGCTCTCGAGATAAACATCCGTCGGCAGGATCAGGTCCGCATGGATGGTCGTCTCATCCATGAAACTGGACATGGCGACGATGTGGTCCACTTTTCCGAGGGCCTCTGCCATGCCCGAAGACGCGGGCAGATTGAAAACCGGGTTGGCGCCATGCAGCAGCAGGACCTCGACCTCGCCCCGATCCATCGTGCCGATCAGTTCCTGCATCCTCTGGTAACTCGCCTGTCTTTGCAGGCTACCCCTGCCGAGCACGCCGTCCGGGTTGAAGAGGACGCCTCCGCGTTGCCCGATGTTGCCGGCAACGTAGTTGAGCACGTTGACAGCGATCAGCGTGTCGACCCCCCGCGGACCCTCGCCGGCTGCGCCACCACCTATGGCGAGGCTCGCGCCGCTACTTCCGAATCGCTTGGCCAGTTCCTCGATATCACGAGCCGCAATCCCGCAGGCATCCGCGACCGAAGACGGCGAGTACGCGGACAACGCCCGGCGCCATGCTCCGCTATCTGGCACCGACGATCCGCTGCTTGCGACGACCTCGTGCGCCATCGCAAGCGCCAGCATGCCCTCGCTGCCGGGACGCGCCTGCAGCCACTGATCGGCACTAGCGCCAGACAGGGACATCCGCGGTTCAACCTGCGCGCTGAAACCCCTGTGTCCATCACGTCCCTGGCGCATGTGGCCATAACCCAGGCTGTGATGCACCGGCGACAGCCACATGCCCAGGTAGTCGGCGCCGAACGACACCAGGCAATCCGTATTGCGGATGTCGTAGTACGGCAGCACGTCGATACCGAAACAGAGCCTGTTCGCCTCATACAGGTTGTGCGGATGGGTGTAGTCATACTGGAGATAATGGGGTGATCCCATTTCTTCCATGAAAGTCGCGAACAACTGGTCAAGGTGACCACGCTCGGTGCCGCTCAACAGATGGATCCTGTCGCCTTCACCATTGATCTTCATCACGCCGAGCCGGGTGGTCAGCGTCGTCATGGCATCGTCCCAGGTGATCTCCTCGAACTCACCGGAACCGCGTTCCCCGGTCCGTCGCAATGGCGCCCTTATTCTGTCCGGGTTATACAACGCATTGAGGCCCGAGTGCCCCAGGGCACAGACGCGTCCCTGGTTGACCGGGTGCGCCGCGTTGCCCTCGATCTTCTTGGCGCGTCCCTCGCGGATGCGGACGGATATGCCGCAACCGGCGGAACACTGACGACAGCTTGTGTTGTACCAGGTGGCGACGCCGGGCGACCAATCCTCAGGTGGAATGACCTGCGGGATCAGGTACTCGACAGGTTTCTTGATCGCCTCTGCATAGAGGAACCCGCCGCCTGCGCCGACGCCACCCGCGCCGATGTACTTGAGAAAGTCCCTACGACTGATTCTTGCCATCAGGTCACCCGTTGTTTTCCGTCAGGCGATCGTCAACCGCCTGCAAAACACTTCTCGAAACGATCCACCATCCGGGGATCTATTTGTGGCACGTCCAGCAATCGCGACCGTGCTCGACCTCTTTCTCCGTGTGGCAGTCGACGCACCACGGCATACGCAATGAAGCGACTCGTTCCACGCGGTCCATGGTCTCGATCGGTCCATGACACTGCTGGCATTCCAGACCCGCCTTGACATGCCGCTTGTGCGTGAAGTGCACGAAATCCGGCACGTCGTGGACCTTGATCCACGGAATCGGCTGCTGGTCTTCCCAGTACTGACGTACCTTCATGATCTCCGGCTTGTCGGTCGCGATAGACTTGTGACAGCCCATGCAGCGGGCGACCGTAGGCACACCCGCCGAAGGTGTTTTGTCTACATGCACATGGCAATACATGCAGGGGATCTGGTTCTCGCCTGCATGAATGCGATGGCTGAATTCGATCGGCTGAACCGGCGCCCGGTCCGAATAGAAGCTCGCGTTGACCGCGTAGCCCCCCAGAAATCCGAGCACACCGACCAGGATGACCAAGGCCCCTTTCTTGAATGGTCGCAGTGCGTCAAGTACCGATATCGACATACAGCCTTCCCGTTTCTGCAGCCAGACCCCGACGTGACACGAGGCACAGTATAGACGTCAACTTCATCGTTCGCCTTGCGACCCCATGAGATGCAGTGATGGACCGCCCAGGGTTTCTTCGCCGACTACGACGCAGGTCTGGTATTCGCCGGCTTCGGGGAATACCAGGTTTTCGAGTGGCAGAACGAGACAGGTCCTCGCCGGTGGTCTCGTGATCGGTCTCGCATCGACATCAGTGTGCCCACGAATGGTGTACACCTTGTCGCCCGAGGGGTCTCTTATCTCTATATGGAAAGGCATTTGCCCTTCGTCGTCTCGGCTCCACTCGATCACACCCGCGAGCACGATGTGATCCTGACGTGCCGGGAACCCCGGCGCATACAATTCGTTGAACACGCCGTGCATGTCCAGTTTGCCATCGGAGCGGTTCACCGCCTTGTCGCAATAGAAAAGCGTCAGCTTCATTCTTTCCTGTTATTTTCAGCTGAGATCGGCATGGCGATTTGACGGAAGTCTAGCACGCGCTGTCGGTGACCCGGTCAAGAGCAGCAACTTGAACGGTGACTGCGAGTCCGCTAGCGTGTCATTTTGTGCAAACATGAGCACACCCAAATCGAAAACGGGGAAAACCATGACAAACTTTTTTGTGCGCAGCATCATCATCGTTGCCGGTCTGCTAGCGGCGTCTTTTACAAATGCTGCAGGTGACCCCGAAAAAGGCAAAGAGCTATTCGCGGTTTGTGCAGCATGTCATGGCCAGAACGGCGAAGGGAGTGTGGCGCTCAATGCGCCGGCCAACGCGGGGCAGGACGAGTGGTACGTGATCCGGCAACTGCGAAACTTCAGAAGCGGTGTGCGGGGTTCGGATCCCAAAGATACCTATGGTGCGCAGATGAGGCCGATGGCGATGCAACTCGCCGATGACCAGGCCGTGGAGGACGTCGCCGCCTATGTAAGCAGACTGCAGGCGCCGGAGGTGGAAGTCACCATCGAAGGAAACGCCGAGGCCGGCAAGGAAGCGTACACGCCGTGCGTGGCATGTCACGGGGCCAAGGCCGAAGGCAACAAGTCTCTCAATGCACCGCGTCTGTCCAACCAGCACGACTGGTTCATCGTGAGGCAACTACAGAATTTCAAGTCGGGCGTACGTGGCACCCACGCCAAGGATATCTACGGCCAGCAGATGCGCCCCATGGCCCAGATTCTGGCCACGGACCAGCAGGTCGCCGACGTGGCCGCCTACATCTCAACGCTCTAGAAGGTCGTCCGCCGGCAGCCCGGTAGCGCCGGGCCTACATGAACTCGCCGGCCGCGGGGCCGAGCTTGCGGTATAACTCGCGCCAGCGTCTCGCGGCGATAAACTCCTTAAGGGTGGCGGACTCGGACTCGAGTTCCTCCATCCGCGTCTTGACCACGTCGCCGATACTGATGATGCCGGTGATGTCATCGCCGTCCATCACGGGCAGGTGACGGATGCGTCGGTCACTCATGCACGACATGATCAGAACCATGTTGTCATCAGGCTGGCAGACGATGACTTTCTTCGTCATGATACTGGAAACGGGATCACTGATTACGTCGGGCCCGTGCTCGGCGAGTCCGGTTACGATATCGCGCTCGGATACCAGGCCGGCGATGCTGCCATCCGGATCCAGCACCATCGCCGTGCCGATCCGCTTCTCGCGCAGAAGCCGTGCCGTTTCGATAATCGTCGTCTCCGGTGTAATCGAAAATACGTCGTGACCCTTTTTCTCCAGGATGGTGTCAACAGTGACCTGGTAGACCCACTCGCGGCTGTGGATTGCGCGGATCCAGGCATCGAGCACTTCGTTGCACTGTCCCTCGAAACGTGGCCGAAATTTGAAGCGGTCCAGGATCTGCCCGATGACGCCATAACGCGGCGTATAGCGAAAGCGCATCCAGATGGTGATGTTCTTGCCTTTCTCCACCATGCCCCAGGTGTACTTCATTTTCTTGAAGGCAAAGGCGAAGTTGCTTTCTCCGACTTCCATTGTGTAGCTGCGCTGGTCTTCCCACTGCACGCACTCTTCCTGCCACCATCTGCCGAAGTCATCGTGCAGGCGGCGCTTGAGACCGACCTGGTGTCCTTCGAGGATCTCAACCTTGCTGATGTGCGGCGCTGTCAGGGCCAGACCCGTCATGTCCGAAATGACTTTCCAGACAGTGTCGGGATGTGCCTTGATCCGGCGCTTTAGTTTGATGACCGCCATCGGTGTACCCCTGCAACATGCTTTTTCCGCATGTTCTTGCTGCAATTGTTTACCCCATAGTAGACCAACGCGGCTGCGACATGACGCAACAGCCCGGCTTTGCGGGCTGGCGCATTGGTGCTCAGGTACCGGCGCACAGGTCGGCAACCGATAGAACCTTGCGCTATGTTTGGGGCCGTACGAGTCGATCTTCGGAAAGATCGAAGTGACGAGAGAGGAGTGACCGGTGAGCGAAAGAGTAACAAGGCTTGTCAGCGGTCTGGCACTGGCGATAGCGTCCCTCGCGGCCTGCGGCACATTGCTGGCCGAACATCACTGGGACACCCTGGAAGATTTCCACGCGCTGGAGCAGCGGCTCATGCAATCGAATGGCCTGTGCCTTGATTTCGAAATCAGTTCAACGGGAGTCGTCGAGTCATCCCTGAAAGGTGAGACACGGATGCGACGACCGAACAATGCGCGCATCACGGCACGCGGTGAATTTGCCGGCGCCGGGACGGATATCGTTTTCCGAACGAACGTGGGCCGCATGTTCGGCCAGAACGGCGATCATCGCTTTGAGGCCGAGGCGCCGACCGGACTGACCGAAGGCATCGTGATCGGACTGACCCGAATGGGGCTTCTGCACAATCTCGCGGTTCTCTCGACCGGGGCACCGCCCGATCGGATCGACGGCACCGTCAAGCGCTGGGTCCGACCCGGCGACATCCGGGCCGGCGAAATCATCGAAGAGGACGGACGGCGGCTCGGCTCGTTTGCCTTCACCGTCGTTGTCGCCGATCAGCCCTCAGGCGAAGCGACGCTGTGGTTCGACGCAGAGACCGGTTTACCTGTCCGGCGTGAACAGGTCGTGCAGTTCGAACAGGGTGAGATGCGCGTACTCGAGAGTTACGAGAACGTGGACCTTGCCTGTGAGATTCGCTAGCGCGCGGGTGATCGGTCTCAGTTGACGGCTATCAGCTCGACCTCGAAAACAAGAACTGCGCCGGGCTTGATTCGCGGTGGTGACCCACGATCGCCATAGGCGATGTCCGAAGGGCACACGAGGCGTGCTTTGCCGCCAGCCTTCATCATCTGCACGCCCTCTGTCCAGCAGGGAATGACGCGGTTGAGCTGGAACGTAGCAGTTTCGCCACGATCGACCGAGCTGTCGAAAACCGTCCCGTCACGAAGGGTGCCGTGGTAGTGCACGGTCACATTGTCCGCGGAGCCCGGGCTCGCGCCATCGCCCTCCTCGAGCGCGAAAAAGATGAGTCCCGATGACGTGCGTTCGGCGCCATCCTCTGCTGCCATCGATTCCAGGAATGCAGCGGACTCCTGTTTCTCCTGCGTCGCGGCGGCTGCCGCCCGCTGCGTCATGAAAGCCTGAATCTGGCGTGTCTGTGCCGCCGGGTCGACCTTGGGCTCGCCCCCGGAAACGCCGTCGCGCAGTCCTTCGGCGACGATACTCATCTCGTCCGGCGTCAGGCTCAGCTCCGTCATGTTACTCGCCAGCACGAGGCCGATCGCGTAGAGGGTCTTCTCGTCCTCGGTCTGTGGCTGCCAGTCCGGCGCCATCTGTGCATAGGTGGGGTGGGCAAGTGCGAGCAGTGCAGCGCAACCAAGCGCTGCCGCGCAGGAAATTCGAATCATGGAACCATCCGGAGTGGGTGACAAAGAAGGCGCAAACACTAACCCATCAGTCAGGCCCGGCCAAGTCCGAACCTGTCAGATCGCTCGATAGGAATCCGTCGCGCGGATCAGACAATCCGTGATCCCGGGTTCGAATCCGGAGTGCCCTGCATCCGGAACGACATGAAAGTCAGCTTCGGGCCATGCTTGATGCAACTCCCATGCCGTACGCATCGGGCAGATCACGTCATACCGACCCTGGACGATAGTTGCCGGAATGTGTCGTATCTTGTCGACTCCTTTCAGCAGTTGATCCTCGCTGCCCATAAAGATCGAGTTGACGAAGTAATGACATTCGATACGCGCCAGCGCCAGCGCGAATTCATCCTCGGCGCAGTGCTCGACGTGGTCGTCACGCGGGATCAGGAAACTGGTCGCCCCCTCCCAAACCGACCAGGCCCTTGCAGCTGCCAGCGCCAGCTCCTTGTCGGGATCGTTGAGACGCCGATGATAGGCTGCGAGCAAGTTGTCGCGTTCCTCTACGGGAATGGGCGCGAGGTACGACTGCCACGCATCCGGGAAGATCTCACTGGCGCCGTGCTGGTAGAACCATCTCAACTCGCTGGACCGACACAGGAAGATTCCCCTGAGTACCAACGCGGATACCACGTCCGGGTGGGTCTGCGCGTAGGCGAGCGACAGGGTGCTGCCCCAGGATCCGCCGAATACCAGCCACCTCGCGATATTCAGATGCTCGCGTAGCTTCTCCATGTCTTCGCATAGATGCCAGGTCGTGTTCTCTTCGAGACAGGCATGCGGCTTGCTCCTGCCGCAGCCACGCTGGTCGAATACCACGATCCGGTAGTGGTCGGGATCGAAAAAGCAGCGAACCCTTGCGTCACAACCTGCACCCGGTCCCCCGTGAACGAAGATCGCAGCCTGGCCATCCGGATTGCCACACTCCTCAAAAAATATCTCGTGTGTGTCCGAGACCCGGAGGTAGCCGGAGTTGAAAGGTTCGATGTCGGGATAAGGTGATCGCAGTCCGTTATCCCCGGCAGTGGCATCCATCTTTCTCTCCCTGGCAATCCGTCCGGCGATCGCCATGGCTGGTGACAAAATACAAGGTGGAGAGGCTAGCACAGGAGGCTGGGCCTGGTTGATCACGGTGGCTCCGATCCGCTGTGCTAGGCTCCCGACAACAATACCGGTGGACAACAGGGGCACACCGAGTGGAAGTCTGGCAGACCGTAATCGCACTGCTGGTAACCGCCGCAGGGCTGGCGGCGGCGGTGCATGCCTTGCTCAACAAGCGCGAGTCGCGGGCGGCTCTCGGTTGGTGTGCACTCTGCCTGTTGGTCCCCGTCGTCGGCGCCTTGCTTTACGTCATGTTCGGGATCAATCGCGTGCAGGCCGTCGCCCGACGTCTGCGGCTTCACGACGACAAGAAGCCAGATGCCGGACGCTTTCCTCCACCGCCGCCGGGAACGCCGAGCCACCTCTATCCCCTGGTCCGATTGTCCGGATCGTTGCAGCACTGGCCGATGACGACCGGCAACACTATCGTCGAATTGCACAATGGCGACGCCGCATATCCGCGCATGATTGATGCCATCGAAGCATCGCGGGAACGCCTGTATCTGAGCAGTTACATATTCGACACGAACGCGACTGGTCGCTGCTTCGTCGAGGCTCTCGGCAAGGCGGTCGATCGCGGTGTCGACGTCAAGGTACTCGTCGATGGCATCGGCGAGTTGTACTCCTGGCCCCGTATAAGCCGCGTCCTGAGGCGTCGTGGTGTCGCGGTTCGACGTTTCGCGCCGCCTTCGCTCTTCCCACCGTCGCTGCGGGTCAACCTCCGGAATCACCGCAAGATCCTCGTTGCAGACGGCAGGACGGCATTTGCCGGGGGCATGAATATCGGCGACCGACACCTGGTCGACGATGATGGAGCCAAAAGCAAGCGCCGGCACCGGGTGGTCGATATCCACTTCCGCTTCGAGGGTGACATTGCTGCCCAGCTTGAGCATGTCTTCCTCGTTGACTGGGCGAAAACATTAGGTGAAATCGCGGGCCCATTGACCCATCCCGAGCCTGGGCATGAGGGAGCCATCTGCCGGGTCCTGACCAGTGGACCCGGAGAGAATATCGACAAGCTGACCACTGTCCTGACCGGAGCCGTATCCCTGGCGCAACACCGGGTGCTCATCATGACACCCTACTTTCTGCCGCCGCGTGAACTCATGGGTGCCCTGGTCGCAGCGAGCCTGAGAGGGGTGGACGTTACGATCATTCTGCCCGGCAACAACAACCTGCCAATTGTCGACTGGGCCTCGCAACGCATGCTCTGGGAGCTTCTGCGATGGGGAGTGCGGGTGTTCTACCAGCCCGGACAATTCGTTCACTCGAAGTTATTGATCATTGACGACGACTACGCGCAGATCGGGTCTGCCAACCTCGATCCGCGGAGCCTGCGCTTGAACTTCGAACTGGCAGTAGAGATGATCGATCGTGATCTGACCGCTCGCCTGGCAGAGCATTGCCTGGCAGCACGCTCACGATCGCGGGAGGTCACGAAAGAACAACTCGATGGGAAACCCCTCCTTGTTCGATTGCGGAACTCACTGGCCTGGCTTTTTAGCCCTTACCTGTAGGAATCAAGGATGACGACCACCGATAACGGTCACGGCAGAAGCCAGTTCCGCCTGATGTTCGAACGTCGCTACGCACCGTTGTGGTTGTGTAACGTTTTTGGAGAATTCAGCAACCAGTTGGCACGTGCTGCCGCCGCCGGTCTGATGGCCGGATCAGCCATCGGCGCTGCAACAGCTGGGGAACTCCGCGGATTGGCCGCCATCCTCTTCGTCATCCCCGCCATGATCGCCGCGCCGTACGCCGGACAATTCGCCGATGGTTTACCGGGTCACAGACTGGTCAGGATCTCCCGGCTGTTTGGTCTTGGCGGCGCCCTACTTGCCGCCGCTGGCGTGTTCTATGGGGTGGGCTGGGCCGTATACACCGGCCTCGCCATTACCGCGATACAGGCATCCATTTTCGGACCCGTCCGGGGCGTCCTGGTCAGGCGTCACCTGGCGGATGGCGAACTGACCGATGGTGTCGGCCTGATGACAGCCGGCTGGCAACTCACTGCCGTGGCAGCGGCAGCCGTCGGATTGCTGGACCCTGTCCATCGCGGTGCCGCAACGAACGCGATGGTCGGTCTCCTGATCGCCGCCGCATCGCTAGGCTGGTTGGCCAGTCTTGCGTTACCGCCAACGGATGCGCCCGACGATTCGATGCGATTCCGATGGAGTCCGCTTGCCGCCCTGCGTTGTACGCTCCTGCCCGCGATCAGCGAACGGGGCATTTTCCTGGCGATCCTCGGCATCAGCTGGTTCTGGTTTACCAGCCTGACCTACATGATCTACCTGCCGGACTTTGCCGCCAGTTTCCATGGCGCGGATCTTGACGCCGGCCTTGTCATGCTGGCGATTCTGCTCACCGGCATCGCGTTGGGAGCGCTCCTGTGCGCCCCCCTGTCCGGAAGCCGTGTAGAAATGGGCCTGGTGCCGCTGGGCGCAATCGGAATCCTCATTACCGGTCTGGTCTTCTACCTGTCGACCCCGTCCATCATGGCGCTCGCGACGATCGACCTGGCGACCTTGATCGACGACGGCGGGTACCGGCGAAGTCTCGTCATCCTGCTCCTGATGGGCATGGCTACCGGTTTCTACGTCGTCCCGTTGTACGCGCTGGTACTGGCCCGTTCCCGGCGCCCGATCCTGGGCCGGGTGCTGGGCGGCATGTATCTCTTCAATCTGATCTTCATCACGCTCTCGTTATCGGCGGCTGAATGGTTGAGACGCCAGGGTGTGTCGATCCCCGAACTGATGCTGATCACGACGCTGCTACATGCGGCGGCGTCCATTTACATTTTCCTGCTGTTGCCCGAGTTCCTGTTGCGCCTGGTGATGTGGGTGCTTGTGCACACGATATACCGCGTCCGCGCGACCGGCCTGGAGAACGTACCGGACTCGGGGGCCGCCGTGCTGGTCTGCAATC
>CAJIAD010000280.1_pt1 | contig 21708 bp, 14 predicted proteins | sample 9198981 | NCBI WGS metagenome assembly CAJIAD01 (sample SAMEA7708274, study PRJEB35096) | sediment metagenome | biome: marine neritic benthic zone biome [ENVO:01000025]; feature: sediment [ENVO:00002007]; material: shallow marine sediment [ENVO:03000034] sea grass bed [ENVO_01000059] ...
GGCATCTCGGGGCAAAGAAACGGAACCATGGCGTGATAGCCGGCCATGACGACCTTGCCCGCCGTCACTGACTGCGCCTTACCGTCGCGCACATAGGTCACCCGGACGTCGCCGTGCAGATCGTCGTCAACATGACGTGCGCGCACGGCAGTACTGCTGAGGCGGATTCGTACTGCGGAACCGGGCTCGTCCAGGCGACCATAGTCGAAGCGCGCGGTTACAATGTCGTCCATGTCGTCGCCCGGCGCCACGGACGGGATCATTCTGCGTACCAGCAGCCGGCTGACGGTTGCATTGCCGTCGGGAAAGTGGAAGATAAACGGCTCATCTTCATCATCCCGGTAGCGCCAGAAGCCGAGATCCATGTCGGCGAAACCGGGGTATCCACCGCTCCACGCGGCCGCAGCCGGCAGCGCTTCGCCCCCAATCGCCCAGACGCCGAGCGGCCAGCACCGTGCGAGCGCCCGAACCTCTTCGTTCACTTGCGCGTATTTCTCGAGATAGGTCAGGTAATCGATGCTCGTCAGGAGCGCCAGGCGCTCCTTGTTCGACATGCCCGGCAGATAGTCTCGATCGTCGGCGAGCAGGCGGGCGAGGTCGGCCCTGCCCTGCTCCGTCATCGGCGCGCGCCCAAGGGCCGACGGAACGGCGAGGTCTCCCGCTATGAGGCGATCGGCACCGAAGGAACTCCTGTCGAAGAAGGTGCCTAGCTCCATACCCAGCGAGGGATAGAGTTCCTGATCGTAGGCGGTATAGAAACGTTTGGGATGGATGCCGAGATCCCGAATCAGTTTCTTGGCCACCGCGGGATACCCACCCGGCGCCTCAAGGGACATGGTGCCGCCGTAGCCGATGATCGTTCGATCATCGATGGTGAACTCGTTGCGCTTGGCGTGGCCGCCGAAATCGTCATGGTTGTCGAGGATCAGGATCCTGGCCTTGTCGCCTGCGGCCTGTTGGTAGAAGAAGGCAGCGGACAGGCCACTGATGCCGCCGCCCACGACAACCAGGTCGTAGTGTTCACCGGTGTCGCCCCCCTGCCAGGATCTGCCAATCCACGCCTCGTGGGCCGTCTCGAACGAGCCCGGGTGACTGCCGCGCATGCCGGTCAGGCCCGGCGGGTAGTAGCCTGCGAGATCCTGCGCGCCAACATCGCGGGCGAGAACGCCGGGAGGCAACAACGATGCACCGATCGTCGCCGCCACGCCATTCAGGAAATCACGGCGAGTGATGTCCTTGTGCATACCCAGATCTTTGTCTGTCTTCTTCATTCTTGTCTTGTCAGCGGTGTAGAAGCGTCCTGGATGTTTTGCGGCGATGGTTCTGGATGGCGATCAGAATAGTCGCTTCGCGCCGGGCCATTCGTCCATGCCTACCCGCCAGCTTCTATACTAAGGCTCAGTGCGTCGCGACAGGAAGCGAGGATTCAATTGGCAGATAGCGGCTCCTCACCAGCGCGGTTCTTTCGCGAACTCAGGCGCCGACGCGTGCTGCGCACTGCCGGACTCTACATCGTCGGTGCGTGGCTGGTGCTGCAGGCCGCCGACGTGTTCTTCCCCGGCTGGGGTCTGCCGGATTCAGCGCTAAACGTCCTGCTTGTCGCAGCCATCCTCGGATTCCCCCTCGCCCTGGTATTCGGCTGGTTTTTCGATGTCACCACCCACGGCATCGTGCGCACACCCGGACCAACCGAAGCGGACACCGAAACCAGGTTACCGTTGCAGCGCGCCGACTATGTTGTTCTTAGTGTGCTCGTCTTGATCGCGGGCGTCATTACATTCGACGCCACAAGAGAGATATTGGAAACGCCACGACTGGCGGATGACGGTGCACTGCCTGCAGATGACGTCCTTGTCGAGGCGCCGGCCAATTCGGTGGCCGTCCTGCCGTTTGCCAATATCAGCAACGAACCTGAGAACGAAGCGTTCTGCGACGGCATTTCGGAGGAGATCCTGAACAAGCTGGGGTCACTCGCAGACCTCCATGTCATCGGCCGCACATCTTCCTTCGTATTCAAGAACAGCGAATACCGGATCCCCCAGATCGCGGCCTTGCTGGGAACCCGCTACCTGCTCCAAGGCAGTGTGCGCAAATACGGCGACCAACTACGCATCTCGGCGCAACTGGTCGACGAGACGGGCGCGCAGCGCTGGAGCGATACCTTCGATCGCCAACTGGAGAACATCTTCGACATCCAGACAGAGATCGCGGATGCCGTTGCCGGCATGATCGCATCCCACATCACGCCGCATGTGAGTCGGACTCGGGAGCCCGACCTGGAAGCGTATACGCATTACCTGATCGGCCGCGACCTGTGGCACAAGCGTAATCGCGGCGCGCTGGAAGAACTACGCAAGGCAGTCGAGCTGGATCCCGACTTCGCGGCTGCCCAGGCGGAATTCGCGATCGCCCGCCTCTTTGGCTATCCCAGTGACGCGGCGCTTGAGCAAGCGGATCGTGCCATCGAGCGGGCCCTCGAACTGGAACCAGGCATGCCCCGGGCACTTGCGGCACGGGGTCTCTACCTGCAGCAGCAGAGACCGCGGAACTGGTCCGCGTCGGAGCCTCTGCTGCGCGAGGCGCTTGAGGGGAACCCCAGTATGACGGACGCCATGAACTGGCTGGCCACCGCTCTGAACCAGCAAGGGAAGACCGAACAATCACACGCCCTCCTGGAGAGAGCCTATGCCGTAGATCCCTTCCATGGCTCCATAAGCACAAACCTCGCCTTCCGCTACTTCGAGGACGGTCAGGTCGAACGCGCTGAAGGCATGATGCTGCGTCAGCTCGAAGTACCTAATCCGAGCCGTATGCCTTTCATTTCGCTGAGTGAAATGTACGAGGAGACCGGTCTGCTGGTGAAGATGAACGAGATCTCAAAACGACTGACATTGACAGGGCTACATCATTACGGGGATCTGGCCCGCAATTACGCGTTGCTGGACGATTGGGATCAGGCTACGTACTGGACGAACCGAACCATACGAGATTTCCCCGAATTTGCCTGGGCCAAGCTCGAACCCGCGAATGTTCTTCAGTGGCAGGGCAAGTTTGCCGAAGCCGTCACACACTTTGATCAGCAGATCGAAGAAGCGAATTTCGATTTCGATACGCTGCCGTCGGTCGCTCGTGGTTTCTATGGGCAATTACTTGTGTTCGCGGGTGAGCTTACCAGGGGCGTCGAGGTCCTGGAGCAGACATATGGCGCTCAGCCAACCGAAATCCAGTTGGATGAATATGTCCTGCCAATTCTGCTGTCCTATGCATGGGCGCTGCAACAACTCGGCCGGGACGAAAACGCCGCAAATTTGCTGGACAAGATCGATGCCGTCCTGACGCTGGAGAGCGAAGGGAATGCACGATCGCGATTCATGATGGAGTGGGTCGAGAATGCCGCCCTCAGGGGCGAAACGGATCTTGCCCTCGATCGCCTGCAACAGGCCGTGGCCGATGGTTGGCGTGGGTATTACGTTTCCCGGCACGACCCGAAGCTGGCGACGCTGCGAAATGACCCGCGCTTCCAGGCAATGATGATCGAGGTTCGGGCCGATATCGAACGACAGAGGGCGATTATTGATGAATTGGATTCCGAGGAGGATCTCGTCGCCCTGCTGGACCAGGTTCAGGCAGCACGGGAGCGTGACGGTAGTTAACGGTTGCCGGGAGTGAGTTCCACCCTACTCCCACATCACGTGGACCTCTCGCTTGTCCGCAGCCTCCAGCAGCTCGATCAGCGGCAGCGCCCGGTTGCGCAGAGGTACCGGTGGTTCCTTGCGTTTGCCTTCTTCATCTGAATCGCTGTCGGCAAAAGCAGGTGCATCGTCCGCGCCTGCTGCCTTCTTCAGGCGCTCCAGTGCAGCCGGCACCTCTTCGGGTCGAAAGGCGCCGGGCACCGTGCCGCTGTGCCCCATGATCTTGAGTAACTGCACAGCGACGTCACCGAACATGGTGATGTCGGAGTAGCCCTTGGTCTTGAAGGTGACGATCATGTTCTGTTTCCGTTGATGCGCGAAGATGGATAGCTTAGTCGAGGCTTTCGCCGCTACGTGATGGCTGACGCAGGATAACCACGGCGCCCACCAGCATGATAGCCGCGGTAACCCCGATCACCGTGGCGCTGACATCTGCACCCCACCGCATATACGAGAGGCTGACGATCATCATCGTCACGGCCACGACCTTCGCCCGCACCGGTATAACACCGTGATCCCGCCACTCCCGCAACGGCGGCCCGAAGAGGCTGTGCTCATAAAGCCAGTCGTGGAATCGTGGTGAACTCCTGGCAAACAACCACAGCGCCACCAGCATGAATGGCACGGTCGGCAATCCCGGCACGACGACACCGATGGCGCCGAGGCCGAAAAACACCCAGGCAAGTATGAAGTAGGTGGCTCTTACCATCGGGATCGTATTATGACGGAGACACGACCCCGTACTCGATAAAGCTTTCGCCCATCGACACCACCATCTCCTCCAGCCCGCGTGGCTGCCAGCCGAGGACATCTCGGATCCGCGTGTTGTCGATATTCTGCGGAGCGGCCAGGTCGTTGAGACCGAGCCGCGCTGTCTTGTCGAAGATCGCCATCAAGCGCATTACGAAATTCGGCAGCCTTCCCGTGGGCACCCTGAATCCCTTGTCGGCGAAATGCTCGTCGAGTACGACCGCGACATCGCGGATCGAATAGTCGCCGATCGCGCACAGGAAGCGCTTACCCGCGGCGTCCGGATGGTTCATCGCGACGACGTGCGCCGATGCCACGTCCCGCACATCGACCATGGCCCAATGAAGATCCGGGCAGGCGGGAAAGTCGCGCTCCAGCAATTTCTTTACAACCTCGCCCGAGGTTCCGTAATCCTCATCGAGGATGGGCCCCAGGACGAGTCCGGGATTGATGGTGGTCAGCTCGATCTTCCGATCGGTGTCCAGTGACTCGACGTAATCCCAGGCGGCACGCTCTGCGATAGTCTTCGATTTCTCGTAGGCGCCGATCTTGTCGGAATCGATATCGGACCAGCTCGACTCGTCGAAGGTCTGGCTGCGATCACGCCCATACAACACGGCCGCCACCGACGATGTCAGCACGACACGCTCGACGCCTGCCTTCTGTGCCGCCTTGAGCACCCGCAAGGCGCCATCCCGGGCCGGTACGATCAGATCCTGTTCGTCCTTCGGCGGGGTGCGCGGGATCGGGCTCGCCACATGCAGCACGTAGCGGCAACCGGAGACAGCATCGTCCCATCCGTCATCCGCAGTAAGATCTGCAGAAACGAGTTCCAGTCGGTGCATGGCCGCCTCGCCATCGGCGGCATGTGGCGCCAGGCTGGATTTCAGGCTTGCTGCGCGTTCCGCATCCCGCGCGGTACCGCGTACTTTGTAGCCGGCGTCCAGCAACTGAACGATACAGTGCTGCGCTATGAAACCGGTGGCACCGGTGACCAATACGGTCGTACCTGGTTCGCTCATGCCGCTCTCCCACCCGATTGATGTGAATACCTGGTTGGTTCCGGGACAGCACCGCCTTTTTGGGGCGTGCCAACCAGCCGGTCATTACGTCCAAAGGATAGACGGTCTCAACCGCAGCAGTCTCTACCCCGTCAGGGAATGTCCTTGTCGACCAGCGTGTTCGCGCTCGAACTGTCCTTAATCTCGAGATGTGCCTGGCCTGACTGGTCGAATCCGACGACGGCCAGTTCCGCAGCGCCATTTCCGTTGGAGTCCGCGACGGCCGTAATGCTCCGCGGCGTGTACGCCGATTGGAACTGGACGACAGCTCTGGCTGGCGCCACGCCGTCGATGGCCCGCTTGAGGGTCACACGAGTTAAGCCATCGGCCCGCCTGCCAAGCACGCCGACCAGTGGCGTCGCGTCATCAAGCACGACCAAGGCAATCGGTACAAAGTTGGCGGAGAACGCGTACTTGCCGACGAGTGCCTTGGTGCCCGAGTCCTTGATGATGACCTGCACCTCACCACTGGCTTTCTTGCCCAGCACGGCGATCTCGTCGAAACCATTGTTGTTGAGATCCGGCACGACCTGGAAATCCACTGGCGGGAAGTTCTTATTGAAGAACACGTTGACACTGTCAGCGAGATTACAGGCGTCACGAATGTTGACCCTGACCCGCCGGTCATTCGGGTTAACGCCCAGGACAGCAACTTTCTGGATATCAGTCCCTGCAGGCAGATCGAGAACGCGCGCTCCACGCGAACGGAAAACCTTGCCAAACTTCACGAGGTCACAAACAAAGGTGTTGTTCAGCGCATCCTTGAAACTCAGTGTGGATGCGCCATCTGGATCAACCCCGAGCAAGCCTACGGCCTGTCGCGCGGCTCCGGACTCCGTTGACGTGGCGGCAACCAGGTCGATCGGATCGTAAAGCGACGGGTAGGTCAGAGTCCTGAGCAGCGCCTGCGTTACGGTATCAACGACAAAGGACCGAACAACGCCACCCGCGTCAACCGCTACTGCCGCCGTTTCGTCGATCGTGTCGCCATTGGCGTCCGGGACACTCGTCGATGCCCGCAATAGGAAACCGGCGTTTCCGAAGGTTCTGCTGCCTACGAGATTGCCGTTGGCTCCATCGTATGTACGGGTCTCATTCAGGTTACTCGACGCATTCCTCATGGTTACCGCAGCATCGGCATCACCAATCGTGTCATCGGCAATATCGACGACTTCGGCAAAAGGTGGTGACAAGACGAAAACGGAGCCTGAACCGAGGCCACTGTCATCGTCCTGGTTCGCGCTGATCATCACCTGGGTACCATCCATGGAGACCGAATGGCCGAATCGATCTCCCGCTGCGCCATCACTTGCGGTCAGCTTGTCGCGCTCGGTCCAGGTCAAGCCGCTGCGTGAGAACAGGTAAGCAGCACCGGTTGCGCCGCTGCTATCGCTGCCGTCGGGCGCACCGATCACGACGACATTCGCATCCAGAGATATCGAATGGCCGAAACCGTCATCAGCCAGACTATCGCTGGCAGTTAGCTTCTGGCCCGCGATCCACTCCTGTGATTCATCCCGGTCGAAAACATAGGCAGCCCCACTGTCGGTCGCAGTGCTGTCACCCAGGATGGCGCCAACGATGGCCGTATCGTCATTAAGAGCGACGAAGTGGCCGAAAGCGTCATCGGCGCTTCCGTCGTTAGCGGTGACTTTCTGGCTTTCGCTCCATTCACCCTGCGGACTGCTGGTAAAGAAATAGGCGGCACCCGATCCGGCGCCTTTGTCTGCATCGCCGTTGGCGCCGACCAGCAGCGTGTCACCGTCGAGGGCCAAAGAATTGCCAAAACGGTCTCCACTGGACGCATCATCGGCGATGAGTTCCTGGTCCTGCGTCCAGGTATCGTTGCTCCGAGAGAAAACATAGACCGACCCGACGTCGTCCGTACCGATACTGTCCCCGGCTCGGGCCGCGACCATGACCGTGTCGCCGTCAACCGCGACAGCATGTCCGAAGCGGTCATTCGCATCACCATCGCCCGCTGTGAGCTTCTGTTGTTGGTTCCAGACGCCGTCGGTATCGCGCGTAAAGACGTAGGCAGAGCCTGTCCTCACGTTGCCGATAACATCAAAGAAAGCACCGACCACGATCGTGTCGCCGTCCAGGTCAACGGAACGACCGAATCGATCCCCGTCAGCCCCATCGCCAGCAGACAGCTCCTGCAGCTCAGTCCAGGTCCCTGCCTCGTTGCGTGTGAACACGTAAGCCGAACCCGAATCCGCCGCGTTGCCGTCGCCCGCGAAAGCGCCAACCACGGCCGTATTGCCGTCCACGACCACCATCCGGCCGAATTGATCGTCCACGGCCCCGTCGCTTGCCAATAACTTCTGAATTTCGACGAGATTCGCGCCGTAGGCGGGGCCGGCCAAACAGCCGGCCACCAGCACCCCGAACGTAATTCCCATGCTTGTTGTTCTTCTTGTCATTCTTGTTGTCCTGCGCCGTCCGGCGGTGCCAGGCACGGCACCTAGCGACCTCCGTCGATTTAACGTTAGACCTCCCCCGAGACAGTCGAGTGTTGACCGAACCACCGCGAGAATGTCGGCTACTTTACATAAGCCGCCGAAAAACCCAAGCCGGGTCCCGACAAAGCATCGGAGGCATTGACAGGTGTCGCAAGATCAATCCAGCGACGAGCGCTTCGCTTCGGCGTAGCTCCCGCCGGAAGTCCTGGCCGCCAACTTGTCGAGACGTTTCCACTGCGAAACGACTGTCATCAAGCCATGTGGGTTGTTCAACACAAGAATCTTGTTTTCTAGATCAGTTATTACATTATTTAATGTTAAATATTAAAGAGTATTTTTAAATTTTTGATTATATTATCTTTTATATATATCGATGAAGAGAAATCTTGTCCCGAGGCGTATTTCTTTGGGCGACGTGTCTTCTATGTCCGCTGACTTTTGTCACCACAGATTGATGACAAACGACCGTGTTGCGAAACCGCCTACATCTCCACACTGGATGCATGGCACAAGTCAGCGAGAGGAGGAACGACGATGAGAGCACTGATCACGCTAGTCGCCATGATCGGATTGTTGGCAGCCGGGACGTCAAAGGCCGGCGAGTTTGCAAGCGACATGGAGACGATCGACACGGCATCGCAGCACAACGATGTCGCCACACTTGAGCAGCTGCAGGTCGACCTGACGGCAATCACGCCGGACTACCGACACGCATACGTTGCATACTGCCTGTCGATCGCACGGCAGGTGTCCGGCCAGAACGACGTGGCGGAGGCCGACCTGGACGAAGCCATCGACATCCTGCAGGTGCTGGTTGAGGAAGACCCCGACTCGGCAGAAACATGGGCGCTGTTGTCGAACAGCTACGGCCTGAAAGTCGGATACAGTCCCTTCCTGGGTCCTTTCATTGGTCCCAGGGCGTCGAATGCGCTGGACGAGGCGATGCGCCTCGAGCCTGAGAATCCGCGTGTCGCGCTGGTCAAGGGGATCTCCCTATATCACACTCCGAAGATGTTCGGTGGCGACAAGGCCGCGTCGATCGACTGGTTCAGCCGGGCTATCGAACGCTACGCAGTCGATCCGGGCGAGGACATCCGCTGGGGGCACTCGGAAGCTTACATCTGGCGGGCGCTTGCGCATTATCATTTCGAGGAGACCGGACTGGCGTTGGCCGACCTCGATTCGGCTCTCGCGATAGCACCGGACGAAGTATGGGCGCAGCGCCTGCGAGAGCAAATGAGCGCCGACGACGAGGTGACGGATAGCGTTGGAAGCTGAGCGGACAATCGATCCTGCCGACCTGGGTGAGACCCGGTGGAGTCGCTGGCTGCGTCATGCGCAGCTGGCGTTCCTCGCATTCTATTTCGTCCGGTTCCTGTTCCCGCCCATCGCCTGGTGGGAATATGTCGTAAACGGCCTGGGTCTCGTTGCGTTTCTGTTTTTCTATGTCCAGGCCAGTCGCCACATGTGCGACGGCGCGTTGTGGCCGATCGCCGGCATGGCATTGACCGGCGCGGTGATGGCGCCATTCAATTCCGGCGCGAATGCCTTCTTCATCTTCTCCGCCTACTTCATGGGTCGCTCGCGACCCGCACGGGACGCCTGGCTGGGAATAGTGGCGCTGCTCATATTCGTCGCCTTGCTGGCCCTGTTTGTGAATCCAAGCTGGAATTTCTGGCTGCCCGCCATCGTGGTCATCATCGGCGTGGGCGGCCTGGCCATGCGCGACCGGCGTGACGCGATCATTCGGGCGGAACTGGCCCAGAGCCGTGACGAGGTACGCCGGCTCGCAGGGGAAGCCGAACGCGAACGCATCGCGCGCGATCTGCACGACGTGCTGGGCCATACGCTGTCGCTGGTCACTATCAAGACTGAGTTGGCTGGCAAGCTGATGCGGCAGGACCCCGCAGCTGCCAAGCGGGAGATCGACGAGATCGAACAGGTCGCTCGCAAGGCGCTGGCCGACGTGCGCGAGACAATGCAGGGTTTCCACGAGGTGGATCTCGATGCCGAGATCGAGTCATTGACGACGGCACTGGATTCCGCGGGCGTCGCAGTCGAGATCGACATGGATCGCCCGGACATGGACGGGCCAATGCAGACCGCGATCGCACTGGTCTTGCGGGAATCCGTCACCAACGTCATTCGGCACTCGGGGGCCAGCAATTGCCGCATCGGCCTCAGGAGATCGCCACAGGGAATTGTCGTGTCGGTCAGCGACGATGGTCAAACCAACGGTGTCGTCGAAGGCAACGGTATCCGGGGTATGCGCGCCCGTGTCACCGAACTCGGTGGTAGCCTGTCGATATCCAATGGCAGAGGAACAGAGGTCGTGGCGAGATTCCCGTCCGACACATAACGCGATGAGCATCGGCATCATGATCGTCGAAGACCAGGCCATGGTCCGTGGAGCGCTCGCTGCGCTGCTCGAACTGGAGACCGACTTGCGGGTGGTGGCGCAGGCGGCCGACGGCGGCGAAGCACTGGATCTGCTCGATTCCCTAACCCCGGATGTCGTACTCACCGATATTGAGATGCCGAACCTCACCGGTATAGAGCTCGCCCAGGCTATCCGCGAGCGGGAACTGCCCTGCCGGGTCGTGATCCTCACGACCTTCGCGCGCGCCGGTTACCTGCGTCGCGCAATGGACGCCGGCGTTCGTGGCTACCTGCTCAAGGACGCGCCCTCGGAGAAGCTCGCCGACAGCATCCGCCGCGTCGTGCAGGGTCAGCACGTCGTAGACCCGGAACTCGCGCGACAATCCTGGCAGGTTGCCGATCCACTGACCGACCAGGAGCGCCGCGCCCTGCGTCTTGCGGGCGAGGGAATGCGCACCAGGGATATCGCAAGGCAACTCTCCCTGAGCGCAGGCACCGTTCGAAACTACCTCTCGACGGCGATCAGCAAGCTGGGCGCGGGCAACCGCGTGGAGGCGGCGCGGATCGCTCGACAACAGGGATTGCTATAGACCGTTCTTTGTTCCCCATTCGGTCGGATCCGCCCGGCTGGAAACACCGTCGCTTCGATGGATCTATCGGCATCAGGGTTGTCGGTAGGCGGCCACGTCGATCCAGGGAGGCGTCCCGAACTCCAGCGCATCAAGGCGCTGCTGGGACAGGTTCATTTGCGAACGAAACGCATCCCACCGCGGATCATCGTAAAGCTTGCGCCAGATGGGCAGATGCATGATCCGCTGAAACCAATGCCCCCTCACACCGTAGGTCTCGTCCAGTACATAGGCTCTTTCCAGCCACTCGAATGCGGAGTCGCGGTCGTCGATCCAGGCGTAGGCCTCCGCCACCAGGTACGCGTGATCCCGCCAGGCCGGGTCGAATTCATCTTCGATGCGTCGAAGGGCTGCCTGGGACTCTTCGAACCTACCCAAATCGTGCATGATCATCGCGCGGGCGGCTGTCATTTGCGGGTGATCCTGGTTGCCCGCTTTTGCGTCGAGCTCCGCCAGCGCCTGGCTCGGATCGCCCATCAGCAACAGGGTCAACATCACGTAGTACGCATTATTGTCTCGCCCGGTCATGGCCTGTATCCGGCGATGCGTGGCGAGGGCGTCTTCAAGACGATTCGCCCAGAGAAAAGACTGAGCCAGCTGGAACAGACAACCGATGTTTTTCGGATCCGCGGCGACGCAGCGCTCCAATAGTGCCATCGACTCCGGGTGGCGGCCGATGGAGAGGGCGAAGATTCCGGCACCTCGCGTCAGCAGCAGGTCCCCGGGCGCCGTAATCAGCGCGGTCGAGAACTTCCTGGCGGCAGATTCAAGATTCAGGCGATGTTCCCAGTCTCCCCACGCGAGCAGCGCCAATGCAGCACCGTTGTCCGGGTCGACAGCCAATATCCGGTCGATCGCTTCCAGCCCGATGCGGCGTTGCTCCTCATCGTCCATAAGACCGGCGATGACGAGCGCGTAATTCACCCGAATTGATAAGAGCAGCGCGGGTATGTAGTTCGGGTCGATGGCCAGGGCCTTCTCGAGAAGGGCCGCGGGCTCCAGGTCCTCTTCATGGGAGCGTTGGTTGGCGAATATGTCCCGCGCCTGCAGCGTAAGGTCGTAGACCTCGGGATCGGTCCTCAGGCTGGCCTGAATAAGCCGCTCAAACTCGATCGTCAGCCGGTCGTAGACACGCGCAGTGATGTCATCCCGGATGTCGAAAACATCGCCCAGTGTTCGATCATAGGTCTCCGACCAAAGATTGGTGTCTGTTCGGGTGTCGGTAAGCTGGACTGAGATACGGATCCGCGTGCCCGCCTTGCTCACCGACCCGTCCAGCACGTGACCCACGTTGAGCACCTCACCGATCTCGCGCACCGTGGCTTCCTGGGCCCTGAAGGAGAACGCCGAAGTCTTGCCCGTGACACGCAGGTCCGGGACCTGACCAAGCTGATCGATCAAATCGACGGCCAGACCGTCTCCGAAGTATTGATGGTCTCCTGCCGGCGACAGATCCTGGAACGGCAGCACAGCAATCGAATTGTCGCGGACTTCTTCCTGAGCCTCGATGCGACCTTCTTCCCTGGCTTGTTCGGTGGCGATTTCGATTTCCCTTGCATCCCTGGCCGGATCCAGAACGAACTTGTCGATCGCAAAAAAACCGATTGCCAATGCCAGCGCCACCATCACGACGCGATCCAGCCGCTTGCTCATGCGACGGCTGTCCGCCGACTCGTGGTCCACTTCGCTTTCGCGCCTCAGACCGTCGGGCGTCAACTCGAAAGCCCACGAGAACACGATCGCCGGGATCAGCCCGATGGCAAGCACGATGATGACGACGCGGATCGCGCCCTCACCAAATCCGAACGCGGGGAAGGTCGTCTCTGCGATCTGGATCAGCAGCCAGGACAGCGCTGCATATGCCGCAACGACTCGAGCGACATTGCGTCGTTTTATCTCAGCCAGGAATGACATCTGCCCACGCGACTAATCGGGAACCTTGAAGTTAAATTCGACATCGGGGATCTGCTCCGGCGCCCGGCCGACCGAACGCAGGAATGGCAACCAGCGCGGGTCCGAGTGTAGTTTCTGGAACAGGGGATTCCGCTCGACTCCCCCCAGGTGCAGCGGTTCGATCGCCCTCGTTTTCTCCAACCAGAAAAATGCCTGGTCGGCATTGCCGGTCCAGCCATAGGCACGCGCGAGGCCATAGGGCCAAATCTCGCCCACATGATTTATCAGATCGGCAAACGCCTGCTCGGATTCCTGGTAGCGACCAAGGTCATGGTAGGCCACGGCAAATCCCATCCACTGGTAGGGATCCTCACCCGTTTCCAATTCGAACTGTTCGAGCGCACCCTCCGGATCGCCATTCATCAACTTCACCAAACCGTACTTCCAGCGAACCTCGCCTGCAGTGTCGTTCAGGCTCAGTGCGATCTCGTACCGGTCCATCGCCTCCTCGATGCGACCTGCGTCGAAGTAGTACCCCGCCAGGTTCAAGTGTCCCCAGAACAACAATGGGTCTCGCGCAACCAAGTATTCGCTAATTTCTATGGCGAGCGGCAGATCCCCGATATCCAGTGCCAGCCGGATCGCCGCCCAGTTGACCACGATATCGGTTGGATCGATCCTCGCCGCCTTTTCCAGCAGCTCTGCTGCTATCGCAGGATCTTCTGCTTCGCCGGCCATCCATGCCAGTGCCGTGGGGTTCTCAGGATCGATCGCAATTACCCTGTCGCGCGCTTCCGCTGCGAGCGCCACTATTTCCTCGAGTCGTTCCAGGAAGAAACCGTACTCATACAGTGAGGCAACGCCGTGCAAGAGAATCCACCCGTCGATGAAGTTCGGTTCGATTTCCACCGCCTGTTGCAGCAGGTTCAGCGCGTCCTCCATCTGGTCAGCCAGATGGAGGGTAAATATGTGCCTAGCCTTGAGATAGAGGCTGTAGGCCTGGGTATCCACCGGTGTAGCCTTCGGCATCTGGCCGAGCAAAGTCACGTGCAACCGCTCGACGACCTTTTCGGCGACCTCATCCTGGATCGCAAAAACGTCGTCCAGGGTGCGGTCGTAGGTCTCCGACCAGAGATGCGTATCCGTTCGCGCGTCGATCAACTGTGCGGTGATGCGGATGCGGTCTCCGGACTTGCGCACCGACCCTTCCAAAATATGGGCAACGCCAAGCTTCTCGGCCACTGTCGGGATGTGAATGTCCTGGCCCTTGAACGAGAACGCGGACGATCGCGAGATCACCCGCAACTCGGGGATCTTGGCCAACAGGTTCAGCAGCTCCTCCGATATACCGTCGGAGAAGTACTCCTGGTCACCACCCGGCGACATGTCGTCAAACGGCAGCACGGCGATCGAATGGTCGCCGTAGGACTCCACAAGCGCGTCGTCACGCGCCTGTTGTGCAACTTCCTGTTCCCGCGCCTGGTCACGCGCCGGATCGATCACGAATTTGTCGATTGCGAAGTAACCGACGGCGACGACAAGCACGACGATGATCAACCGGTCGAGACGACGCGCCAACTTCCTGCTGTCGTCCGAGGTGTGATCGACCTCGCTGTCGCGCTTGAAGCCTTCGGGCGTCAGTTCGAAGACCCAGGAGAGGATCAGTACCGGTATCAGGCCAATCGCAAGAAGGATGACTACGACGCGGGCGGCCCCATCGCTCAGGCCGAACATCGGGAACAGCGCCTCGACAACCTGGATGATCAGCCACGACACAGCCACGTATGCCGCCGCGACCCGTGCGACATTGCGCCTTCGGATTTCGGATAGTAGTGACATTCGATCCCCTCTTACCCTGCAATCATTCTAGCGGGATCATCACCAGGAAGTGGGCGACTGCCTGCCGCCAAGTGACCTTCATGACCTCGGTTGCGGTCAGGTAACGGATCTAACGTCGCAGAAGAGCCGCCAGTTTTTCCTTTTCATCCGCTGGCTTCTTTGCACCGAACATGTAGCCGAAACCGACGAACACCCGGAATTTTCCATCTGCACTAACGATCGGGCTGTCGCGGATATCATCGTCATAGTAGGTGTAGCCGGCGCCCGCCAGAGCGAACACCCGGGGCGTGATGTCGGTCGAGGCAAACACTCCGGCATCCCAGTTGGCGGTGCCGTCCAGTTCGTATTCCGGCCGCACGGCAGTGGCCTCTTCCGCCCGCACGCCGAAGTAGTAATCCGAGCGATCTTCGCTCCAGTAGTTGTAGCTGACCGATGGCGAAACAATAAAACGACCCAGGAACCAGGCTCTTCGGATACCCGCCTCTACCTGGTAGCCATCGTGCTGATCGAGCAGGTCATGCTTGTAGGCCAGGCTGAAGTCGGCAATCTTCGCGTCATACTCGACTTCGAATCCGCCCTCTACTGTCTTGTCGCGATCATCCATGCCATCGAGGAACGATGAATCATCCGCATCATAGCCATCGAAAGCGGGTGTCAGCGTGGCGCTGAATGACCAGGGACTTTCCAGGCCCAGCAGCAGGTAACTCAGATTGGGGCCCAAAGCCGAAAAGCGTTTGCCACGGTAGCGCAGGATAGGGAATGGCATCACGTCGTCATCCATGCCTCGGTAGGGCTCATCGCTGTATGCCACTGCCAGGCCCAGGCCGAAGCCGCGCCGGTCCTTGAATTCCTGCATGCCGGCGGGTGAACCCTTGGCCTGCTTTTCTGAAGCGGGCGTCTCGTCGGCATGAGCCGCGAGACCAGCGCTCAGTCCGACCAGTAGAACGGTTGCCAGTGTGGGGAACTTCATCATCAGAATTCTCAGGAATCGGGGCAGAGAGTTTACGTTATTCCCACGTTGTGACAGCGGTTGTCGGGAAACACTCCCGGCCTTTTGTTTTGCGGCAACTGAAAGGCGATAGCAGGTCCACTACAATCGGAACGGCAGCCAACCGCGTGGGGACAGATGAGCAATTTCATTGACGAACTGAAGCGGCGCCGGGTGATCAGGGCGGCCGTCGTCTACATGGGTGCAGCCTTTGTCGTGCTACAGGCGGCCGATCTGCTGATCGAGGCACTGGGTCTCCCATCGGCGGTCTTCAAGACCATCGCTATTGCCTGCATCGTCGGCTTGCCCGTTGCGCTGGTGCTCTCCTGGGCATTCGATTTCGGCGGTCCGGAAGAAGAATCCGTGACCGAGGATCCCTTGGCGGGCATCAAGTGGATGAGTGGCCGTTCACTGATCGCCGTCATCGTGCTGGTCGGATTCGGGGTCCTGCTCGGACTCGCGCCGCAATTCCTGTTTGGGCCCATGGCCGACACGAGCCCGGTTTCGGTGGGTCGGTACGAGATCCTGCTACCGGAAGACGCGCCGATCGAGTTTATCGGTTCGTCTCCGCTCGCGGTCCCGACTCTGGCGATGGCGATCACTCCGGATGGCAACACCCTGGTTTACGTCGGCAGTGACAAGGACGCCAAGTCACGACTTTATGCCCGCAATCTTGGCGAGTTCGACGTGCTACCCCTGCCCGGCTCCGAAGGGGCCTACGGGCCCTTCATCTCGCAAGATGGAGAATGGGTGGCATTCTTCGCCAATGATCAACTGAGGGTCGTGCCGATCGGCGGCGGTGAAGCACGCGTCGTCGTCGAAACGCCAAACCCGCGCGGTGGTGCCTGGTGGGGTCCGGATAGGATCATCTACGCCGATCGCGAAGGGACCAGCTATTGGTCGATCGAAATCGAAGGCGGAACGCCCCAAGCCCTGCCAGTCAACGTTGCCGAAGAATTCAAAGACGAACGTGGCATTTTGGGTAGCGAATATCACCCATTGCCAGACGGCGAGCGCTTTCTCGTTGGTGCCATCCCGGGTCGCGTCGTTGCCTATTCTCCCGCGACCGGTGATTTGCAAGACGTCATGGATATCCCGGTCAACGTGCGTGTTGCCAGGGATACCCTCGCCTATGCGATCGGCAACCAGATAATGGCCCAGGACTTCGATACGAAGTCAGCAAAGACGTCGGGCGACAGACGTGTTATCGCGACAGAATTGCGCCGCGATGGTGGCCGGTCACAGTTCGTAGTATCCGACCGGACGCTGATCTACGCCACGGGCGCACCATACGGCCAGGTACGTTTCCAGTGGGTCGACCGGGATGGCAACGTTGAACCCCTCGACTTGCCTCCGGACCGCTACCGCTCCATGTCGTTTTCGCCGGACGCTACCCGGATCGCCGTGGCCATCCGGCAGAACTTCACGGATATCTGGATCGTCGATCTGGCGACCCTCGAGAAGAGGCGTCTCACCCGCGGTGGGTTCAATAGCTTCCCGCACTGGTCACATGATGGCAGCGCCGTCTTCTTCTGTTCCGGCCGGAACACGGACAACACAACCCTGGAGATCTTTCGCACGACACCGAATGCGGCACCCGGCGATGCCGTCATGGTAATGACAAGCGATCAGTCGCTGACAATCGACAAGCTGCATGCGAATGACATCGCTACCCTGGCCCGGCGCAATGACCTCAATGTCCCCAACGTGCATGCCGTCGATCTGCGCACTGGCACCCTGACACAATTGACGAGTCGCGCGGAAATCGTGGAGGACCTGGCACACATTTCTCCGGACGGTCGCTGGCTTGCGATGACGACAGACCAAACCGGTCGCTACGACGTGTTCCTGCAGTCGCTGGAGGACAGCAACATCCGCGTACCGATCAGCACGGACGGCGGCGAGGAATCGCTTTGGGCGCCCGACATGAGCGAAGTCTATTACCGCTATGGCGCGGTCCTCTACCGGGTGCCGCTCACCTGGGACGAAGATATGCCGGTGCCGGATCGCCCGGTGCCGTTCTTCGAGGACGACCAGTGGGTCAACGTGCCGGGATTCTCGTATTGGCGGAATCCCGTCGACGGAAGATTCCTGGTCATGCGCGCTGATCAGCCTGCGACCGCGCGGTCTTTGCGTGTCATCGAAGGGTGGCGAGGCATCGATGCCGATGAATCCGCGCCCGAATAGAACGATGTGCCCGCGCAGTTCGATTAACGACTCGGCCCGCCGAGCAGCGGCACACCGAGTTGCTCGGCTTTTGCGATTACCAGCGGTTGGTCGTGCAAACCGCGATATTGCGGAAACCAGCCGACCAGCCAGGGATACCACGGGATGCGCGTGTCGGCCGCCTGTTCCAGCCAGTACATGGCCTGATCGACGTCTCCCAGCGACGCATAGGAGAGCGTCAATGCGAGCGCGTTGTCAGGTTCCGGTTCGATGCCGGCGATGATCTCGCGGATTTGCTCCTTCTGCCCTGCAAGACCGTAGGTATAACTTCGCGCCCAGGACCAGAATGTGCTGTCGGCAAGATGCTCGTGCGCCTTTATCGCTTCCTCGAAGTGTCCCTGTTCGCCGAGTGCAGAACCGAGCACCAGCCATGCGACCGGGTAGTCGGGATTCAGCTCCAGCACTGATTCCGACAGGTCTATTGCTCTCTCGAACTGACCATCATCGCGATATTGATCACCGAGCCAGCTGATGTAGAAAGGCGATAACGGACTCAACTCCACGGTCCTGTCGCCAGCCGCCAGTGCATCGTCATCGCGTCCCAGTAATTCGAGAAGCCAGGCCAGGTGGTACCAGCTGTCGGTCAGGCTGGGGTTGAGATCCAGCGCGCGTTTGAAGCTGGCCTCGGCTCCCGCCCAATCGTACTCGTAGTACGCCTTGTACATGCCGACCGCCAGATGCGCCTCTGCCAGCGTGTCATCGAGTTCGATCGCTTTGTCCGCCGCCGCCTTGGCGCGCACATAGGCACCGCGCACCGGGAACGGGCTGTGTCCCAGCTCACTGTAGCCCTGGGCGAGCCCGGCGTACGCCAGGGCGCCGGTAGGATCATTCTCCAATGCCTCCTCCAGGATCTCTATTCCCCGGCGATAGCCGCGACGAGTTTCCTTGCGGAACTGAAACATCGCACGCAGATAGGATTCGAAGGTGCTGGGTCGAATCAGCAAGGCGCGCTGAAGGCTTTCCTCGTCCTGCGACGTCAGGCGCACCTGGACCGCCCGAGCGACCGCGCGTGCTATGTCCGCCTGCATGGACAGAACGTCAGAGAATTCACGTTCATAGGACTCCGCCCAGATGTGCTGATCAGACGCGGTGTCGATCAACTGAACGACGATCCGCACGCGATTACCCTCGCGGTAAACCGATCCTTCGATCAGGTTGGCTACCCCCAACTGGCGGCCGATCATTGGCACGGTCAGATTCTTGCCGACACGGCTTGCCGATGTACGCGATGTAACCTGCAATGCAGATACCTTGCTGATGTTGTTGATCAGCGAATCGTGCATACCGGTGGCAAAGAATGCCTGTTCGGCATCGGGCGACAGATTCTCGAGCGGCAGCACGGCAATCGAAAACGGATCGATCTTGCGGGACTGCGGTGCGACGGCGACAGCCGCCTGGTCCTCGACGACACGCAGCGACGCACCGGTAACCGTCAGGACGGCAATGACCAACAACGCCAGCAGCAATGCATAGTCCGAGCGGCGGAGCGAGGCATTCAACCCCTCGTCCTGACCCGGCGGAAGCGTGCGCTGGATTCCACGGGAGGTCACATCGAATTTCCAGCTAAAGACCAGCGCCAGCGGAAAACCGATCAGGACCGCCATCCAGACATACCGCAAAGCCGCGTCTCTGATCTCGAGCGCGGCAAAGACCAGATCGGCAACCTGCAAAAGCACCCAGGCGGAAACGACATAGACAGCCGTCATCCTGATAACGCGACGGCGTCTCAATTCACGAATGAGATGTCTGATACGACTCATGATTCAGCGTCCGCACGACCATGTTGTCGACCGAGTACCGTTGTACGGCACCTACCCAAAAGGTAGTGCAGATACACACGTATTCCCAATGCTGGGCGGATCCGAACGAGGCGTTACAATCTTCCGTCTCCGATCCACGACATGGTGACCAGGCCACAATGAACAGTCAGACAAGGAATGCGCCGCTGGAAGGCATAAAAGTACTCGAATTGGCCCGGATCCTGGCGGGTCCCTGGGCCGGCCAGGTGTTGGCCGACCTGGGCGCCGACGTCATCAAGGTCGAGAGCACCGCCGGCGACGACACGCGTCGTTGGGGACCGCCGTTCGTGGACAACCCGGACGGTGAATCCGACGCCGCCTATTTCCACGCGACCAACCGCGGCAAGCGCTCGGTCGTTATCGATTTTTCGACGACTGAAGGCCAGGAGGAAGTTCGCAGGCTCGCGAGCGAGGCAGATGTACTGATCGAGAACTTTAAGACCGGCGGCCTGGCGAAGTACGGTCTCGATTACGACAGCTTGCGTGAGATCAATCCGCGGCTCGTCTACTGCTCGATCACCGGCTTCGGCCAGGACGGGCCCTACGCGAAGCGTGCCGGCTACGATTTCATCATCCAGGCGATGAGCGGGATCATGGACCTGACTGGCGACCCTGCCGGAGAACCTCAGAAGATCGGTGTCGCCTTCGCCGACATATTCACCGGCCTGTACTCGGTGATCGCCATCCAGGCCGCGCTGTTACAGCGCGCAGAAACGGAGCGCGGCCAGCACATCGATATGGCACTGCTCGATTGCATGGTTGGCGTGCTGGCCAACCAGGGACTCAACTACCTCAGCTCCGGCGAGTCGCCGACCCGCATGGGTAACCGCCATCCAAACATCGCACCCTACGAGGCGCTGCCAGTCGCCGACGGCTGGTTCATCCTTGCTGTCGGCAATGACCGGCAGTTCAGGCGCTTTTGCGAGCTCGTCGGTCTCGACGGCATGGCAGACGACGAACGCTTTGCCACCAACGCAGCACGGGTCGAGTACCGCGATGAACTGACAGCACAGATCTCGGAAGCGACGCGACAGTGGAAGCGAGACGAACTGCTGGCCGCGCTGGAAGACACGCGGGTGCCGGCAGGGCCGATCAACACGGTGGAACAGGCCTTCGCCGATCCCCAGACGCGTTTCCGGGAGATGCAATTGTTGCTGGACCGCGCCAGCGGTGAACCAGTGCCGGGCATCCGGACACCGATCCGGTTCTCGGACGCGGATCTCGACCTCGGAGCACCTTCCCCGGAGCTGGACGCCGACAATCCCACCTGGAAGTGACACGCCGCGCGTGCCCTGTGGCTCGCAGATCCGGCGGCAGTCGATCCTATCCGTGCTAAGTTCTGGGTAGCACAAGTCCGGAAAGGACGGCATCACATGCTCGGATTGGGTGTACGCAGACCGTTGTACTGCTTGTGGGCGGCGCTTCTGATCGCCAGCCCCGGTTGTTCGACCCAACCTGACCAGGAACCTGCACCGGTCGACGAGCTTCGCACGCTGCCAGGCCGGTTTGCCGAAGAACCGATGTCAGACCCGCTGGTTGCCGTCGAGGCCTACATCGGCGAGACCGAGTTCTACATCAGTTACGAAAGCACCGACGGCCTCACCTACTCGGGTGGCAACTGGTCGCAACGCATCGATCTAGAGGCGCTGCGTGAGAGGGCCGACGGGGTCTACGAAGGGCCCTACATCCTGCCGCTCCAGTACCACCAGCGCGAGCGCTGGCCATCATTGCCGTCATCACCTCTCGTTCCCCGCCTACTCGATAGCGGGCAATGGACCCGTTACAAGCGGCAGGTCTTTGACAACATCCTGCCGAAGGAGGACAGGACGGGCATCGTCATGCACTTCGGGGAGGAGGACTACTTTCTCTACAACAATGAATCGGGGGAATTCGAATCGCGAATGCTGACTGACAAGCCCGCGAACTACACCGTTGCGGCACGCTTCGACTTCGAGGATTTCATGCGCGACAGCCTGCCACTACTGGA
>CAJIAD010000109.1_pt1 | contig 21475 bp, 24 predicted proteins | sample 9198981 | NCBI WGS metagenome assembly CAJIAD01 (sample SAMEA7708274, study PRJEB35096) | sediment metagenome | biome: marine neritic benthic zone biome [ENVO:01000025]; feature: sediment [ENVO:00002007]; material: shallow marine sediment [ENVO:03000034] sea grass bed [ENVO_01000059] ...
AGGGCGCCATGATTAGGGAAGGAAAATCAATGAAACATATTTATGCAATGGCCGGTGTGGCCGTACTCGTCACGGGGCTGGCAGGCTGCAGCAGCATGCCGAAGTCTCAGACCACGAAGGATCTGGAGACGGCTCCGCAGTACACCCAGGAAGAAAAGGACGCGATGACCGAGGAAGAAAAAGTCGCGTTGTACAACGAGAGCATGAGCACCCAGAAGCAGAAGGTGGTCTGCCGTCGCGAGAAGCCACTCGGTTCTCACATCAGCAAGACCGTGTGTCGGACCCGGGACGAGATCGAGCTCGATCGGGAATTGGCGAAGGAATCGCTGCGTAACAGCGGCAGGGGCGAACGCCCGCAGGGACCCGGCAACTAGCAGTCGCAAAACACGAAAGCCACCCGCCCGGTCGCCGGGCGGGTGGCTTTTTTCGTGGGGTGTGAAAGATGCGAAACGGCGTTACTATAGCGCTCGATCGGGAGCGCCCGGGACAAGGGACAGCCATCGGTCAACGGACGCAAGCGGAGTTTCCTTGACGACCCTATAGATGCAGAGCCAGGCAACCCCTCGATTCGGTTTCGATTCTGCTTTTTCCCGGCAGCAGCAGGACGGTTTTCCCCGGCTGATCTTCAACGCGGAACTCGAGCCCGGGTTTCGCGAAGCGCACTTCGATCGCACCAGGCCCTACGTTCGCTCAGCTCTTTTCGTGGCCTTTGCGCTCATGCTGGTGCTGTTCGTGTTCGGCATTGTGATGGATCGGTCGCTGGGCGACGCGGTGTCGAACTTCATCCGGTTCGGACTTCTCTCCCCGGTACTGCTTGTAACTATCATCGCCAGCTTCATGCCGGCGTACAGGCATGTGTTCAGGATCCTCGTGACTATGACGGGGCTCACGATTTCGGTCTCCTATGTCGTGCTCAACCTGACATCGCCGCCGCACCTGATCCAGCTGGGATTCGCCGGGTTGATCGTCGTCGTCCCGTTCGTCTATTTCGCCCTCGGGCTTCTGCTGCGATCGGCTTTCCTGATTATCGTTGCGATGACGGTGATCTACGTCATCGGGGCCCTGGTGATCGGCATGCCAGGCGACATTCTGCAATACAACACGGTGGTGCTGGTGATCGCCAACTTCATCTGCGGAATGGGCAGCTACATGCTCGAACACTCGTTTCGCACCAGTTACCTGGAAGGGCAATTGCTCGGCGAGATGGTCCAGCGCGACGGTCTGACCGGGCTGTTGAACCGCCGTGCCATGGACGAACACCTTGACCAGGTCTGGGCACTGGCCCGTCGGCAGCGCTGCCCGTTGACGGTCATGATGGCGGATATCGATCTCTTCAAGGCGTACAACGATCGCAACGGCCACCAGGCCGGCGATGAATGCCTGCGTCGCGTGGCCCACGGGATCGCGGCGGCTGCGCGCAGGCCTCTGGACTTCTCCGGTCGCTATGGTGGCGAGGAATTTGTCGTTGTCCTGTTCGATACGCCCCACGAACAGGCGATGAAAATTGCGAATTCATTGAAAACGAGAATCGAGCAACTGCGACTGCCCCATGGCGGCTCGACCGTCTCGCCGGTGGTGACGGTCAGCGTCGGTGTGGCAACCGTTTTCCCGGCTGAGACCGAGCGCAGCATGGAAGGGGTCGTCCAGCTTGCTGACCGCTGTCTTTACAAGGCGAAGACAGAGGGTCGCAACCGGGTCGAGGGCGAGGAGGCCGCCGAAGCCTTTATCCAGACGGGGATCTTCGACAGCGGCTAGAAGGGCAGCGGCTCACCATTCTCGAGCACGTATTGACCGTGGATCTCGGATAGCTTGCGGGTCATCTCGCCGGGTCCGCCCTTGCCGATGCGCCGACCATCGATCTCGACGACCGGAGTCAGTTCGCCCATGGTCCCGGTCGTGAACACTTCGTCCGCGTTGTACATCTCCGTGGTGGAGATGTTTTTCTCACTCGCGCCGATTCCCGCCTGGTGGCACAGCTTCAGGATCAGTTGTCGGGTCAGTCCGGGCAGGCAGGCGTCGGCGAACGGTGTCGTGACCCGACCTTTTTTCACCATGAAGACGTTGGTGTCGTTGGTCTCGGATACGAATCCGTTGAGATCCAGCATCAATGCGCTGTCGACGCCCGCGACGTTGGCCTCGATGCACGCCAGGATGTTGTTGAGCAGGTTGTTGTGATGGATTTTCGAGTCCAGGCACTGCGGATTGTTTCGTCGAATCGAAGACGTGACCAACCGGATCCCATCGTTGCCATAGACCGGGGGCTTCCACTCCGCAAGGACGATCAGGCACGGGCCGGACCGGTTAAGTTTCGGGTTCATGCCAGACGTTACTTTCGCACCACGGGTCAGCGTCAGACGGATGTGCACACCGTCCCGCATGTCGTTCGCCTCCAGGGTCTCGAAGACCGCTTGGCGGATCTTTGCGCGTGACGGCGGATCGGCGAAGGCGAGTGCGTGTGCCGAAGCCACCATGCGATCCAGGTGCCCGCCAAATTCTGCGATCCTGCCATCGTAGACACGCAGTCCCTCCCACACGGCGTCACCGCCCTGCACGGAGCTGTCGAACACCGACACCTTGGCGTCCTTGCGCGGCAGCAGTTCGCCGCCGACATGCACCAGGATGTCCGCATTACGTGGATCGGGTTCAATCATTCGGTTGCTCCTCAGGTGCCCGGATGGCACGTTCAAACAAGATGTCGTAGAGCTCGATGCATTGATCGAGCAGCGGTTCGAATTGTGCAGGGATTTCCCGGGTCGACGGTTTCCAGGGCTGGAAGCCTGACGATCGATGGACTCCTTCGTACCAGTACTTAGCCCACACTCCATCTTCGGCCCGCGGCCCCCGTGGCCATGCGAGCATGCAACGTTGAAACGGCAGGCCCAGCCGGTCGCAGACCCCGCGAAGAATCGTCTCCGGATTCCGCAACAGTTCCCTGCTGTCGATACAGAACGGATCCAGACCGCGCCGCTCCAGGTGCTCGAGTATCGCGACCTGCTTTTCCAGGCCCGTGTCGGCGAGGGTCACATCTCCCAAGACCCTGACCAATGACGGCAGCATGTAACGTGGATCCCTGATCAACAGCACGTTGCGGGCTTCGTCCAGACGCGCCATGTCGATGCCGACCAGGTGGTGGGCCATCTGCTTGACGAACAAGACGGCACATGTCGACTCGCCGCACAGCAAATCGCGGAGAACAGCAGTTCCATCCTTCTCCTGGCTCGCCATCACCTCCTCGCGGCCCGGATGGTCAGCACCGGTCTCGTGCAGGTAGTGGGCGTACAGCGGCTCGTCGACGACCTTCGTGTCGTCACGCTGTGCAAAGCTGTACATAAGCGCAGTCGAGATATTGCGCGGTCCCGACCACATGAAGATTCGTTGTGTCTTCATGGATGCGGAGCTTACCAGTTGGCGGGCAGGGGCGGTTGTTGCTGGGCGCCGGTCACCAGTGTGACCGATTTCGATCCGTTCGCGCTGCCCCGGCTGACGCTGGCTACTCGTCCCGGTAGATAGAGATCACCGTCTCGCCTGCACCGTCGCGGTAACCCCGATACATGCCATTGGTATTGAATGGCATGGTGATCTGGCCCTGGTCGTCGATCGCGATGACGCCGCCTTCGCCGCCCATCTTCACGAGCCGGTCCATGATCACGTAGTCGGCAGCCTCCCTGATATCCATCCCGCCGTATTCGACCCGGGCGCAGATGTCGTGTGCGACGGCCGCGCGAATGAAGTACTCCCCATGGCCGGTCGCCGAAATCGCGCAGCCTGCCGTATCGCTGGCGTAAGTGCCGGCCCCGATGACGGGAGAGTCCCCCAATCGCCCCCAGCGCTTGTTGGTCATGCCCCCGGTCGATGTGCCTGCGGCCAGGCGGCCCGATACGTCCAGCGCCACGGCCCCGACGGTGCCGGAGCGCAGGGAGAGGGGCAGGGCAGACACCTTCGTGTTGCGGGCGCGGACGAGCTGTTGCCAGCGTGTATCCGTATGGAAGTAGTCAGCGGGCATCATCTCGATGCCCTGTCCGATGGCGAATTCCATGGCGCCACTGCCAGCCAGGAACACGTGGTCCGACTCCTCCATCACTTCTCTTGCCAGCAGGATCGGGTTCTTGACCAGCCGCACACCCCCGACGGCGCCCGCCGCCAGATCCGCACCGTTCATGATGGACGCGTCGAGTTCGTTGCGACCATCGTGGGTGAAGACTGCACCGCGACCGGCATTGAACAGCGGTGAATCCTCCATCGACATGATCGCCGCGGTCACGGCATCGAGCGCGCTGCCGCCACCGTCCAGTACTTTGGAGCCCGCCTGGAGCGCGTCTGCGAGGGCAGCTTCCATCCGCTTGCGGTTATCCGGCGTCAGGTTCTCCCTTGCGATCGTCCCAGCGCCCCCGTGAATCGCGATCGCGGGCCCGTCGGCCTTCGCCAAAAATGCGGCCAGGAGGCCGGGCAGGAGCATGACGACAGGTAGTAGTGATTTCATCGGGACGACTCTCGATTTGTTGCGGCCAGGCGATACAGCATACATGCTTGCAAATCAATTAAACGTTTGATTAAATATGGATATGACCAATAACACCGAAACCCGGGTGTCCGGTCGCCGGCGATCGGGTCGACCGCCCGACGACGATTGTCGGGACGTCAGGAACAAGCTCCTGGACGCCGCCCGCAAGCTGTTTGCTGAACGGGGCTACGAAGGGGTGTCCACGCGTCGCCTGGCAACGGAAGCCGACACGACGCCCGCCATGATCCACTACTACTTCGGTGACAAGCACGGCTTGTACCGCGCCCTGCTCGAGGAGGTGATGGGACCGACGCTTTCCCGTCTGGAGGCGATCGCAGCGGACGGCGACGCGGTGACTGTCGACGGGTTCATCGATTCCTATATCGGCATTTTTCAGCGCAACCCCTGGCTGCCGCCGCTGGTGTTTCGGGAAATGCTGGACGGTGGCGAGTCGTTCCGGCAGGAGTTTGCGGACCGGATCGGGTCACGGGTATTGCCGCTGCTGGCCGGCGCGATCAAGCGCGAGCAGGAGGCTGGCGCACTGCGTGAGGACATCGACGAGGGCATGACGATCATCAGTGTCATGAGTCTCTGCGTGTATCCGTTTCTCGCCCGACCCCTGATCGAAGCGAATCTCGGACAGCCTGTCGACGACGACTTCGTTGCTCGCTGGGCGAAACATGCACGCAGGCTGTTCCGTGAGGGCGTGTCGACGTGAACCGGCTGCTAATACTGGTGGGTGCGATTGTCCTGCTTCCTGCTTGCGAGAATGACGACAACGGGCTGCCTCTTGTCGGCACCCTGGAACGCGACCGGATCGAGGTCACCGCGGATTCCTGGGAAGTGTTGACCGAGGTATTGGTCGAGGAGGGCGAGCGCGTAACTGCAGGGCAGATACTGGCGCGACAGAATCCGGAGCGGGCCACGATCGAGATGCAGCGGGCACGAGCCGCCGAAGAACAGGCGGCACGACGGCTGGCGGAGCTGATTCGGGGGCCCCGGGAGGAGGAGATCGACGAGGCCCGTGCCCGACTGGCAGGCGCCCAGAGCGATCTTGCGGTCCAGGAGCGCGAATACATACGGGTTAGGGACCTGGTAGCGAAAGCATTGCTCAGCGACTCGGATCTCGATCGCGCAAGCGGTCGCCGGGATCTGGCCAGAGCCGATCGGGATCAGGCCCGCTCCCGGCTGGAGGCAATGCTGGAAGGCACGACGATCGAGGAACTGGACCAGGCCCGGGCCAATCTGTCGGCAGCACAGGCCGTCATGCAGGACAGACAGTTGACGCTCGATCGTCTGGAGATCCGCGCCACCCGCGACGGCTGGGTGGATGCGCTGCCGTTCAAGCACGGTGATCGACCACGTTCGGGCGATGCCGTTGTCGTGATTCTCGCTGACGGCGAGCCGTTCGCCCGCGTTTATGTCCCCGAACGACTCCGGGTCCACGTCGCGCCGGGGACCACGGCGCGAATCGCAGTCGACGGTCTGACCGAGACTTTTCAGGGCCGCGTGAAGAGAGTCTCCTCGGATCCCGCTTTCACACCCTATTTCTCACTGACCGAGCGCGATCGCAGTCGGCTCAGCTACCTGGCGGAGGTGACGCTGACCGGTGATGCGGCGATGACCCTCCCGACCGGCGTACCGCTGGAGGTCGACTTTCCGGGGCTCAGCGGCCTGGCTGCGGACTGACCCATGGACACGGCTGTTTCGACCCGCGGGCTGGTCCGACGCTTCGGTGCGGTCAGGGCGGTCGATGGCATCGATCTCGACATACCGCGTGCACGAATCTACGGCTTTCTTGGTCCCAACGGATCCGGTAAGTCGACGACATTTCGCATGCTCTGCGGTCTCCTGCTGCCAACCGCAGGCAACATCGAGGTGCTGGGCCATCCGGTTCCCGCGGCCGCCGAGACTGTGCGCAAACGCATCGGCTACATGACGCAGCGTTTCTCCCTGTATGACGACCTGTCCGTGGACGAGAACCTGGCTTTCGTCGCGGACATACACGGCCTCGCGCGACGCGACAAACTGGATCGGACCGTGGAAGCGCGTTCGGTGTATCGGCTTGATGCGCTTCGCAGCCAGCGGGCCGGCACGCTGAGTGGCGGTCAGCGACAGCGGCTGGCCCTGGCGGCGGCGACCCTGCACAAGCCTGACCTGTTGTTGCTCGATGAACCCACCAGCGCCGTCGATCCCCAGAGCCGCAGGGATTTCTGGGAGAGTCTGTTCGACATCGTCGAGACCGGCACCACGATCCTGGTCTCCACCCACTACATGGATGAGGCCGAACGCTGTCACCGGCTTGCGATTCTCGATCACGGCCGCGTCGCGGCGGAGGGTGTGCCCCGAACCCTGATGAGAGAAATAGGTGCGATCGTTCTTGAAGTTTCCTGCGATCATCCGCGGAAGGCGCGGCGTGCCCTCGAGGCGATGCCGAACGTGCACAGCGTGACGCAACTCGGTGCCAGCCTGCATGTATTGGCGGACTGCGGATTGAACGAGCCCGTCACGGTGCTGGCCGAACAGTTGCGATCCAAGGGCCTCGTGGCGACGGTCACTATCACCTCCGCCAACCTGGAAGATGTGTTCGTCGCTGCCACCCGCATGCGTCCGGAGCCGCTACAGTGAGTGCGCTGCGCAGGATCCGGGCGATCGCCGCCAAGGAAGTGCGACAGCTGCGTCGCGACAGGCTGACGATCGGCATGGTGATCGGCGTCCCGCTGATCCAGATTGTCCTGTTCGGATACGCCATCAACATGGATGTCCGGAACCTGCGGGCCGCCGTCGTTGATCATGCGGATACAACATTGTCGCGTCGGTTGGTGGCGGACGTGGCGGCGTCCCAGGTCGTCAGGATGACGAGCAGGGTGGCAACGGCCGATGAGCTGGAAAGCTTGTTGCGCAGGGGCGAGATCACCGTCGGCATCTTCGTGCCGGAAGACTTCGAAAAACGGTTGAGTGACCCCGGGCGCCCGGCGGCCCAGCTCATGGTCGACGGCAGCGATCCCACGATCCTCGGCGTCGCGCGCTTGTTGCTCGAGATGCCCCTGGAATTGAGGCCGATGGGTGAACGCGCCCAGGGCAGGTTGTTCGAGCTACGGAACTACTACAACCCTGAGAGAAGGTCCGCCGTTCAGATCGTGCCGGCCCTGATCGGCGTCATCCTGACGATGACGATGATCATGTTCACCGCCGTGGCGATAGTCCGCGAGCGGGAGCGGGGTAACCTGGAGTTCCTGATCACGACACCGGTCAGCACAATGGAACTGATGATCGGCAAGCTACTGCCCTACGTGATCATCGGCCTTATCCAGGTCACGATTATCCTGCTGGTCGGCAAAGGCCTGTTCCACGTGCCTTTCCGCGGGCAGGTACTGGATCTCTATGTCGCGGCGCTGGTATTCATCGGCGCGACGTTGACGCTGGGTCTGCTTGTGTCGACCATCGCGAAGACCCAGTTCCAGGCGATGCAATTGTCGATCTTCCTTTTCCTGCCTTCGATCCTGTTGTCCGGATTCATGTTCCCGTTCGACGGGATGCCTCTCGCCGCGCAGAGGATCGCGGAGTTCCTGCCCCTGACACATTTCGTGCGGCTGGTCCGGGGCATCATCCTGCGAGGCGCCGGCATCGAAGAACTGACGGCCGACATCTGGCCGCTGCTACTGTTCTTCGTGGTCGCGATGAGTCTCGCGGTGCTGCGTTTCCGCAAGCGCCTCGACTAGGCCTCCGGGGTCTCCAGGTTCGCCAGGATCGCGTCGATCGCGGCCAGCGTGTCCGGGGACAGGCGAACACCCGATGCCGCCACGTTGTCCTCGATCTGCTCCGGTCGACTGGCGCCGACGATCGCCGAACTTACGTTGGCTTGCCTGAGGACCCAGGCGATCGCCAGTTGTGCAAGCGACAGCCCCTCATGCCTGGCCAATGGTCGCATTTCCTCGACAGCGGCCAGAACTTCCGGCGTCAGGAGGCGGTCCATGAAGTTGTTCATCAGGTCATTGCTGGCCCGGGAATCGTCCGGAATCGGCGTCCCCGGCCGATACTTGCCGGTCAGCACACCCTGTCCCAGCGGTGACCAGACGATCTGGCCGATTCCGTTGTCCTCGCACAAGGGAATCACGCCGTCCTCGATACGTCGCCACAACATCGAGTATTGCGGCTGGCTCGAGACGAAACGGACCGATCCGGGTATCTGCAGCGACGCCGCGATCTGCTCAGGCGTCCACTCGCTAAAACCTACATAACGGACCTTGCCGGATTCGACCGCGCGGGTCAGGCCGTCCATGGTTTCCTCGAGTGCAGTCTCATCGTCGTAGCGGTGACACTGGTAGAGATCGACGTAATCTGTGTTCAGCCTGCGCAGCGAGGCATCGAGCTGCTTCTCTATCTGCTGGCGTGACAGACCGCGATCTGATTCGGTCATCGGGAAGTACAGCTTGGTAGCCAGTACGTAACTGTCACGTGGTCGGTCCGCAAGTATCTCGCCGAGCACGGTCTCGGCGCCACCGCGGTTGTAGATGTTCGCGGTATCGAAAAAATTGATGCCGAGTTCGAAGGCACGATTGACGCACGCCTCGGCCGCTCGTTTTTCTACGCCAAGACCGTAGGTCAGCCAGGAACCCAACGAGATCTCGGAGACCTTCAGATCGCTGTTACCGAGTTGTCGGTATTCCATCAGTCGTCACCATTGTGCTTTTGCAGAGCGACCGCCGGCCACCTAGCCCCCGATCCCGAGCTTGTCCTTGAGTTTGTCCGTCACACTTTCCTTGAGGCCGTCGATACCGTGCTTCGACCCTTCCTTGCGGGCCGCTTTGATCGCCTCGCGGATGACCGGTCGCAACAGCTGGACCGCAACCTCACGGGTGGTGGCGCCGCCGGAGGACTGACCGATCCCCTTGAGGTGCACGTCGCCCATTTTCGCGTCGTAGTTCTTGATGTCGGTGATGAGTTTCAGTTCGGAGTTCGTGAGGTCGAATCGGTCGATGACGATCTTCGTGCCGCCCTCTTCGCTCGCTGCCTGGTCCGACTTTCCGTCACTACTCTCCAGGTTGTCCATGATCTTCTGCAGGTTGATGCCGGCGGTTGCCTTGATCTCAGCATTCACCGTCGTGTCTTCAACCGTAATCGCGGTCATCCGGATTACCTCGCTGGTCAGCGACGCCTTGTCCAGCGCCACGGTCGCTTTGCCGATACGCAGCGCGTAGTCGCTGTCGAATCCGGCCGGATTGCCGATCGTCAGGCCGCGGATCTCACCGCTACCTTCCTGCAACGATATGTGCACGCTGGATACGCTGACATTGGTTCCGGTCACGCTGGTGCCGACTTTTTCGATCATCGATTTGACGATGCTGTCGAGATTGCTCAGCGTCCAGAAAACCCCGATCGCGACCACGGCCACCAGGACCGCGACGGCGCCGAAGGTTAACTTGCCGGTCTTGCTCATTTCGTTCCCCTCCTACTCGGTCGGTCCCTTGCCGATGAATTCGTCCAGCCACTCGGCCTTGGCGTGGTACCAGAAGATCGAGTCCTGGGGTTTCAGGACCCAATGATTCTGCTCCGGGAAATAGACCAGTCTGCTGCGGACTCCCCGGTTCTGTAGTGTCTGGAAAAGTTCGATGCCGTGATTCAATGGCACGCGATAGTCCTTCTCACCATGGATCACCAGGGTCGGCGTGTTGAAGTTGCTGGCTCCCACGTGCGGCGAAATGCGCGCATACAGTTCGGGATTCTCCCAGTGTTCACCGAAACGTCGCCGGTCCGAACCGTAGTCGGCGCCATACTGCGTAAGCCGGTTATAGACCGCCGCATGTGCGATGAGTGTCTTGAAGGGGTGATCCCGACCGAGAACGACCGAAGCGAGATAACCGCCAAAACTGCCGCCGCCCGCTGCCATCCTGTCCTCGTCGATCCAGTCCTTCGCCGCCAGGTACTCGGCAGCGAGGATCGTGTCACGATAAGGCAGATCGTGGATCTCCGGGTTGATCGAGTCCGTGAAGGCCTGGCCGAATCCGCTCGAACCGTGGAAGTTGTGCCAGGCGGTCACGTAGCCTGGCGCCGAGAACAATTGCGCGTTCCAGCGGTAGTGGAAACTGTCGTGGATACCGTTATGCGGGCCGCCATGCATCAGCAAGTACAACGGCCACCGCTTGCTGCCATCGAATCCGGGTGGATAGTTGATCCACATCTGGATGTCCTGGCCGTCAGCACCCTCGTAGGTCACGCTCTCATAGGTGCCGAAATCTATCTTGGACAGCACTTCGTCGTTGAATGTCGAGAGCTTGGTAATCTTGCCGCGTCGGGTATCGATACGTACCAGGGTCCTCGGCTCGACAAAACTCTCGCGCAGCCCGATCAGAACCGGTCCTCTGCCCGCCACGGCCAGGCTGGCGAAGCTGTTGTCAGACGTGATGGCTCGCACTTTCCCGCTTCTGGCATTGATTTCGTAGACGCGCCGGTTGCCGGCATCGTCGATGGCCCCATACAGGCGTTTCGAGTCGGGACTCCACACCAGTCCGGAAACGGAGCGATCCCAGTCCTCGGTGACGTACTCGTGATCTCCGGAGCGCCGGTCGTATCGGTACAGCCGTTGCTTGTCGCCATAGAAACCCCTGATTTCCTGGCGGTGGTAGACCAGCGAGCGCCCGTCGGGGCTGTAGAGCGGCGAACTGTCGTCGGCCGGGTTGTCCTTGGTGAGGTTGGTTACGTCGCCGCCGCCGATCGGGATCAGGTAGACGTCGAAGTTGTTGTCGACGCCGGTCGCGTCGCTGTCCGCGACGAATGCGATCTCAGCGCCATCCGGGGAGATGTCGTAGCCTTCCCTCCCGGGACCATCGGCCCCGGTGTTCTGTTCCGACAGGGCCAGGCCGGTTCCCACGGTGATTGGTTCGGGTTCTCCGCCATCCAGGCCGATACGGAACAGGTGGGCTTTGCGGTCATCGATCCAGTGATCCCACCACCGGATCACTGGCTTGTCCCATACCATCGCCGTCATCTTCGACTCGGCGCGTTCCTCCATGCGCTCCCCCTGCGCCTCCCAGTCTTCGAGATCCAGCCAGACTCGGCTGATGAAGACCAGACCGCTCGAGTCCGGCAGCCACTTGGGTGTCGCAACGCCGGTCGGCACGTCGGCCAGCTTGCGGGCCTCACCGCCTGTCATCGGCAGCACATAGAGCTGATTCTTTGCATCGTCCTCGCGCTTGGACAGGAAGGCGACGTGACGACCATCAGGACTCCATACCGGTGACGAACTGGAATCGGTCCCGGACGTCAGCTGGCGGGCGTCACCGTCGTCGGTATCGATCAGCCACAGTTGGCTGGTGCCCTCGTCTTCCTCGACGTCGTATGTGGTGACCGCGACGACCGCGCTGTCGCCGTCGGGCGAAATTGTTGGCGCACCGAGCCGCTGGATCTGCCAAAGGGTCTCCGGTGTCAGCGGCGCCGGGCCATCGGCCGCCTGCAGCGTACCGGCGCACAGGGTCGCCGCCAAAACAATGCTCCATCGATGCACAGACTTATCTCCGTTTGTTGTTGTCGCCCGCCGGTCACCAGGGGTGCCGGGGGATCGGCATGGTAGCCGATCGTGTGTCAGGTCGCATGGACTGGAGGCCTAGTAGCCGTTGGCCTTCAATACGCGGAAGAAGATCTCGGGTTCGGGCCGTACCCGGTAGTTCGCCGTCTGATCGGTGTACAGGATCTTGCCCGCCGGATCCGTGATGATCACTGTCGGGTACACGGTATCGTTGCCAAACTTCCCGATCAGCGGCCCGTAAGGAACCCCATCGTCATGCACGATGCTTAGCGCTCGCGCCGCGGCGAGGTCCTTGTCCACAAGGAAACGGAAGGGTACGCCGAATACATCGGCGACCCGACCCGTGATCTCGGGCGGCTGCGGGCTGATCAGGCAGACTGTGACCCCGCGATCGATCAGCGCCTTGTATTGACCGGCGATCTCCTCGACCTGGGCCATGCAGATCGGGCACCAGTTGCCCCGGTAAAACATGAGCAGGACAGGCTTGCCCTGCAAACTCTGCGACGTGACTTCGTTGCCATCGGAATCCTCGAGGGAGAAATCCGGCAACTGGCGGCCAGTAGCCAGTCGATCGCTGATCTGCCGGCCGAGGGTCGAATACCAGAAGTCGTAGAGGAGAAAACCTGCCGTTGCCAAGGCGGCAACGATCAGTGCCGCCGACCCTTCGCCGCCCCTGTCGACGAAGTCATAAACGGCCAGCGCGAAACCCGACAAGGTGATGACCGTGAGCACGTGCAAGCTGTGACTTGTCCTGGCCATCGACCAGGAAGAATGGGCCCGCAACTGGAGGCCGATGAATGGCAGGCCGGCGACCAGAGCGCCGATCCAGCCGGGATCAGCGCCCTTTTTTGCGATCATGGCGATACTGACCAGCGCCAGCACGTAGGCCAGGGGCGGGAACAGCAGGACGAATATGCCTTTGAGCTTGTTCATGGAAGCGTCTTCGAACGCCCGAATCCTAGTGCACGGACGCGGCCGGCGCCAATGCCTGTCGACCGCAAGATCGGCAGGGGCTTGCCGCCGAACCGATCGCTAGTACCATAGCGACCTTTCACCGGACGTCGAGATGGCCAGCGAAGTACTGATAATTCATGGCGGTGCGGGTGCCCGCGAGGGGCATCACACGACCTTCCAGCTCTATGCGGAAAGCCTGGAGCGCATCGTCGAGGATGCGTGGCAAACCCTCTTGTCCGAGGGTGCGGAGCCAGCTGTGCTGCATGCCATCCGATTGCTGGAGGACGATCCCATATTCAATGCCGGCTACGGATCCCGGATCCAGCGGGATGGGCACGTACGCATGTCGGCTGCCCTGATGCACGGCAAGAGCGGCCGATTCAGCGGGGTCGTCAACGCCGAGGACATCCAGCATCCGATCGACGTTGCGGCCGCGCTGGCGGAGCGCGAGCATCGGGTGCTTGCCGGCCCGCCGGCCACCGCATTCGCACGGGACGAGCTCGGTATGCAGCGTTTCGACCCCGTGACGCCTCACCGGCTCGATGAACACCGCAAGCACAAGAAAGGACGAACCGGCACAGTTGGTGCCGTGGCCCTGGATGCCGATGGTGAGATCTGGACCGGCACCTCGACGGGCGGGGTCGGCTACGAGATACCCGGTCGGGTGAGCGACAGCGCGACGGTTGCCGGTACCTATGCCACGCCGGTGGTAGGCATCTCCTGCACCGGCCAGGGTGAGAATATCGTCGATCACGCTGCCGCGGCGAGGGTCGCAACCCGGGTGACCGATGGCATGGAACTGCAGGCCGCGGTGAAGAAAACGATCGCGGAGGCCAATGCGCTATCTATGGATTACGGCCTGATAGCCCTGGCCGCCGATGGTAGCGCCCTGGCTCTGCAGACCGAACAGATGACCACCCTGTACTATGTCCGCGATCACCAGGGGCACCGCGGCTTCCTCGACTGACGTTGCGACAGCTGGTCAATCGGCGCTGCTTGCGCCGACCGGTACGGGCACGACGATGCTGATTGCTTTGCCGCCAGAATGTCCCGGCGCGCGGTAGGAATGGCGCTGGTCGCCTGGAAATGCAAGCACATCGCCGGCGGAGACATCAAATGCCTGGCCGGTCACCAGGACCTGCATCTGGCCCTCCAGGCAATGGAAGTACTCCTTGGTGCCGAGCACATGCGGCGTCCCGCCCATCGACGCGCCCGGGGCGAAATCCATGCCGTCGATCTCGAGTCCCCGCACCTTCTCAGGCAACAACTTGCTGATGCGAACCCGGCCGCGGCTGCGTTGCCTGACCGGCACGTCCACCGCCCGGACGAGGGAGCAGGCGCTGCGGGGCCTTGCAACCAGTTCCTCGATGCCGACGCCGAGAGCGGCCGAGACGCCCGCCAGGTTGGTCAGTGACGGATTGCCGTCGCCGGACTCCATGTTGGCGATTGTGGAGCGCGGTATCCCCGCCCGGGTTGCCAGTTGTGACTGGCTCCAGTTCCGCCGTTGGCGGATCGTCAGGATGTTCTCAGCCAGGTTTTGCGCTACCGATCCCGTCATTCCCGTCTCCCCGTCATTCGTGCGTGGATAATCGACCAGTTGTCCGTATATTGACATAAATGTTCTTTTACTAGCGAGCTGGGCGTAATTTCGATGGCGTCACAAACATCCCTGGTGGAGGGCGCCATGAAACAGATCCTGACTGACGCCGGCGCGACCATTGCCGGCATTCTGACGATCCTGACGCTGTCGGTTTTCTTCGGTCTCGTCGCCGGACTGGCCTTGCTGGCGGCGGGTGCGGGCAGCGTGGTTTCGCTGGTCGCTGCAATCAGCGGTGCATCAGTGACCGCCGGCGGCGTTGCGCTGGCGATCCGGCACCCGACCCGGCAGTCAGACCTGGTTCCGGCTGCCGTTACTGCCGGTGCCGTCATCCTCACGGCGAGCGCCATCCTGCCGTCAAGCTGGTAGGAGTTACAGGAGAAGAAAGATGCGAAACGACGACATTACCGTGACTGCAATCGATCACATCAACCTGACCGTGTCCGACCTCGACAAATCTGTCGCGTTCTACAATGACACGTTCGGTCTCGGAATCCGCGAGGATCACCGGGACGACGAACGACCCTATGTCATCGTCGGCAAACCCGGAGTCGGGTTCATGGCTCTGCACCAGCGCCCACCCTCGCCCAAGTCCGACACCGGCCGACGCCGGGGGCGGATCAACCACTGGGGTTTCGTTGTCGACGACTTCGATAGTCTGATCGAGCGACTGGAACGACACGGCGTCCCCGTGTTGTATAGCGATAATGGCAGCGACGGCATCATCGACTACCCGAACTCATCGTCGGTCTATGTAGCAGACCCGGATGGCACCGAAATCGAACTCACATCCAGGTTCGGGGGCGGACTGGGCTAGATGGGGCAAGCGCGGCTTGCGCACGCGACGACGGTCGTTCAGGGTATGGGATTCGCAAACGCCCGGAGGCCGATATGTTGTCGCGCGACTATGGAAAGGTACTCTTCCAGCTTGCTGCCGTCTTGCTTGTGGCCGCCTGTGCCACCGAACCCGATATCAGGTCCGACTACGATCCTTCGGCGAATTTCTCGGCCTATCGCACGTACAACATCATGGATCGCGCGGGCCAATCGCACGGCGGAGCGCCCTACGAAAGTTTCGCTGCACAGCGAATCCGGGCGGCTGTGGAACGCGAGATGGAGGCGCGTGGCTACGTGAAGTCGGCGTCACCGGACATCTATGTCAATTTCTATGTCACCGTGCAGCAGGTGCAGAAGGTCAGCCAGGTGCCTGCGACCCGGCCGCAGGCATACGGGCCCTATGGCTATCGGCGCTACGGAACCTGGTACGGCCCACAGACCGAGACCTGGGTGCGTAACTACAACGAGGGAACGCTGCTGATCGACATCGTCGACGCTGCCAGCAACAAGCTGGTCTGGGAAGGTGTCGGTCGTGCCCGGTTGACCCAGGACGAGGTTGACAACATTTCGGAGAGGGCCGCCAACGGGGTGGCGAAGGTGATGGCCAGGTACCCCTTCCGGGCGGGTTCCTAGCTCGCCGGCTGCTGCTCCAGACGTCGGATCACGACCTGGCAACCGGCGCCATCATGCCAAGCGTCGGCGACGACGTTATTTGCGATCTCGAAGTACATCGTGCAATCGAACTCCTCAACCTGCGGAGCGGCGCCTGGGATCTGGTCTGATACGCGCTGGCTGGGATCCCGCAATTTGTCGTCCATCGAGTCGCGGACGATGTGACTCTCGTAGACATAGACCGGGTTATCGTTGTCGCCGATGATCGTCCTGAGCGGTGGACCCCATGCGGCCTCGAATTCCTCCACCGGCGCCCCTATCCAGTTCTCCATTTCGCGATCCCACCAGGGTCGCGGAGACAGACAGGCGCTGGAGAGCGCATAGACGGTAACGACGATTGCGATGGAGAATTTCTTTAGCATGTGGAAAATATCCGGGTACCTATAGGGATCATAGCAGTATGGTGGACATGCGATGAACGTAGTGGAGACGACGTGATCAAGGCCCTGGTGGACCTGACCTACAAGCAGGGTCGCCGGCTGGTGATCCTCGTCATCGGCAGCTCACTGCTGGTGATCGGTGTGCTTCTGATTTTCCTGCCGGGTCCCGCGTTCATCGTGATCCCTGCGGGCCTGGCGATCCTCGGTCTGGAATTCGCATGGGCCCGCCGATTCCTGCACCGCATCCGGCGCGGTATCAGCGAGCGCAGTCGACAGGCGCGGATGTCGGCTGAGGAATAGACCCTACTGGCTCGCGAGCCACTCGTCATCCGATGCTTCGTCGATACCTTCGAACAGGGGCGTGCTGAAATAGCGCTCGCCGGTATCCGGCAGCATCACCAATATGACGGAGCCCTTGTCGGCGTTTTCGGCCACCTTGAGAGCGGCAGCCAGGGTGCCGCCGGCCGAGATGCCAACGAAGATCCCCTCACGCGTCGCCAGGTCACGCGAGCAAGCGATCGCCTCCTCATCGGTGACCGGCACGATCTCGTGTGGCACTGCCTTGTTAAGTACGGCCGGGATGAAATCCGGTGTCCAGCCCTGGATCTTGTGTGGCTGCCACTCGGCGCCGGTCAGCAGGCTGGCACCCGCCGGTTCGGTAGCGATGATCTTCACGTTTGGCCGGGCCAGGCGGATGGCCTCGCCCGCACCGGTCAGCGTACCCCCGGTACCGTAACCGGTCACCCAGTAGTCCAGTCGCTTGCCTGCGAAATCGCTGAGGATCTCGGGGCCGGTCGTGTTGCGATGATAGGCGGGGTTCGCCTCGTTCTCGAACTGGCGCGCCAGGTACCAGCCGTGCTTTTCGGCCAGTTCTTCGGCGAGCTTGACCATGCCCGTTGCTCTGTCCGCGGCGGGGGTCAGGATGACTTTGGCGCCGAGTGCTTTCATCAGCTTGCGCCTTTCGACCGAGAAGCTCTCGGCCATGATGGCGACGAAACCATAACCACGGGCGGCACACACCATCGCCAGCGCGATGCCGGTATTGCCCGACGTTGCCTCGACCACCGTCTGTCCGGGTTTCAGAGCGCCGCGGTCTTCTGCGTCGCGAATGATCGCGTACGCGAGCCGGTCCTTGACCGACGCCATGGGATTGAATGCCTCGATCTTGACGTAGATATCCGCGTTGTCTGGTGCGATGTGATTGAGCTTGACGACGGGGGTCGAACCGATGGTGTCGAGGATGCTGTCGTAAATCATCGAGGGACTCCGGTGATTGGCATGGAGATGAGATTAAGAGTAGGTCATACGGTGGCATTCGCAATAAGAACTATTGAGATACCACATAGTTAGGTAGGTTCCCCTCGGGGATTCTGATTACGTCAAAAGCGGAGAATCTGTCGACGCCGGATCGCTATAATGAAGAAGTACAGGAGTAGGTGGCCGCCGCGCTAGGAGCCGGCAAGGGAGACCAGGCAATCGGCGAACAAGGCAACAGACCGGCCGAAAGCAGTGCTGCTCGTTCCCAGGACGGGACCCTCACAATTGCCGTCTCGGGTGATTGGTCTATCGGTGCTGCTCATCCGTCGGCCAGCATTGAGTTGGGCCAGTTGCAGGGTGCAACCTCCATCGTCTTCGACGCGACGAACCTGGGTGACTGGGATACGTCGCTGGTCACCTTCATCGTCAAGATCATCGATACCGCCAACGAGACTCGAATTCAGGTTGATCGCTCCGGCCTGCCGGAGGGTGTTCGCGGGCTGCTCGATCTTGCCTACGCCGTCGCGGAGCGCAAGGGCGCGCGACGCGAGGACCGGGGCGAGCCATTCTTCGAGAGCATCGGCAAGCGTGCCCTGGCGCACGTCGATGGCTGGCGCGACGGCCTTGCGTTCATCGGCAGCTCCACGATGGCGCTTGGGAGGTTCCTGACCGGGCGGGCGCAATATCAGAAATCCGAATTCTGGATGATCATCCAGGACTCCGGACCGGCTGCTCTGGGTATTGTCGGTCTGATCAACTTCCTGGTCGGCATGATCCTGGCCTTCGTGGGTGCGGTGCAGTTGCAGGCCTTCGGGGCGGGCATCTATATCGCCGACCTTGTCGGTATCGCAATGACCCGTGAGATGGCCGCGATCATGACGGGCATCATCATGGCAGGCCGGACCGGCGCGGCGTTCGCCGCCCAACTGGGGACGATGAACGTCAACGAGGAGATCGACGCATTGACCACCATGGGCATCGACCCCATGGAGTTCCTGGTGCTGCCGCGGATGCTGGCCTTGATGATCATGATGCCCCTGCTGGTGTTCTACGCTGATCTCGCCGGCATCCTGGGTGGCATGGTCGTCGGCGTCGGCGGCATGGGTCTCGGCTATATCGAGTATGTCCAGCGAACCATCAATGCGGTTTCCCTGACCCAGGTGATGATCGGCGTGAGCAAGGCGGCGGTATTCGGCGCGATGGTGGCCGTCGCGGGTTGCATGCGTGGCATGCAGTGCGGTGGCAGCTCCCAGGCCGTCGGCATGGCCGCCACGGCGGCCGTGGTGACCAGCATCGTATTGATCATCGTCGGTGACGGAATCTTCGCCGTCATCCTCAACGTGTTCGGGATCTGACGTGGACGAGACCGTAAGAGACGACGAGCATATCCGGGTCGAGGACGCGAAGATGGCCTATGGCGACTTCGTGATCCAGGACAACCTGGACTTCGTCGTCAATCGCGGCGAGATCTTCATCATCATGGGCGGCAGCGGCTGTGGGAAGAGCACGCTGATGCGCCTGATGACCGGGTTGAAGGCACCGTCGCGGGGTGAGATCTACTATGACGGCACGCCCTTCTGGAGCAGTGACCAGGACTGGCGTGAACAACGCATGCGCAACTTCGGCATCCTTTACCAGAGTGGCGCGATGTTCTCGTCCATGACCCTGGCGGAGAACATCGGCCTGGCCCTGGAAATCTACACGGACCTCAAGGCGCAGGACATCCGCGAGATCGCGTCGCTCAAGCTGGCACTGGTCGGGCTCAAGGGTTTCGAAGATTTCTATCCCAACGAGATCAGCGGCGGCATGAAAAAACGCGCCGGTCTTGCACGCGCCATGGCACTGGATCCCGACGTCTTGTTCTTCGACGAACCATCAGCGGGTCTCGACCCGATCAGCTCGCGATTGCTCGACGAGCTGATCCTGGAGCTGCGTGACAGTCTTGGAACGACGATCGTCGTGGTGACCCACGAGCTGGCCAGCATCTTCACCATTTCGGATAACTGCGTATTCCTCGATCCGGACACAAAGACTATGCTAGCGACAGGCGATCCGAAGATTCTGAGGGACGAGTGCCCCAACCCCGTGGTGAGGAATTTCCTGATGCGCGGTGAACTGGAGGCGAAGGAGAAGCACGGAGAGAAGACGTCATGACAGGGACACTCCCGGAACGCGATCGAGGTCGTACTCGATGAGTAAGAAGGCCAATCCTGCGATTGTGGGCGCATTCGTGATGGGCGCCATCGTGCTCATCATCGGTACGATCATGCTGTTCGGCAGTGGTCGACTATTCCGCGATGTGGTGAACTACGTAGCGTTCTTCGACGGTTCCATGAAAGGCCTCGATATCGGGGCACCGGTGACCTTCCGGGGCGTCCGCATCGGCACCGTCACCAGCATCCTCAGTGTCTACGATTTTGACGAAGACATGATCTACTTCCCGGTCATCCTCGAGATCGACGGCGATCATTTTGTCAACGTGGGCGATACCGAGAAGGTCGACTTCGACCTGGAGGACGACGATGCGGTGATGGCGCATCTTTACGAGAAAGGCATGCGGGCCAAGCTCGAGATGCGCAGCTTTGTCACCGGTCAGATCAACGTCGATATCGACATCTATCCCGGGGCGCCGCTTACTCTCAGGAATCACAACTACCCGGGACGCTACCCGGAATTCCCAACCATCCCGTCGGATGTGCAGCGGCTCATGAACAGCCTTCAGCGCTTCGTGAGCAAGATGGAGCAATTCGACATCGACACGGCGGTCGAGAGCATCCAGAACGTCCTCACCGGACTGGATGAACTGATCAACTCGCCCGAACTGGACAGCGCGGTCAGTGGCGTCGACAAATTGGTGAACTCGGAGGAACTGGAGGCGTCGATCGCCAGCCTGCACAGGGCCCTGGACAGCTTCGATGCTGCGATGGTCAGCACCAAACGGGCCGTCGAAAAGGCAGAGGGCGAGATCGGACCGGTGGTCGCCGAGCTGCGACAATCGGCAAGCCGTATGAGCGATGTGCTGGACAAGACCCAGGGTCTGCTCAACGAATTGCAGAAGGGTATCGGCGAGGACTCGGAGTTGCGGGTCCACACGACGACGGCGATGGACGAGTTGTCCAAGGCTGCGCGCTCGCTGCGTGTGCTGAGCGACTATCTCCAGACCCACCCGGAGTCCTTGATCAGGGGCAAGAAATGACGAGCGGAAGACCGATAATGAAAGCCGTTTGGGTAGTGACACTGTCGATCGCCGTGCTGGGTCTCGGTGCGTGCGGCAGTTCCCCGCCGACGCGCTACTACACGCTGGATGCGGCCCAAAGCGGAAGTCTCGTGACGGACCTTAGCGAGCTGAGAATCGGGGTGGGACCGTTCTATCTGCCCGATCTCCTCGACCGGCCGCAGATCGTGGTTCGCGGTAGCGGTAACGAGGTCATCATCGACGAGTTCGAACGCTGGGCGGACAACATCGGCACACGATTCCAGGCAGTCGTCGCACAGAACCTGGTTGCAGCGACAGGCTCCGAGCACGTCTACGAGCATCCGTGGCGCGACAATTTCGCGACGGACTACAGAGTCCTCGGCGTCGTGGACGAGTTCGCCGCGAATACCAGCGGAGCAGTCAGGCTGAGGATCCGCTGGGTCATCCAGGACGGCGAGGGAAATGAGGTCCTGGCAACCCATGAGGGTGTCTATACCGAGAGCGCCGATGCAAACCAGTACGGCCAGATCGCCGCAGCGATGAGCCGGGCGATCGG
>CAJIAD010000190.1_pt1 | contig 21202 bp, 19 predicted proteins | sample 9198981 | NCBI WGS metagenome assembly CAJIAD01 (sample SAMEA7708274, study PRJEB35096) | sediment metagenome | biome: marine neritic benthic zone biome [ENVO:01000025]; feature: sediment [ENVO:00002007]; material: shallow marine sediment [ENVO:03000034] sea grass bed [ENVO_01000059] ...
ACGCAGGCTCAGGGCCAACGCTGCCCGGTGTTTCCAATCCCAATGACGGGTCACTTCGGTTCTTTCAACATCCTTCGCCGCGTCGAAAAGCTCTGTCAGGTCCTTCAGGGCCGGGGCTACGGCGGCAGGCGAAGCATTGGCAAGGAGGTCGCAGCCGTCGCCCGCTTCCTGCCTCGTGCCGACGCGGTCCTTTTGGACGTTGGAGCCAACAAAGGACAGTGGTCCAAAGCCCTGTTGAATTCCCATGGCGGTTCGATCGGCACGATATTCGCGTTCGAACCGTCGGCTCACAATCATGCCGCGATCCGATCTCTCGGCGATCCGCGGATTGAACTTGTGGAAGCTGGGCTCAGCAACACTGCCGGTGAAACGACGCTCTACGCGAACAAAAGCGGCTCCGGCCTGGCGTCGCTGCATCACCGCCGGCTGGATCATTTCGGCATCGCCATGGATGAAACCGAGACCGTCAAGACGACGACGCTGGACGCGTTCATTGCGGAGCGGGCCATTCAAAGAATTGATTTCGCGAAGTTCGATATCGAAGGGCACGAACTGGACGCCTTCAGGGGCGGTGAGAACAGCCTGAGAAACGGGGTCGTGCGCGCCCTGTCGTTCGAGTTCGGCGGCTGTAATATCGATTCCAGAACCTACTTCCAGGACTACTGGTACTTCCTGACCGGACTTGGATTTCGGATCGCCATTATCAATCCGCTGTTCGCACCGGTACCAGTCGACGCTTACGACGAGATCTTGGAAACCTTCGCGACCACCAACTACGTCGCATATCTCGACTGAGGCGCCGCTTCAGCACCGATGGACAGAATATCGGCCATGGCCGCGGCCATCACCTGCACGTTCAATGATTGATCGACGATCTGGCGGCCCGCGGTGCCGATCCGGTCGCGTAATGCGCCGTCTGTGATTAGCCGGTCGATCGTGCGGCCAAGGCTGCCCGGTTCCTCGGGGGGCACCAGAAGGCAAGTTTGATCGTCGACCATGAGCGCCCTGTCCCACAGCCCTTCGATGTCGGACAAGACAACCGCCTTGCCGCAGGCCATGGCCTGAAGGCAGGCGCTCTGTCCCGAAGGCTGGACGGTCTTGTGTATGGGCAGAATAACGAAAAGCGCACCGCGGAACAGCTCGAGGACGTCATCGTCGCTCAAAACCTGCTCGCGCCAACCACCCTGTATCACCTCGATGTTGGCGCGGTCGGAGTGGACCGGCAATCGGGTCACGATCCGGAGTTTCGGAAAATCGTCGCGCCAGGCACTGATCAAGGTCCGATAATCACGCCGAAGGTCGTTGCCGATGCTGAGCACGTACGGCTCGTCCGCTGTTGCCGATCGCGAGCGGGACGGTGTCCAGAACGCATTATCCACGCCGAACGGGACATAATGAATGTCGGCACCCGGCACCAATCTACGCAGATGGGCCGCCTCGGACTTCGAAATCGCAAGCAGGGTCGCGGACCGGAGCAGCCAACGCGATGCGGCCTTCTGCAAACCGGATTCCCCGGCTCCAACAACTCCCATGACCACGAAAAAGATATCCGTCCGCAGCAGGCCGAAACGCTTGAGGAAACAAAGCGCCAACCCTTGCCCGTTTGTGGTCGCGACGACTGCGCTGTAGCGGTTCAGACGCTTCCACACCGCCGCGCGGACAAAGCGCAATACCACCAGGGTTGGATAGGTCGGCAACGGCACCGCAAGCAATCTTCGAAACAGTCTTGCCGGACCGCTGGATTTCAGCAACGGCCGCGCTTCCGGGCCCGCCTCGCCGCACAGTTCGTCTTCCTCGATCATCTCGACGTCCGCGCCGGCCTGCTCCAGTTCCAAATATCCATAATAGAACTCGGTAGGAAAGGCCTTGTTTTCGCCCAGTCGGGCGGTGCGTCCGCTTGAGAAGAGATACAGCGTCGTCACGAGCGGTGCGGTCTTGACCGGATATGGAGCCGCGGTCCGAAGGCACCGATCATTGGGCCAAACTGCACGAGCCCGTCTGCCAATAGAAAGCCGAAACCTTCGGTGCAGCGCAATGGTCGACCCGATCGAAAGCGGTGCTTCTCGAGACCGCCAATTTGCTACGATTGATAACGATAGGACCCTTGATCCAGCTTAGACAAAACGGCGTTGTACTTGTCATCGTCTATAACATCGAAATAGCGACCGTTCTGCTGGGGCGGTAGCGTGTCAGGGGATAACCCTTCGGCAGCGATTCTCTGGATTGCCGTCGCCAGCAGGGCGAATCCTTGCTGGAAAACCGTGGTGCGCACGTCACTGTACCGATCCGTTTTTTTGAAAGTGTAACTTTCCGTCAGTACGACAGGCCCCTCATCGATCCCGGTTGTCATGAAATGCACACTGTTTCCCACAGGTTCGTCAAGATAAATGGCCCATTCAACACACGTGCAGCCGCGGAAACGAGGCAGAAGCCCCGGGTGGACGTTAAGAATGCCAAGGCGCGGCGCCGTCAACACCGGTTCCTTCAGAATGCGAAGCGTGCCGGCATTGACGAGAAGATCGAACCCTCTGCTCAGGATTTCATCCCGACATTGCGGATCGTTATGGCCTTTCACGCGGTCGACGGGAATGTGCCCATGGCGTTCTGGGGGCAGCACGGGCAGTTGGCCCCGCGTTCTCTCTTCCCAGCGGTCCAGGATCTCGGCCGGGAATGGTTTCTCATCCAGGACAATCCCCGATGGAAACAAGCCGGCCGATTCGAGCGCATCGACGATACGCCCCAAAATCGGCGACCCCTCGCTTGCGAGAAGACCAATCGTCAGTCTCGGCGTCATGGTCGCCGAATGTCTAACGTTCCTGACCACTGCCTATGCATTTTGGTTCGCCAAGGACGGCGTCTTCTTCGTCGCATACTGTACATAGCCTGGAATTCGAAAGTCGTCTGCATTCAACATCTTGTAGTGGTGAATGTTGACCTGGTCCGATTGGTACCAGTTCCGGAGTTCCTCGATCTCTCTTTCCGCTGCACCCCGGTTCTCGAGGACAATCTCCGGAATACGCGAAAAAAGCGCGTCCTGCAGGGAATCATCCTGCAGAATGAAGTTCCCCTGCCATTCCGGTACCCCCCAAAACAGGGCCGACACAACGAGCGCCCTTTCACGTGCGGCGGTCATGTCCATTTGTTTCCACCATTCGTCGGCCAGAAGGGCCAGGAATGAGTTTGCAGACGGGGCCGTCCGCACAAACCCAAGATGACTGTACCAGCCGTGATCCGCCACCAAAACCGGCTTGCCTAGACAGGTTGCCTCCACGCCGATCGACCCAAAGCACGTCACGATCGCGCTGACCGCATCAAGTAATGAGATCGGATCCCATTCCGGCAGGGCACGCCTGACATGCGGCGCGGCGGGCATGAGACTGTCGAGACCGGGTCCGAAGCCGAGGTTGTACTTGTCATCCAGAGGATGGGGTTTGATCAGCCAGTTGAACCGGTCGACCTCCGCGCATCGCTTGAGGGTCCTGTCCGCCCAGTCGGCAAGGTCCCTGAACCTGGTCATTCCCATGGAATGCGGGTAGTCGTACCAGTTGGAAAGATAGACCGCGACGACTGGCTTGTTTGGATCCCAATCGAACTCAGCCGCTATGCGATCCGGGGTGACAGAGTCCCGCATTTTACCATATGCAAATGCCCCGCCGATATCGCCGGTCCGGCCGCTCGTGCGGATGTCCAACCATCGGCGGCCGAGCTCGAGGAGTTTCCCTCGCCTGTCCTGGTTCAGCTCGTCCAGGTGATCGTTGCTCGGCACAGGATGAAAAGGGTCAATACGCTCCGCCAAATCCGATCGGCAATATCGAGAGGTGCCGTAGTGGCCATAAAGGACGACCGTCGGGATACGGTCCCGCGCTGCCAAGTGGCAAAGAACGCCTGGCAGTAGCCCGATCGTATGGCTCAAGATCAGGAGGTCGGGCCGCTCCTCCGCCAGCGTCGCTGCAGCTTCCGCAATGCTGGCGAGGGCTACCGCCACGTCGTTCAAGAACGTCGGATGATCTTTGCTTACATAGATCGAGCGTTGCCGCTTGAGCAAAGCGTCGTAGACGATCGATGCTGGAATTCCGTTTGGCAATTGCCAATTGACGATATCTTCGGGCCCGCTGCCCTGTTCCGCCAACAGTGCTCGCGCCATCTCTCGGAATCTTGTTATGCGGCCCGGCGATTGCCGAAGATCCCGAACCTCCCCAATGCCGAGTGCCGAAAACGTTTCGCGGACATGACCGCGGCAGGATGGCCCGAGCAGTCCCGTCTCGCGAGCCTCCGCCAGCCCCAGCGCGGCGCGCAGAAGACTGTAACGAAGCCAGTAATTGGGGTTGTGCCACGACCCATCTATGAGGACGTTTTTTTGATCGTTAAAGAGTGGGTCGGGCGTCGCGAGTACGCCTCCACGCCCAAGCGCATTCAGAAAAGCGTTGCACTTCTTCCGATCATTGGCAGCCCTGATGTTTCGAATGATCTGTCGGGGCCTCAGTTGCTGCCGATAGGCTATGGTATTGCCCAGGAGCGACTTGGCCGAGATCAAAAGTGGGGACTGTTCTCTCATTTCAGGATTCTTGTTTCGGCGAGGCAGACCGTCGCCCGGCCGAGCGCTGCCGCCTCGACCATTAGATTTGAAGTCATTCCGGCCACGACATCTGCGGCAAGCACCGCCGTCATGCTGTCGTCGGAGGTATCGATGATGGTCTCCGGCGGGCCGGCCCCAACAAATGCGCTGTATTTTCCAGACCTGTCCTTTGGATGAGGACGAATCGCCAACATCGGTTCACGCAGTGAGGTCCCGCTGAGCGTCGCCTCCTTGTTTGAGAGCATCGTGCGCAGCCGGTTCAAGCATTCGAATTCGTCGTAGGGCGCGACTTTCCCAAGCGGGCGCAGCTCTCGAATATTCTCGGATGCAAAGAGTACGACCGATCGACCATCGCTGGCGCCCCAGATGCGACGTAGGGTCGTCAACTGGTCAGCCGCCACCCCGCGGGCAAGCCGTCTAAGTCGCCAAATATGGAGGTTTCCAACAACGGCCGTCTGCGCCCTTGAAATGCCAAGCCGCATCACCGCAGCGCGCATGTCCTCGTCAATCACATAGATCCGAGTTGGAATTACGGGCCCATCTTGATCCTCGAACCGCGCCTGGATGTTTGCAGGATGATCCACGAACGCATATGCGGGAATCCCCAGGGACGACGCCGAACGCCACAAGCGCTGCGGAGTCCGGTCGTCGATGTCGCCGGTAGCGGTCAGGACGAATTTCACCGCCAGGCCCGCTAACCATTCCGCGGTCAACTGGACACTCGCGCTCGACAAATGGCCGGGCCAGCACTCATAGGACAAACCAGCCCTTTTCCAAACATGCTCGGCCATATCTTTTGCGACGACCAGCGGCGCTGTGCCAGACAATTCAGTGCGCAGATCGTCGACGCCGCGCGGGATACCGGTGCCGCCGGACCCCAGCGCCTCGTACAGGCCGACCATGGTGTTTGCGCCGCCTGGATCGCGACTAAAGATCAGGCCGTGCCCTGCCATCGATCCTGGGTCCGGGCATGCGTGCGCAACGCGTCCAGATTCTCCTCAACCTTTTGGAAGGCCGCGGCGACATCGTCAAGATCGGCGTCGGTCATGGGCGGCCGCATCAACTCGTGGGTGATGACCCGCTCGAAATGCGCCTCCTCGGCGTGCGGACACGACCCCTTGGCATAGTCGGGATTCCCGTCGTAGTGGGGACACCGGAACGGGCACTGAACCGCCCCGTATCCCGTCATCTGCTGATAGATCGGCATCAGATAGAGTGGCTTGACGTAACCGGCGCCGACCAGCGGCCCCTCGCCTTCGCGCAGCGTCGTTACCGGCAGTTCCGCCTTGAGAGCCTCGACGAAGAGTTCGCGCGGAACCCCGGCCTGATCTTTGTCATAGCAGAGCGCGTGACCGTAATAGACATGGTCGCCGGCTGCCCCGATCCGTGGCGCGCGGACAGCGCGCAAGCCGCTCAATTGTCTCTCGAGATATTTGACATTCCGCTTTCGCTGTTCGATCAGCGCCGGTCCCTTTCGCAGCTGCTGTCGTCCGATCGCGGCCTCGATCTCACCGAGACGAAAGTTGAAACCGATCATGTTGATGAGATCTGACACGCCCTTTCTTTCCACCACCGCTTCGGCGTGATTGCGGATCAACTGGACCTTCTCTGCATAGTCCTCCCGGTCCGTGGTTAGGACGCCGCCCTCGCCGGTGTGGATGTGTTTGTGGTAATTCAACGAGAAAACGCCCATATGGCCAAGACTGCCTACGGGGTGCCCCTTGTACGTTGCAAATGGCGCCTGTGCGCAGTCCTCGATGACCACGAGCCGGTGTTCTTCGGCCAGCGCCATGATTGGATCCATATCCGCCGGCTGCCCGAAAATATGGACGACAATGATCGCTTTTGTTCGCGGGGTGAGGCGCGTCCGTATTGTGTCGGCTGTCAAGTTGTAGGTGTCGGGATCGATATCGGCAAACACGGGAACAGCGTTGAAGACCAGCGCCGCCGTCGCCGATGCCGCCATCGTGTAGGGCGAGCAAATGACCTCGTCGCCCGGCCCCACGCCGGCCGCGCCGATCGCCGCATAAAGACCGCTGGTGCAAGAATTCACGGAAATCGCGTAGGCGACCGAATAGAGTTTCGCCCATTCCTGTTCGAACGCCTGTACTTCCGGGCCGCCATAGAAATCGGGATGCCAGGAGCCGAGGAATCGAGACAGTATGCCCGACTCCATAACCCGCTCAACCGCAGCCTTTTCCTCCACGCCAATCGTCCTGTAGGCCGGGAAAGGAGACGTTCGGACCGGCGGACCGCCCAACAAAGCCAATTGCGTCACGGCATTGCCTCCCGCTCGATGCGCCGGCACGTCTGAAGAAGCGCAAGGGCGTCACGGCCTGTACAGGCCAAAGGACGGCCCTCCATCAGGTGCTGGTAGATGTTGTCGACCGCTCCGTCGATGCCGTCGTTGGAGGCGCCGGGCCGCTCACACCCCTCGCCCAGGACCATGTATCCAGCGAAAAGCGGGCTCGGTCCGGCTTCCCTGACACGGATCGAGAGGCCGGCTCGCTCGATCGCGATGACTCCCCTTTCCGTGAGGATCTGGACCTCGAGAAGCACGTAGTCCCGGGCATCACCTGCAACAAGGTGGATACCCGTTCCGTCGTCGGCGTGCAGGAGGGCATCGAACGAAGGGTCGTCCCCGCCGTCGTCGGACTTTGCGCGCACGGCATGGGCCACCCGCAACGGCCCCACCATGGAGACAATGATATCGATGATGTGGCTGCCGTTGTTCAACAGCCCCTTGTTGTAATAGCCGACGATCGACCGAACCGCTCCCCACTCGCCGTCGCGGATCTGTTGCGTCAGCGCCCGTAACTCCGGATCCCATCGTCTCAGATAGTTGACGGCCAGCGCCTTGCCGGCTCGCTCGAATCTCTCAACGAGATCTTGGACACGGTGGCAGTCACGGCCGACGGGTTTTTCGCAAAACACGGCTTCGACCGGGCGTTCCAGCAGCTCTTCCAGGTGCACCTCATGCAAGTGCGTCGGGCTGCAGATGCTCGCAACGTCGTAGTGGCGTCCGCCAGAAAACGCCTCATCGATCGACGCAAAGCCCTCCGCGACCGACCACTTTGATTGAAACTCCAGCCTGTTGTGAGGATCCGGATCGATACATCCGGTGATCGAAAACGACGGATGACGATGGTAAGCCGAGGCGTGGGTCAAGGATCCGCCCGACCGCTCTTTCTTGTCAAAACCGCCGGCAATCTTGCCACAGCCGATGATCAGCACCCGCATCGATCACAACCAGCGATGAGAGACGTGGCGGTTGATGGCGCGGATCTCAGGATTGCTGTGCAGGTACCGCATCACATCATCTAGGCCGAAGGCGGGATTTCGCTCGTAAAGCTCATTGAAGATCGCGCTGATAACCCCGTAGTCCTCCGCGGTATCCAGTGTGAGGCGCAGATGCGGATCGGTCCATTCTGGCGGCGCTTTGAGATTACGCAATCTGTAGAGATCCGGATGTCTGTGAAAGAACAGGCTTACATGTTCCCGATCCGCCGGGTCGTCGGTCCTGGTGGAGGCGTCGGAAAGCAGGTCGGTCGCAAAGACTTCGGTGTCCATGCCGATCGGATAGGAGCGCTCCAATGCATTGGACACATAGTCGGCATCGCCGGCGAGATACGCATCGATGACCTGCTGGATAAGATCCGGGTCGATCAAAGGACAGTCGCCCGTCAGTTCGACGATGACATCAACATCATGGGCCCGTGCGGCATCCAGGACGCGGGACATGACGTCGTCCTCGCTGCCACGATGGCACTTCACGCCCAGTCGACCTGCCAAGGCAACGAGGTCGTCATCGGCGGGGTTTTCCGTTGTTGCCACGACAATTTCATCCAGCCGAGGAACCCGGGCAACACGTTCGATCATCAGCGCGAGGACCGGCTTGCCCACGACATCCAGCAAAACCTTGCCGGGCAGTCGGGTCGACGACATCCGCGCCTCGATGGTCGCGCCGATCCGCAGCGCGTTTGACTTCATGCGACGTCTTGTCGGGGTATTGGGGGGTGCGGCTGAACCGGAGATCTTTTCATTCGATCAGATTCCAGTCGAGCGGCGTTCCCCGCCTGATTGGCACTCTCGCCACCCGTCCGAGGACCTCATCCAAATGCTTGGGGGCCAGTCCAAGGCCGGGCCTGATCGAGCGGACTGTCGCTTCATCGATTACCTCGCCCGCCTCCATGTCCCTAACAACGTAGAGCGAGCGCCGGAATGCGCGGTACTTTTCCTCGCTGGCTTCCGTTCCGTAGCGGACGGTACCAAGCGCCTCAAATGCGGTACGGCAATCGTCCACCATGCGTCTCATTTCATCCGGTTCGATCGAGAATGATGCATCAGGGCCGCCGTCGGAGCGGTCGAGCGTGAAATGCTTTTCGATCACACAGGCCCCAAGCGCAACCGCGGCCACGGCAACAGCGGTTCCCAAGGAATGGTCGGAGAGCCCGGGGATCACATCGAAGTCGTTGGCAATCTCCTGCATGGTGCGCAGATTGCTTTCCTGCGGCGGCGTTGGATAGCCGCTCACGCAGTGCAGGACGCACATCGTGTCGATTCCGGCCTGTCTGACCGTCGAAACCGCATCGGCGATTTCCGCCTTGCTTGCCATACCTGTGGAAAGGATCAGAGGCTTGCCCGTTTCCGCCATGCAGCGAATCAAGGGAAGATCCACCAGCTCGAACGATGCGACCTTGTACGCCGGTGGATCGAATTGCTCCAGGAAGTGGACTGCAGAAGGGTCGAACGGCGTGCTGAAGACGGTCAAGCCCAGCTCACGTCCAAGCGCAAACAGAGGCTCGTGCCATTCCCATGGCATGTGGGCCGAATGCAGGAGGTCATAGATCTTTTGCCCCGCCCATATGCCGTCCTTGAGGATGAACTCGGGCCCGTCGTGATCTATGGTCATCGTGTCGGCCCGATAGGTCTGCAGTTTCACCGCATCCGCGCCGGCTTTTTTGGCAGCACACATGATCTTGAGGGCTTCCTCCAGCTTCCCCCGATGGTTCGCCGACAGTTCCGCCACGACATAGGGCGGATAGCCCGGCCCGATCGGCCTATCATCGATGGTCAGGATTGAGGCACTCATAGAACGACTTCCCTTATCGGAACAAAAGCTTCCGCCGCCTCCAGACCGGCGGTGGCGCCACGCAGCTTGGCCAAGGCGACTATCGCCTCGCGCGAGCGTGGATGAGGGAATTCCCTGATCTCTGATGCGTAGCATTCCATCGCCTCAAGCTTGCGCGTCAACGTGGCAGAGATATCGGCGAACCGGATTGGCACGAACGCCTGCCCTGCGACTGGCGTCGACCACTCGGTGCTGGACAAGACCTCAAACGAGTAGATCGATCTGACATTGTTGCCCACGAAGGGCCGGCAGGCCGTGAGAACAGCCTGATGGGTGAGACGATGATCAATGTTCAGGTCGAATGCGTGGTGCGTGTAGATGATCTCGGGATCCACCTCGGCGACGACACTTTCGACCTGTTTGACAATATCCAGCAGATCTAAGGCATCCATGCGGTTGTCGGGAAGGCCGACAAACCGGGGCGTTCGCGCTCCGAGGATCTCAGCGGCCGAAACCGCCGCGACACGCAGCGCGTCGCGCTGGTGCTCCGTGGACGCATTGCCGGCAGCCTCCCTGGACGTTATCCCTTCCGCCATTAACACGATGTCGACACTGTCTCCGGCATCAACATGCCGTGCGATCACGCCGCCACAGCCCAAGACCTCGTCGTCGGGATGAGCGGCCACCACTAGGACCTTCGCTCTGGCGCTCACGATAGACCTCGCTTTTATCGTTTTCGGATGATGACCCGCGCCGCCACGGCCTGATCGGGCGCCGCCGCATCGAATTCGGCCGCGGAAAACTCCAAGCGGCAATCGCCGTGGTCCAGAAAGGCCCGCGGGTACCCTTCGGCATCCAACATGCGTATGTGGTCATACAGTGTCTTCAAGGATGCACTCTCCAAAAGCCGGCTTTGTTCCGGTGTCCGTCGGGTGAACATGACAGCTTCGCCGGTTTGAGCGACGGGCTCTGGCTCCTCGACGACGATTTGCTCGATCAGGTCGAACATGATCCTGGATGCCCGTTCGAAGATCTGCTGCGCATTGCCTTCAAGGCTGAGCGGCGCCTTCAGGTAGACAGGTCCGGCATCCAACTCGTCCACCATCCGCAAGGCCGAAATGACGGTGTTCTCGTGCCCCCGCACGATGAGATTCTGCAAGGGGCTGCCGCCGCGTCCATACGGAACGTCCGTCATGTGAAAACACACGCAGTCAACCTGCCTCCAGATGTCGTCTGCGACGCGCCAGGACCAGTGCGGAAAGAAGATGTAGCGCGGCGAGACCGACAAAACGAACTCAGGAGTCAGATCCCCGGCTCGCTCAACAAGATGCCATTCGCCGGGTAGCGCCTGCTGGCGTTTCAGAAACTCGTCCCGGTTCCAGGGTTTTGTTGTCGCAACGACGTAAACGGCCATGGGGGCTTCACTCCGATATCGACTTAGGAGTCATTGACCGCGATTGCACGGGGTGTCAGGTCCGAATCTCCGATCTCGAGGTACCAGTTGTGAATGTCCATAAGCTCAGTGGCCGTGTCCGGCTCCTGCCAAACCGAGACATTGATACCCCAGCCGTCGTGACGCCCTTCGCGATACCCAGCGGGGTGCCAACAGTTGATGGACGGCGCCCCTAGTTCCCGAGCTGTGACGGGCGTACCGTGCCGGGTCTTCCAGACCTGCACATGCTCGGTCCCGTCGTGCTGGTGCTTGAACGTATAGCGCTCGCGCAAGTCGCCGAAGCGCCAGCGGAACCAGTCATCGTTGTGCTCAAAACGGTTCCGGCCGGCAAACTGTGTCGGATCAATGGCCGGACAGGACAGGAACTCGACATATCCAAGTGCCTTCCAACCGAAGACACGCTGCAACACCTGGGCGAACCGAAACTGCGTGAAGGCGATTAGGAGCGACCCCTCTCTGCGGTCGGGCCATTCCAGACCGCACCGGATCAACCTGTTGAGGATCCTGGGGCCCCTGTAGCGTGGACAGACGAAGATGTGAGACTGCACGTAAAGCAAGCATCTGGAGGAGCGCGCCGGAAAAAGGCTGTAGTGGCCGGCCAGCGACCCGTTTGCCGTCTCTGCCACCAGGACCAGTGGTGCCTCAGCGCCCGGAAACGAAAAGTAGTGCCTCAGCCAACGCTCTTCTGTCCATTGGTGGCGTGGACCGTATGCGCGGCGCGAAAGGTCGACGACAGCGGCCGCGTCCTCTTGCCGAGCAGCCCGGCAGGTGAGCACGGCACCCTGGTTCACGCGACGGAACGCCGATCTTCAAACACGATACAGTCCGTGCGTGACAGCGCACCTGGCCGCGCCCTCGCGCGCACAAACACTTCATCCAACAGGAGGAAGGATGCAATCAGCATAAAAGCCTGATCTTCCCTGGGCGAGATGGCGTCGGACGGCTTGGCCGCGAGCCGACCCAGAAACTGCACCACCCTCGGCGCGTCCAGAATCCCGCACTGGGCGATCCGGTCTTCGCTCAACAGCTCGCCAAGCCATCCCTGGCCCAAAAATCGCAGGAATGATCGACTGTCAGGCGCGCGGTAAGGTTGTTTGTATCGTTTTGCGATACGCTCGGGCAGGAGATCGGAGAAAGCCGCCTTCAGCACGTGCTTCTCAGACGTACCGCACCGAAGCTTGTGATCGTCCGGCAGGCGGAACGCCAGATCGACGACTTCCGGATCCAAGAAGGGGCACCTGCCCTCGACCGAATGGGCGGCGCTCATTCGATCACCTTGAGACGACAGAAGGTATCCGTCAAGCAAGGTCCAGTATTCGAGGATCTGGCAGCGCATCAAGGCCGAGCAATGCTGCAGTTCGGGGAACAATACCTCGATCTGCGCCTGCAACTCGTCCTCGGGTGTCTTCTCGGAGGTTTTGGTCAGCAGGCGTTCCGCGAACTGCCCAAGCGCGAAGCGGGTCGCGTGGGAGAAAAGAGCATCGTCTCCGCCGCTGGCGTAACTTGAAAAGAACCGCAGCATTCCTGCGGTGTTCCCGTCCTGGAACCCTTTCAGGTAAGGATAGAGTTGACGCAACTGTTCGCTTCGTTCGGCGTCATCCTCGAACTCCGAATAGCGCAGGCGAGACAGCGTTTCTTTGAATATGTCGTACCCCAAGAACCCTTCGTCCGCTCCCTCTCCGGTCAGGACCACCTTCAGCCCATCGCTGTTCACTGCTTTTGACAGCAGGTACATCGGCGCGGGGGCGCTGCGAAACAGCACGGTTTCGGTGTGGCGGACAACCTCTGGAAAGACATCGACGATATCGCGTGCTCCAATCCGAATGCTGCTGTGGTCGGTCCCCAGGCACTTCACCGCTTCGTCCTGGTATGCCGACTCATCGTAGTCCGGCTCCTCGAATTCGACCGCATAGCTCTTGAGGCTGTCGCCTTTCAGACCGCGAGCCAGTGCGGCTACGATCGTGGAATCAAGCCCGCCGCTCAGATACACGCCAACCGGAACGTCGGAGCGCAGTCGAATGCGCACGCTCTCCTCCAGGCGGCGGCGCACTTCGACGCTCGCCTCGTCTTCGCTCAGCGTTGTGATTTCAGAACCGACGGGCAGCCGGTAATAAGGCACGACGGTCGCGCGGCCATCGCGGAAGTGCAGCATATGGCCGGGTTCCAGTTTGGCGATGCCTTCGAAGCAAGTTTCCGATGGCAACGTCGTCCACAGTCGAAAGGCCCGCCGGATGGCGTCGGATGCCAGGCGCGGCGAGATCTGTGAATATTCGAGCAGCGCCTTGATCTCGGACGCGAATACGAAGCGCCCGCCCTGATGATGGTAGAAATAGGGGCGCTCCCCAAAACGATCGCGCGCCGCCAGGATCGACTGTTCAACGGTGTCAATCATTGTGAAGGCAAATTGGCCGTTGAATCGAGCGATCGCATCCTCGCCCCAATGGAGCAAACTGCGCAGAACGACCTCGGTGTCGGACTCGGTTCGGAACCGATGGCCCAGCTCCCGCAGCTGCTGGCGCAGCTCCAGGTAATTGAACACCTCGCCGTTGTAGACGAGAACAAAACGGTCGTCCTCGGACAGAAACGGCTGATGCCCGCCCTGCAGGTCGATAATCGCCAGGCGTACGGATCCGACGCCCAGACCGTCACCAAGATAACAGCCTGCTTCGTCCGGGCCACGGTGGCGGATCGCCGCCATCATCCGCAGCAAGGACGGCACCTGCTCCGACGGCGCGACGGCTGGATCTATGAAACCCGCTATGCCGCACATGAAACGCTGTCAGCCGTTCCGGAGTTCCAGGTATTTCTCGAAAGGGAGATGCCGGCAAGACCGATCGATGAAGAACCCGATCTTTGTCAGCATCGTGCCATATCCTGCCTCGACAAAATCCTGCACCCCAAACGCAACCAACCATCTCATACCGGCCTCCCACAACACCGGATGGCAGAGCTGACGCGCCAGTGCTTCGCGCAACTCATCCTCGCCGTCGGGCAGCAGATTGCCTGTCACGTTGTCGATGACGGGCAACCGAGCGGTCGCAAACCTTTGCGTGCGGAGATAGTCGCCCAGCCGCGCGGCGGCCGGTTCCATCATGTGACAATGCCAAGCCCCACTGGCATTCACATCGACCAGGCGGCGCGGACGCAAGGCCTGCAGCAGGACCCTGACCCGCTCTACCGCAGCAGCATCGCCAGCCACGGTCAGTTGCCCTGGACAGTTCTGGTTGCTGATCATGACAGATCCATCTGCAGCCGATGCCTGGTCGCAGGCGGATTGTACCTGCTCGCTGCGCAGGCCGATCACCGCAAGCATTTTTCCAAGGCCGCGGCCGCCAGGCGACTCGTTCATCAGACACGCCCGGTTCCAGATTACATCCATCAACTGGGGTGCATCCATCATGCCCGCGACGGTCATGGCAACCAACTGACCGACACTGTAGCCAGCGACCGCGTCCGCGACGACACCGTGCTCATCCAGCAGCTGCTTGGCCGCAAGGCTGTAGGCGGCGGTAACCAGAGACGCGACTTCATTGCGACGAAGGTAAGCCTCCCCTTCGGCGCGCGTTCTGGCGGCAATGTCTTCACCGGCCGTCTCGCAGGCAAGCGATAGCAGTTCCGCACCTCCGGGCAACGCGCCGATGCGGTCGAGCATCGGGGGCTCCTGTGGCCCGTGTCCCGGAAACAAAAGCGCCAGTCTGTGATGTCGATCAGAGGTCTGACTCACCGACACCCAGTTTGTTCATGATTGGCTGCAATTCCCGCACCGAGGGAACGGATCGGACCTTCGCCAAGGCTTTCTCCCTGGACATGAGACCGTCGCGGACAAGCTGCGCCAGATCCGCCTCGTAGGGATGAAATCCGTGCCGTTTGTAGTGACTGTAGATGCCCAGATCATTCAGGCGGCAATTGGTGGAATTGAGGCCCGTATCCATCGGTTTCTTCCAACCCTGCTCACTGATCTCGGCGATGACTTTGTCCTCGTCGTAGTCAATGGCAACCAACGGATTCACAATGTACAGGTGACCAGCTGGACGCGACCCGTCCCCATGGATCGCAAAATACCGGCGCACGGCAGCGCCCAACTGCTTTTCATACTTACTCAGCTGGTGACGCCGCGACTCCGCCAGGACTTTCGGGTCGACTTCCAAGTATGCGCGACCCTTGGGAAGCTGGCCGCCCAAATAACCGCCGGCGATGATCGGCGCGCCGTGTTGCAGCGCGACATTGACGGCGCACGTGTTCACTAGATTGATGCAGCTGTTGCAGACCTCACTCGCGCGCTTGATCGCTGCCTTGACTTGCAACGAACCGCCGAGGCTTGCCCGATACATGCGTTGCATGAACCCGAAAGCGGGCTTGAAGAAAATGTGGTCGACGCCGAGGGCGTCCGTGTAAACGCGGCAATTGTCAACAGCGTGACTTGACAGGAAACCATTGTCGATGGTGACGGCGAGGCAGCGCAGGTCGAACTCCTCGACAAGTATCTTTAGCGTATAGCTGGAATCCTTGCCGCCGCTGTAGGCGACGACGCAGTCGTACATGGCACCGGCGTTTCTGTCTTTGACACCGGCGAACAGATCGCTGATTTCCTTGTGGAAACGCTGTCGCTTAAGCCGTTGATCGGCTGCGGAGGCTTCGGCCAGGCAATGATTGCAGACTCCGTCCCCATCGAACGAGATGTCCGGAAAGGACGCAGGGAGGATGCATCGGGTGCACCTCGACACATCGTTCGTCATCATTGGCCCGCCTTCTGCATGCTCTTGCTTGACACCAGCTCAACCATCCCGGCAAGCGTCGACCACTGGGGCGACAACAGCTCTTCATCTACAAACGACACTGCGAACTCGCTTTCCATGAAAGTGACGATCTCGACCAGTCCATAGGAGTCCATTATACCGGCCTCGAACAGATCGGTCTCTTCGTCAATACCGTTCTCACCGAACTTCACCAACATGGATTCCTCGATGAAACGGACAAGGCTGGTCTTGGTTTCAATCCTATCCATGTTCTCTACCTGCCATAATGCAAACCATCACCGCGCCGGCTCCACACCAGCCTGTCAATTCGGTCCGCCCACCGCGCCGCACTCAATGCAGATTCTGCCGGTCGCCGGTGGCGGATAGCGCTTCCTGAACACGAACCGGGCCAAAACCATCACAGATCGCTGCCGCCGAACTGCTCATCGCGCGGCGCCTGTCCGTATCATTCAACAAACCTGCAACGGCATCGGCCACGGTCCGCGGCGTGATGTCCTTCGCGGTCCCCAGCAACAGTCCGGCTCCCTGCCGGTCGATTTCTTCGGCCAGCTGCCGCTGATTTTCGGCAACGATGACAAGTACTGCTCCCAGTCCCAGACAGCATCGCTCCAAGGCAGAAACACCGCCCGCCCCTATCGCGAGGTCTGCCCCTGCAACCAACGCTGCCATATCCGAAACCGCAACATGGATATCGACCGACAACGGAAACCGACCGATCGAGGTGAGGGGGTCGTCCTGATCCGATGGCTCCCGACCCAGGACCACATCCACCTTTCCGGCGAACTCCGCCAGGGTGAGCCCACGCAGGACGGTCGACGTGATGTTCCCCGGATCACTGGCTCCCAGGGAAACCAGGATCCGCTTTACCCCACTTCGCTGCGCCCTGTGCTCAATGGCGTTCTCGCGGCAGTCTCTGAACTGCCGGCGCAACAGAGCATAGGCCGGTCCAATCAGAAGCTTGCTGCCGCTGGGAACGAGCGCTTCATAGTCGCTGGCCCGGCGACCCGGATTCTGATCAAGCAGTACATCACAATCGTGTGGCCGCGCAGGCAGATCGTCGATGGCCAGCACCGTTTGCGCCCAGGGTCTGCAGGCGGTCTCAAACTCAATGCTGCGCTCGTAATGGTCGATCACAAGTAAGTCGCACCCCCGCGGCCATAATCGCTTCAATTCGTCGGCTTCTGGCTCAGAATCCGTCTGCAGGCGGCGCAGCTCCCACTCGGGCCGGACAAGAATTCGCATCATCTCCATGGTTTCTGGCCGAACAGCGAACGCACAACGCCAGCCCGCCTCGCAAAACACGTCGGCAAGCGCCGCACAGCGAACGACGTGGCCGCCGCCGATTGCCACAGAGGCGTCAACGCGAAAGACCGCCAGGGGAGTATGACCATTTTCTGTCGAGTTCATGCATGCATACGCTGTGTCCGCACGGCGTTGATCGCAGAGATCTCGGGGTGCTGGCTCAATATGTCCAAGACCTCGTCCATTGTCGCTATTGCCGGCGGGGCGGGAAGGTGGACGAAGAGCGCGCGAAAGAAGTCATAATCCTCCGGATAGTCTAGGGTCCAGCGCAGACCTGCCATCCCCGGCGCGGCTGCCGTGTGATTGGCCCGACGGATGCCGGGGTGATTACGAAGCCAGACAGAGACATGCTCCCGATGCTCCGGTTCGTGCGCTTCCGACCATGCACGCCGCAGGGCCGCGATGGTGAAGGCCTCGCAATCCAGACCGTGCGGATATGTGGGCGGCATGTTGTTGCAGGCAAAGTCGAAGGCGTCCGAGCGCATCAGGTCCAACACCGCATCACAGATACCGGGATCGATCAGCGGACAGTCGCTCGTCACCCGCATGATCACATCCGCATCGATGTCGATTGCCGCGCGGTAGTAGCGGTCCAGGAGATCCAATTCCGAGCCCCGGAACATGGGTATCCCGAGCCTATTGGCCTCTTCGACAACCGGGTCGTCGCTTACGTTCTCCGTCGTCGCGCACACGACAACGTCCGCGCCTCTTACGGCGCGGCACCGCTCAAGCACGTGAGACAAAACGGTGTTGCCGCCCAGATCCTTCAGCACTTTGCCGGGCAGGCGGGACGAACCCATGCGTGCCTGGACGATGATCGCCGTCCGATCCAAGCCTATCCGCGCTCCAGCGCCGCTGCCAATGACGCGACGACGCGGTCGACGTCTTTTGGCTCCATAGCCGGGAATAGTGGCAGTGAAAGAGCGCGCTCGTAATAGGCGTCCGCCCCCGGCAAGGGCGGCGTATCATAACGCTCGCGGTAATAGGGCTGCAGATGAACCGGAATGTAATGGACCTGAGTGCCGACGCCATCTTCGCGCAACCGTCGCATCAACGATGCGCGGTCGATGCCCAATGCACCGTACTCAATCGCGACTGCATAAAGATGCCAGCCACTCTCGCACCAGGGAACCCGAGCCACCGGCTTCACAACGGGGGCCAGCGGTTGCAAGAGGTGATCGTATTGCTCGGCCAGCAGCCTGCGTTTCGCGATATTGTCCCCGAGCTTTCTCAGTTGACTGAGACCCAGCGCGCAGTTGATGTCACTGGCACGGTAGTTGAGACCCGCATCATGCATCTCGTAGTACCACGGATTGGCTTGGCCCTTGCGGTCGAAGGCTAGATCTGCGTTCTTGAAAGCTGCTTCAACCTTCACTAGGCCATGGTTTCGAAGCCGCCTCATCGCGGCGGCAATATCGCGATCTCGTGTCGTGACCACGCCGCCCTCGCCCATGGCGACGGCTTTGACGGGATGCAGCGAGAACATGGCCATGTCGCTATCGTGGCAGGACCCGATCGGGTAGCTTTCGCGGCCGTCCGGCACATAACGACCGCCAAGGGCATGGCAGGCATCTTCAACGATCGCCAACCCATGGTCGCGGGCAACGGCGGCCACGCCCGCGAGGTCGGGACACTGCCCGTTCAAGGCGACGGGCAGCACCACCCTGGGCCTTAGTTCACCGCAGCGAGCCAACGCAGCCTGTAAATGTGCCGCCGTCATCAGGCCGGTATCGGCATCCACGTCGCAAAACACAATTTCAGCCCCGGCCTGACGCGCCGCGGTGGCGGTCGCAACAAATGTCACGCTGGGGACGATGGCGGCTTCGCCCTCGGACAGGCCCAAGCCCATCATGGCAAGATGCAGACCCGCGGTTCCGCTGCTGCAGCTGACGGCATAGGGGGCCTCAACCGAAGCCGCAAACGCGGTCTCGAACGCCTCCACTTTTGGCCCTGTGGTCAGAAAGTCGCTGCGCAGCACCTCCACCACCGCGGCCACATCATCGTCGTCGATGGCGTGTCGGCCATAGGGAAGAAATTCGGGGTTTTTGTCGTCGCTCACGAAGACGCCGGGTTCAGCAGGCTATGCAACCCGTCCACGTCAAGCCACTCGGCGTTGGTGTTGCTCGAGTAAGAGAAATCTTCCGGCAGAGGAAGGGCCTGCGCGCTGCGGAAATGTTCGTTTGACCAGAACGCAAACTCCGGTTCGATGACGTATCGATCCGGGAGCTCGAGCGTGTGCCTCGCATCATCTTCACTGATCATGACCTCGTGTATCTTTTCGCCGGGCCGAATCCCGATGACATGGGTTGGAAGATCCGGTGCCAGCGCATGCGCGAGGTCTTTGATCATCATGCTGGGGATTTTCGGGACGAAGATCTCACCGCCACGCATCAGCGAGAGCGATGACAGCACAAAACTGACACCCTGTTTGACCGTGATCCAGAACCGTGTCATGCGCTCGTCGGTGATGGGCAAGCTCTCTGCACCTTCAGCGACCAGTCTTTTGAAGAAGGGCACAATACTGCCGCGCGAGCCGATAACATTGCCATAGCGCACCACGCTAAACTGCGTGCGCCCACCGCTTAGGTTGTTGGCGGCTACGAAGATTTTGTCAGAAGCAAGCTTGCTGGCCCCATAAAGGTTGATTGGATTGGCGGCTTTGTCGGTCGACAGAGCAACGACCTTTTCGACTCCCGCACGCAGCGCTGCCTGAACCACGTTCTCGGCACCGTGCACGTTCGTCTGAATACATTCGAACGGATTGTATTCAGCCGCAGGGATCTGCTTCAGGGCCGCAGCATGTATCACGAATTCGACGCCGCGCATTGCCATTTCGAGACGGTTGGTATCGCGAACATCGCCGATGAAATATCTTATGAACGGCAGGCGGGACTCGCTGAAATCTTGCGCCATCTCGAACTGCTTCAACTCGTCCCGAGAAAAGACGATCAGCCGCTTCGGCCGATAAGTCTCGGTGATGTGCTTGACAAAGGCGCGTCCGAATGACCCTGTCCCGCCCGTCACAAGTATCGACCGGTCATTCAAGTCCATCATTGGATCCCGGAAACGCCTGATTTCCAGGGTCGCTTCCCCGCCAGTCCTGTTGTCCGCCGTCATGTTGATCTCGTCTTTGATCTAATAGTGCAACTGTTGTGCGAACAGCTTCGCATACGGTCCCGTTTTATTGACCAGGTCATCGTGTTTACCCTCTCCGACGACCTGGCCTTCGTCAAAAACGACAATGTTGTCGGCCATTCGGATGGTGGCCAATCTATGGGCAACGACGATGATGGTGAGCCTGCCTCGCAATTCGGACAGGGTTTCCTGAATTGCGGCCTCCGATTCAGAATCCAGGGCGGCGGTCGGCTCATCCAGGATCAGGATATCCGGTCGACCCGCCAATGCCCGGGCAAGCCCAAGTCTTTGGCGCTGGCCACCTGAAAGCCTGACGCCCAGTTCTCCAACGACGGTGTCAACACCTTTGGGCAGCCTGTTGACGAACTCGCCGCAATGGCTGAGCGCCAGAGCTTCATTCAATCGCGCCTCTTCCAGGTCCTTGTCTAGGCCGAAGGTCACATTGGCGCGCACAGTGTCGTCCATCAGCACCGTATACTGTTCGACCAGCCCGATACGTCGTCGAAACGAGACAATCTCGTAATCCTGAAGTGGAACGCCGTCGATCAGAATCTGGCCGTCTTCCGGGTCGTGGAACCGCATCAGGAGATCGACGATCGTGGATTTTCCTGCCCCCGAGCGGCCCACCAAGGCAACAAAAGTTCCGGCATCGACAGTAAAGGAAAGGTCGGACAGTGCTTGCCGGCGATCCGACGCATCGGTGTATGAGAACCCAACATGTTTGAACTCTATGCCGCGCTCCAACCGACACATTACGCGCTTGCCGTTTGGCAGCGGAGGCGCCTCCAGCGCCTGGTCTACGAGGGCTGTAACGGCACAGAAACTAGGCAGACGGTTACCGATTTTAAAGCAGCAATTGTTGAGTCGCGGAAGATACGGTACCATCAGAAACATCACGACGAGCAAGA
>CAJIAD010000143.1_pt1 | contig 21091 bp, 16 predicted proteins | sample 9198981 | NCBI WGS metagenome assembly CAJIAD01 (sample SAMEA7708274, study PRJEB35096) | sediment metagenome | biome: marine neritic benthic zone biome [ENVO:01000025]; feature: sediment [ENVO:00002007]; material: shallow marine sediment [ENVO:03000034] sea grass bed [ENVO_01000059] ...
CCTGGGTCTGAAGGACATCGACACGCTGGACCAGCTTGCTGAAATCAAACGGATCCCTATCGAGATAGCTACCGACACGGTGGTGCTCAATGCCGACAACACCTATTGCCTCAAGATGGCTGCGCATTCGGAAGCGAAAAATATCTGCTATGTGACGATGAATCCGGATCACACGCTGGTGAAGGAACACGTGCAGGCGGGCGGCCGTGCCGTCGTGCTGGAAAAGGCATTCAGCGGCGACATGGTCACGATCTACGACAATGGCAACCACATCCCACTGCTGTGGACCCACCTGATACCAGCGACGCTGGAAGGTCGGGCCATGCACAACGTGCAGAACGCCATGTTCGCGGCAGGCCTCGGTTACAGCCTCGGCGTCAACCTCGAGAATATCCGGCATGGTCTGCGGACCTTCGACACCTCCTTCTTCCAGGCGCCGGGCCGGATGAACATCTTCACCGAGTTGCCGTTCAAGGTCATCCTCGACTACGCGCATAACCCGGCTGCGGTGATGACCATGTCCGACCTCGTCGATCGGCTGTCCGAACACGGCAGGAAGATCCTCGTGCTGGCGGCCCCGGGCGACAGGCGGGACGAGGACGTCCAGGACATTGCACGGGCCGCGGCTGGGCATTTCGACCATTACATCTGCCGCCAGGACGACAGTTGTCGCGGCAGGGCTGATGGCGAGGTGCCGGAAATGCTGCGCGCGACCCTGCTGGAGGAAGGTGTAGCTGCAGATCGCGTCGAGGTCGTCGCGGATGAGCAAAAAGCGGTCGAGAGGGCGCTCAACATGGGCAAGACCGGCGATCTCGTGATGATCTTCGGGGACTCCATCAAGCGATGCTGGAAGCAGATTATCCACTTCAAGCCGGGCGAGGATGACGATCACGAACCGCTCGCCAAAGAGGAGACCGGCGAATTCGCCGCCCTCGAAATGGAGGCTGAGGCATTCCATCCCGAACCCGACGTCGAACTCGTCCGGGACGGGCGGGGTGTCATGATCGCGCGGGAAGAATCGGAGGACGCGGACTGACCGCGCCCGGGACGGTTCCGTGGAACTGCTTGACTCGAGACGGCTGACCGGGCCAAACATCCTCTCCGACCTGCCCGGAGCCATCATCGATGTGCGCATCGACGACGCAGAGATGGCGGCGTTTGTGGCTGCCTGGACAACGGCAGTTCAAGGCATGTTATCGGCGGTCGGCTGGAAGGACTGCGCAATACACGTACGGGAAATGGACGGCGGTGTCAGCGTCGGTTTCGACGCGCCGGTGGACGCTCTCTACGCGGCCACCGAGGTCAACGACTGGGCCTACGAGGAAGCCAGGCGCACACTGGCCGGAGAGGAGCCTTCCGATGCTGACGGGGCGGCGGCGCGTCTGGAAGCGCTGATCGGCGAGGAGGAGAGCACGGGCCTCATGGCGCTCAGGACAGCGGCACTGGAGAATGACCTGCCCTTCCTGAGCGATGACGATCACGTCTCGGTCGGCTACGGCCGTTACAGCCGCACTTGGGATGTCAATGCCATACCCAATCCGGACGACGTACCGTGGGACCAGTTTGCATCCATACCGGTCGGCATGGTCACCGGTACCAATGGCAAGACGACCACGGTCAGACTCGCCGCGGCCATGCTGGGTGCAGCAGGCCGGGTGGTCGGGACGAGTTCAACCGACAGAATCTCTGTAGGTGAGGACATCGTCGATGAAGGCGACTATTCCGGCCCCGGCGGTGCGCGTACGATCCTGCGGGATACCCGGGTCGATGTCGCAGTACTCGAAACCGCACGCGGAGGCTTGCTTCGCCGCGGCGCTGCCGTGACGCATGCGGATGCCGCGGTCGTAACAAACATTGCGGCGGATCACCTCGACGACTTCGGGGTGCGTGATCTGGAAGCCCTGGCCGACGTCAAGTGGATCGTGACCCGGGTTGTGGGTCTGACGGGGCGTGTCATCCTCAATGCGGATGACGAGCGGCTGGTGAAACGCTCCGAGAAGCTGGATTGCATGATCACCTGGTTCGGGCTGGATCCGGACAATCAGATCCTGATCGATCACCGCGATGCCGGCGGGGTCGTGGTCACGGTTGAGGGCGGTAGCATCCTGGCCCATGAGGGCGAGGTGTGTCACCACCTGGCGACGATCGACCGCGTACCGATCGCGTTTGGCGGCGCCGCCACACATAACATCGCGAACGCAATGGCGGCGGCAGGTCTTGCTCTCGCTCTCGGTGCCTCACCGCGGGCGATCGGAGAGGCGCTGGAGTCGACGGAGTCCCTGTCCAACCCGGGGCGCTGCAACGTTTTTACGTTCAATGGCGCCAGCGTGATCGTCGACTTTGCACACAATCCACACGGTGTCGCGGCGCTGGGGGGAGTCGTGGAGAAACTCGGCACCCGTCGCCGGATACTGCTGACGGGGCAAGCGGGTGATCGGGGTGACGACACGATCCGCGACCTGGCCAGGGCCGCCTGGGGACTGAAGCCGGACAGGACGTTGATCAAGGAAATGGCCCACTATGCACGTGGCCGCGGCAAGAAAGAGGTTGCCAACCTGATCCGTGAAACCCTGGTGAGTGAGGGCGCCGACCCGGCTTCGATCGAACACGTCGAATACGAAATCGATGCGGTCAGGATGGCCCTGGACTGGCTGGAACCTGGCGATCTGGCCATCGTCCTGGTGCACGAAGACATCAAGGCCGTGCTCGAACTGATCGGCAGCGTTGCCGACAAGAAATAGCAAAGAGACCCGGGAATGCCGAGGCTTCCGATGACACGGATGATGTGGTGGTCGCTGCTGATCCTGCTGCCACAGGCGCACGCGGAAGATGCGCGGATGTTCGAGACCGATATCCTGCGGGAGACGTTCGGATTCGGCGCGGACACGCAAAAGACGGTCGCCCTGGAGGACCTCCACCAGGGATGCCCCGCCAGGGACTGTATCCCGTCGATCGACGATCCCCGTTTCGTCGCCTCGGACGAGGACCAATTCCTCACCGACACCGACATCGTACTGACAATCGTCAGGGGCGATGACAAGCGCGCGTACCCGACACGGATCCTGAATTTTCACGAGATCGTGAATGACGAGATCGGCGGTGAGGCGATCGCCATCACATATTGCCCCCTGTGCGGTTCCGGGCTTGCATTCAGCCGCGTTGTCGACGGAACAGAGACCGAGTTTGGCGTTTCCGGCGTGCTCTACAACAGCGACCTGGTGATGTACGACCGGGCCAGCGAATCGCTGTGGGACCAGATCGATGGTCGGGCGATCGTCGGTGAGCGCACCGGCGCAACCCTGGAGATGCTGCCAACGGCGATGGCTCGCTGGGCTCAGTGGAAAGCAGCGCATCCCGAGACACTGGTCCTGTCGACCGACACAGGCTTCGATCAGGACTACACGAAGGACCCTTACGAGAAGTACCGGCAAAGCGATGGGATCATGTTCCCCGTCAGCGGTACCGACCAGCGTTTCGGGCCCAAGACGGTGGTCCACGGAGTCTTCGTTGACGGCATCTATGTCGCCTGGACGGAGCGACTACTGGAATCCGAGGGCAGCGTGGGCGAGGAGATCAACGATCGGAAACTCACGGCGACCTACCGCGACGACGGCAGTGTGTCGGTTGTCGACACGGCGTCCGGCAAGTCATTCACGCCGGTCCGGGCATTCTGGTTCGCCTGGTACGCTTTCCATCCGGACACGATCATCAGGGACGTCAAGCGGCGTTGAGACGACATGACCCGATCTTCCGTGATGTCTGACGGGCAACCCCCGAATCGCTACGCGAGCCGCTGGCTCCTGGATCCGGAGATCGCGTTTCTCAATCACGGCTCCTTCGGCGCCTGCCCGATAGAAGTGCTGGAGTGTCAGCGGCGGCTGCGGGATCGCCTGGAGCGCCAGCCGGTCCAGTTTTTCGTGCGCGACTTCGAAGGCCTCCTGGACGCGGCCCGCACGACGGTGGCCGGGTTTCTCGGCGGCGATCCACAGGGCTTCGCCTGGGTGCCAAACGCCACCACCGGCGTCAACGCCGTACTGGGTTCGCTGGATCTGCGGCCAGGCGACGAATTACTGACAACGGACCACGAGTACAACGCGTGTCGCAACGCGCTCGACTACGTCTGCGAGAGGGCCAGCGCCAGGGTGGTTGTTGCGGACATACCCTTCCCCGTCGCCAGCACAGCACAGGTGACGGAAACCATCATGGACCGCGTCACGCCGAGAACACGACTCGCATTGCTGGATCACATCACCAGCCAGACGGCGCTGGTTCTGCCGATCGCCGAGGTCGTCGCGGCGCTGGCGGAGAAAGGCGTGGCGACACTGGTGGACGGCGCCCACGCACCCGGCATGCTGGCGTTGTCGCTGGACGACATCGGCGCCGATTACTACACCGGCAACTGCCACAAGTGGTTGTGTGCACCGAAGGGCGCCGGTTTTCTCTATGTGCGCGAGGATCAGCGCCATCGGGTTCGGCCACCTGTCATCAGCCACGGGGCAAACTCGCCGCGGAAGGATCGTTCTCGATACCTGATCGAGTTCGACTGGGTCGGAACAGACGATCCGACCGCCATACTCACGGTACCGGACGCTATCCGCTACATGGGCTCCCTGTTGCCGGGAGGTTGGGAATCACTGCGGGATCGCAACAGGCGGCTGGTGCTGGCGGCGCGTGACCTGGTTTGCGAGGCGCTGGGGATGGACCCCCCGTGCCCCGACGACATGATCGGTTCGCTGGCGTCCTTCCCTCTGCCCGATGGCGACGGCACACCATCGCAATCACCGCTCTATGCAGACCCGCTGCAGGATGTGCTTCTGGACCAATTTGCGATCGAGGTGCCTGTAATTCCCTGGCCGGCACCGCCGGCCCGCCTGGTTCGGATATCCGCCCAGATCTATAACGACCTCGGGCAGTATGAGCGTCTCGGGCAGGCATTGCGCGAGCTTTGCGGGCCGGCCTGAGCCGCGCCGCGGCTCTGCGGCGATTCAAACCATTTTCCTCGACACGCGTCCATCGATAGACAGGAGGAAGCAACCATGTTTGCACGGATAAGGTCATCGCGCGGGGTCGGCTTCATCGGCGAACTCTTCATGCTCGTCCTGGGCATCAATATCGCGCTGTGGGCCGAAGGTCGCTTCGAGGACTACCGGGATCAGCAAACCGAGGCTGACTATCTGCACGCGATGGCGCGGGATCTCAGGACGGACAAGGCGAATCTGGAAAAAATCCTCGCCGCAAACGAGGCGAAGATCGAGCGCCTCAGTGCCATCATGCCGGAGCTCGAAGCGGTGGGCGATAAGTCGGCGGAAAAAGTCAGTGCGATTCTCTTCGAACCGTCGAGCTACACGTTCTTTACACCTGAGGATTTCAGTTTCCGTTCCATGCGAGAGAGCGGCGACTTCCAATTGCTGTCGAGCAGCGAAATCAAGGAGAACATCCTGCGACTGAATCGCCTGCATCGTGATGTCGACACCCTGCAGGACAACTTCATCCAGGCAATGGATGACGGTTACATCCCGCTGATGATGGCAAACCTCGACCTGATGACGATGCAACTCGCCGACCCCGCCCTCGGCGAGAAAGTCGTATTCAGAAATTTCTTCGCTTACACCTTGCAGGACACATCTACCCGGATCGCGTTCTGTAAGGAAATCGCAAAACAGACCGATGAATTGATTCGACTGATCGAGAGCGAAACCGGTAGCTCTGCGGAGGCAGCCGAAACCGCGACCAGTTGATCTGGCTCAAGGACGTTTGCAATCGGCCTTGCTAGCCTGAACCCATGAGTCCATCACGGGTGGGAGGCTTGCATGAGACTGCTTGTCGCGACTGATTTCTCACCGTCCGCCAGCCAGGTACTGACGACGGCTGCCAATATCGCCAAGGGCCTGTCCGCGGAGGTCCGGATCCTTCACGTGGCGCCCCCCGAAGAGGGCTTGCTGGCGCACACGGAACTGGGCCAGCAACGGACAGGCGAACCGGCCGACCCGACCAGCAACGAGAAACAACTGGTCGACGAGGCTGTTGACTCGTTGCGTCTGGCCGGGGTCCAGGCCGAAGGCGATATCACCGCAGGTCCCTGCGCTGACGTGATCGTCGCGGAAGCGGCCGACATGCAGGCGGACATGATCGTCATCGGATCCCATGGATTCGGAGCCGCCCTGCGCTTGCTGCTCGGCAGCGTCAGCTCTGCCGTCCTGAAAAAAGCGCGCTGCCCGGTTGTGGTGGTGCCTGCCTACAGGAAGTAGCGGATCCTCTACGACACCTTGATGAACTCGTCCTTGGCGATGATGCCGCAGTCGGGGCAATAGAATTCGGGGTCGATCTGCGCCCAGGTGGTACCTGAGTCATACCCCTGGCCGATATCGCCTTCGCGCTCGTCGTAGATATAACTGCATTCGGGACACTGATACCTTTCCATCGCTCTCCACCCCGTGCCAGAGATTGCCGCTGCGTCGATTCTAACGCCAGCGATGCAAGGCGTGCCATCAGCCCTCGTTCGAAGACTCCGAACGCTGCGCCAGGCGTTTCTCCTGCGCCCGGCGACCCTTCCGCGACAAACCCGCCAGCATCAGCCTTGCGATCCCGGGGAGGCTGTCGGCCAGTCGGGCCAGGAAACCCCGCCATACAGGTACCGTGACTTCCACGGGTCTGCGAACCAGGATCCTGTCGAACACCACCCGGGCGACATCGTCTACCGACAGGACACGGTTGCCCGAAAATGCCAGGGCGGCTGCTTCGTGTTGTTCCTCCATGCGGAGCATGGGCGTCTCGATGGCGTCGGGACACAGAACGGTCACATGGACGCCATCCGGGCGCAGCTCATCGGCGAGGACCCGCGAAAAGGCCCTGGTTGCGGACTTGGATGCTGAATACAGACCCAGACCCGGAATCGGCGCGATGCCTGCGAGTGAAGACACGTTGATGATGTGACCCTGCCCCCGCTCGCGCATGAGCCTGCCGGCGACGCGACTACCTAACGCTACCCCCTTGAAATTGACGCTCATGTGCCGGTCGAGGTCTTCCTCTGTCGAGTCGATCAACCACCCCGGGTGCAAGTACCCGGCGTTGTTGACGAGCACGTCGACGCGTCCCCATCGGCGCATCACGATGTCACTGACCGCCCGCCACGCCGCGCCATCACCAACATCCAGTTGTCCTACGATGACTTGCTCGGAATCCCAGCCCCGGTCTTTCGCGTGGCTCTCGAGCGCCTCTATATCGATGTCGGTCGCGGCGACCCGCCAGCCGCGATCGACAAAGCACTGCGTCAGGTGCAGGCCGAGTCCGCTGGCGGCGCCGGTCAGCCACGCCACGTCATCCCTGGACATGAGAGTCTTCTCCGTCGTGTCTACATGAACTCCGGATTATGGCCAGCATGCCCTGGGCACGTCGATAGCCAAGCACGCCCCTGGCGTGATCCAGATCATTGCATCGCGGGCCCGAGATGTTATCGTATGAGCCCCAAATGAGAATTATTCTCATATAGATTGGATCGACGGCCCGAAACGCGATGACGAAGAAGACACTGGATGCGCTGGCAGAGGGAGCCACAGCCCTGCTGCTGGGTGTGGACGGACAGCCCGGATTGAGGCGACGCCTGATGGAGATGGGCCTTCTGCCGGGCACCGAGGTGCGACTGGTGCGCCGGCTCGATATGGGCGGCGTGCTGGAACTGGAAGTCCGGCGCTCGCGAGTCTCCTTGCGCAGCGAAGACGCAGGCTATCTGACGGTGGGCTGCTGATCCGTGCGAGGGACCCTGGAAGGATCCGCCCCGACAGTTGTTATCGCCGGTAATCCCAACACCGGCAAGTCGACCGTCTTCAACCAGCTGACCGGCGGTCGCGCCAAGGTCGGCAACTACCCGGGCATTACGGTTGAACGCAGTCTCGGGCACTTGCGACTGCCCGGCGGCCGCACTGCAGATGTTTACGACTCCCCGGGGACCTACAGCCTCGTCGCGCGCAGCCCGGAGGAGGAGCTCAGCCTGGAGGCGATTGCAGGACTGCCTCCGCTGCCACCAGCAGATCTCGTCGTCGTCACCGTCGACGCATCACAGCTGGGCAGAAATCTTTACCTGGTGCTGCAGATCATCGAACTCGGCGTGCCGGTCATCGTCGCGCTCAATATGATCGATACCCTCGAGGAGAGCGGTCAGGAGATCCACGTCGAAAGCCTGGAAAAAGCACTCGGCGTGCCGGTCATCCCGATGGCCGCTCGCAGTGGTCAGGGCATTGACTGGCTGGCAGTCGCGATCGGTCGCGTCCTGTCCGATCCCGAGGTGGCGACACCGGGCTGGCGCTGGCGACCGCAGGACGCTGCACTGGTGGCCGATGTCGACAAGGTGGCGAGTCACATCCCGGAAGATTGGAGTCACGACCGCGACGATCAACGCAAAGCGCTGGCGTTGTGGGCGATGCTGTCGCTGGCCGGCGAACACACGCTGGAGAATGTGCCACAGGAACTCCAGGAGGCGGTCAACAGCGTGCGTTCGGGGGCGGCGCAATCCGGCCGCGATATCGAGCAGGAAATCATCGGTGGACGCTACGAATGGATCGATGCGCGGGCCGGCGAGTTCATCCGCGAGAAAACCCTGTCGACCCCGCTGACGGATCGAGTCGACAGGGTGCTGCTGCACCCTGCCCTTGGATTCTTCCTGTTCCTGTCTTTGATGACCGTGGTATTCCAGGCCCTTTTTACCGGAGCGGATCCGCTGATCGGCGTGATCGAAGGCATGATCGGTGCGACCGGGGAGACGGTCGCGGGCTGGATGGGTCCGGGATTGCAGACTGATTTCGTCGTCAATGGTGTCATCGAAGGCGTCGGCGCATTCCTGGTATTCCTGCCGCAGATCATGATGCTGTTTATCTTCATCGGCATCATGGAGGACAGCGGCTACATGGCGCGGGTCGCGGTCCTGATGGATCGCATCATGAAGAGCATCGGGCTGCATGGCCGGGCCTTCGTGCCGCTGATGTCGGGATATGCCTGTGCCGTACCGGCGATCATGGCGACCCGCACGATGGAGCGGCGACGCGACCGGATGCTGACCATGATGGTCCTGCCGTTGATGACCTGTTCGGCGCGTCTGCCGGTCTATGGACTGCTGATCGCTGCCATGGTGCCACCCTGGCAGGAGACGGGCTTCGCCCAGGGCCTCCTGATGGCCGCGATGTACCTGTTCGGCACGATCATGGCCCTGTTGTCCGCATGGGTAATGGGCAAGACCGTATTCCGGGGCGGCTACATCCCGCTGGTAATCGAGATGCCGCCATATCGCATGCCGCACTGGCCATCACTGTTCCAAACCGTTTGGCGACGGTGCGTGAATTTCCTCAAGACGGCAGGAACCATCATCCTTGTCGCCTCGATGGGCATGTGGTTCCTGTTGAGCTTCCCGAAGAACGCCGAGATCGAGGAACGCCATGCGAGCCGCAAGGCGGTGATCGAGGCGCAGATCGAGACGGCCGCAGAAGACGAGAGACAGCCGCTGGAGCAGACGGTTGCCAGCATCGATCGCGAGGAAGCGAGCGAGCTGGCCCGTAACAGCTATGCGGGACGCCTGGGGCGCGCCCTGGAACCAGCCATCGAGCCGCTCGGCTTCGACTGGAAGATCGGCATCGGCCTGGTCGGCGCCTTCGCCGCCAGGGAAGTGTTCGTCAGCACGATGGGCGTGGTGTTCGGGGTCGGTGAAGATGCCGAGGAAGACACCCGCGATCTGCGTGAGAAGATGTGGTCGAACACCTGGCCCGACGGTCGCCGGGTGTTCACGCCCCTGGTCTGCCTGTCCCTGATGGTCTTCTTCGCCCTCGCCTGCCAGTGCATGAGCACCCTGGCAGTCGTACAGCGGGAGACCGGCACCTGGCGGTGGCCGGCGGTGATGTTCGCCTACATGACCGTGCTCGCCTGGGTCGCCAGTTTCCTGGTCTTCCAGGTGGGTAGCCTGCTCGGATTCAGCTAGGCAGCCCTGGCGACCGTTTCCTCGGTCGTCAGCCCGTATCGCTCGCACAAAGCCTGGCGTCGTTCGGGATCCCAATTGATGAGATGTGGATCATTGCCGGCGTGCGCCAGCACCTTGCGATCCATGACCCGGAACCACAGCCGCGGGAAGAACGCGAGCAGGAACATGCCGAAATAGCCGGTCGGAAGCTGCGGTGCTTCTTCGAAATGCCGCAGGGACTGGTAGCCGCGGGTCGGATGCGCGTGATGATCGGAATGTCGCTGGAGCTGGTACAGCAGGATGTTGGACAACACGTGGTTGCTGTTCCAGGAATGCCTGGGCTCGGGACGTTCGTACCGACCGTTGTCCAGCTTCTGCCGGACCAGCCCGTAATGCTCGACATAGTTGGCCGAAGAAAGCAGCGAATAACCGAATCCGGCCTGCAGTAGCAACAGGGGAATAACGCCGATCCCGAACCAGGCCACGAGCCCGGTCCACAGTGACAAGGTGATCAGGCCGGTCGCGACGATCTCGTTTTCCAGCGACCAGTGCCGCACGCCCTTGCGGTCCAGGCGCGCGGTCTCGATCTGCCAGGCTCGCCGAAATGCCCCGGGAATCTCACGTCGCATGAAACGATAGTAGCTCTCGCCCATGCGGGAGGAAGCGAAATCTTCCGGTGTGGCGACATCCCGATGGTGTCCCCGGTTGTGTTCGATATTGAAGTGGCCATAGCCCGCCGGCGCCAATGCGAGTTTCGCCAACCGCCGGTCCAGGGCGCCTTTCTTGTGCCCCAACTCGTGTCCGGCATTGATCCCGGCCCCGGCCGACCATCCGGCCGCCATGGCCAGACCAAGATATCCGTACCAGCTCAGGTCAGTGGTTGCCGCGTACCAGCAACACAGGACCAACGTACCCCACAACAACGGCAGCACCATGTACACGATGCGTCGATAGTAGGCGTCTGCCTCGAGACGCGGGACATCGCTTTCCGCAGGGTTGCTCCTGTCCTCGCCGATCAGCAGATCCAGCAACGGGACCAGGCCATAGAGGATGAGAGTGGGCGTGAAGAGCCACAAATCCGAGCCGGTCGTTTCGCGCAGAACGATGCCGACCAGCGGCAGCAGGAGGAGCGCAGCCGATAGCAGCCAGCCAGTGCGGCGGCGGTCGATGTAGATCGAGGTTTCAGTCTGGAAAGTGGTTGCCGTCATTCTTGTATCCTGCCGCAGCTGTCTTTGTTGTCTCGCGGGACAATCTATTCGTCGCCCGATGTTCCCAAAACAGTTTATGGCTATCCGGCGCCGGGGAATTGTCCTAAAATATCCATTTAATTGTTTTTTTCGGCCAAATCTCGCTATTGATTCAATGACGGACGACGATCGCCAGGTACTTGCCAACAGACAGCACCCCATCATCGGTGTTGCGATCCTGTGCGACGTGTTGCGTGAACTGGATATCGACCCGGGCCCGGTTCTCGCGGAATCCGGCATCGATCCGGCCATAGTTCGCGATCCGGGCGCAACGGTAAAAGCAGCCCAGGAACTGGCCTTTATCCGCCGGGCGGGGATTGTCTCCGACGTCGGTGACCTGGGACTGCGCGCCGGTCGCCGGCATCACTTCACCCTGTTCGGTATGTGGGGCTTTGCACTTGCTGCGAGCCCGACCCTGGACGACGCGATCCGCATCGGCCTGCGCTATATCGACCTGACCCACACTTTCCTGCGCTGGACCTATGTCCCGATGCCGCAGGAACCACGGATCGAGCTGGTGGAGGCGGGTCGCCTGGGTGCGGCGCGGCGTTTTGTCATCGATCGGGACATGTCGGCCTGCGTGACGCTCCTGCAGGATCTGACCGGCAATCGACAAGCGATCCTGGGCGCCGATTTTCCCTTCCAGGTTCCCGATGAGCGCGACCGCTATGAGACCGTCTTCGGTAGCGGTGTGCGCTTTGGCACGGCCCGCGCGGCTCTGCACATCGACGCGTCGCGGTTGCAGGTACCTCTGCCGCAGGCGAATGCCCTCGCGGCCAGCCTGGCGGAAGAACAGTGCCGTCGCCAGCTGGAAGGACATGATGCCGGCAGCGGCACCGCGGGTCGGGTACGCCGCCTGCTGCTCGATCGCACCAGCGGTCTGCCTGCGTTACCGGAGGTCGCAGTGGCGTTCAATGTCTCCGTGCGAACGCTGCGGCGCCGACTCGACGCGGAAGGGACCTCCTATCGCAAGGTGCTGGACCAGGTGCGGCAGGACCTGGCGCTGCAGTATCTCGACAATACCTCGTTGCGGATCGACGAGATCGCCAGCCGCCTCGGCTATGGCGAGGCGGCTGGATTCTGCCATGCGTTCCGACGCTGGCGCGGAGAGAGCCCTGGTCGGTGGCGGCGACGGAAGAATTAAAAATTAGAAATTAGAAATTAAAAATTGGGTCCGCGCCCAAGCGACATCGCTGAACCGAAGGGTTCATGCATTTCTAATTTTTCATTTTCAATTTCTAATTCCCATGGCGACGCTTGTTCGACCACTGCGGCATTCCTGGTCTGCTAGTATTCTTTCGCTGCCGCATCAGGCAAACAACAGGGGCGGTTGAGGGGATCCCGAGCTTTCACACGTGGGCACCAACGACACATTCCTGCACCTCCTTACTTCGGTCGGTCTCGACATCTGGATCTGGGCTGCCCTGGGTGTCTCCATCGCGATCGGCTACCTCAAGATCAACAAGCTGTGGGGCCGGCGGCACATCCGGGATGTGGCTGAGAGCATCTCGGTGGCGGCCGCATTGCTCAGCCTGTTCACGACGCTGCCTTTCCTGCTGCGGTTTGCCCTGGTCGAGCGGGACTACGTCGCCGCCGGCAAGTTCGTGGTCAGTCTCATCGTGTTCGTGGTGTTCTTCCTCGTCGGCATCGGCTTCTTCACGCGGCGCAGCGAGAAGATCAGCCTGTGGGGACTAATGCGCCGGGCGCTGGCGACGGAACGCGGAGAACTCACCTATCTCATCGAATCCTTTACCAAGCCCAAGGAAGCAGACGCCATCCTGCGCATCCTCAAGCTGGTCTCGATGGTCGATCGCGAACTCGACGATCGCGAAGCCGAGTTACTGACATCCGTGGCAGAGCCCTGGGGCATCGATGCATCAGAAGTTCTATCCGTACGGGATGACCAGCGGGCGGTGGACATCAGTGAAGTACGCAATGCATTTACCGACTACCTCGCGATGAAACCGCCCTGTCCCCAGGTCGAGAAGGTCAACGACCTGGTCAAGTTCATGGTGCACGCCGATCGCAAGGTCAGCCGTGAGGAAGCCATCATCCTCGACGAGATCTCCGGCGCCGTCGCCGCCTATCTCGCTGACGAGGGCGAGTCGCCGATCCTGTACGAAGTCCTGCTCGTGCCCCAGCGTTCAGAACACCACAGCCAGATTCAGGAACTGCTCAACAAGGACCGGCCGGCACCGCGTGCGGGCGGCGAGGCGTTCATCGTCGGCGCCTATTACTCAGAGTCCTTTGCCCAGGCCATTTGTCATCGCTTTCGCGATCGTCGGGTCTTCTCCACCGTCGAGCGCCTGGAACCGGACGGGCAGCGAACAGCTGTCATCGATTCCGCCTGATTTGCCAGGAAGCGGGTCACGATGAGCAGCAGTCGATTTTACTTAATGCAATCAAACGCATAGCCGGCGCTGTTTTTGCGCGGTCGCCAGCAGTTTTTTTCGGCCGGGCGAAAACTCCCTCATCAATCAAAATCGGTCGCCCCATGGTGTCGCAACGAATTGTTTTTTAGGGCAATTAAATTTCCGAACGCTTGACCCTGTACCCGACCCACACAGGCTCACGGCTAACAAACACATTCTGTGCCGCCCAAATTTGTCACTCTTTTCTCAGAAGCTGCTATAAATAAGGGTCTCGTTCCCAATAAACGGACAAGATTACGCCGGGGAGCGGGGAACACTGCGAATATGTTGGGGGTTTTGGGGAGCGCTCGATCGGAAGATTGGCATTCCAATATGGGTCGATTGCGTCGTCTATTGTCGACGGTGCGATTTCTCTGTGCCTGTCCCAAGAGACCGTCGCTTAACCAGCGCGTTCGAATCGCACACTGTAACTTCAAGTGGGGGAGAGAATAGTGAGTAGGAGAAACAGGATGTTATCGGCGACGCTGGCCCTGGCGGTCAGTGTGACAGTCGGTGGCGCCGCGACCAGTGCTTTTGCAGCAAAGGGCGCGAACGCTGGCGCCAGCCTGAAGCCAGTCGCCGGCACGCACAATAAGGTAGCCGGGCAGGCGAGAGGCCAGATATACGTAGTCCAATTGCAGGGCGCCGGCGCGGCGAGTTATGACGGCAGCATTCAAGGCATGCCGGCCCCGGGGCTGAATGCGAAGGGCAAACCCGACCTCAAGTCCAAGGAAGCCGCCCAGTACCAGAGCATGCTCAAGGCAAGACAGAACCAGATTATGGCGTCGGTGGGTGCAAGGCCACTCTACAACTACGTCAACACGATCAACGGATTTTCGGCCCAGATGACGCCGGACCAGGTATCGGCGCTCAAGCGCAATCCTGCGGTCGTCACCATCTGGAAGGATGAGATGAAGCAACTGCAGACCGACACCTCTGGTGACTTCATGGGTCTGACCAGCGATCCGGGTGGCCTGCATACAGACGGTTTCTACGGCGAGGATATCGTCGTCGGCATCGTCGATTCCGGCATCACACCCGAGAACCTGAGCTTCAGCCCGCTCGGTTGCCCTGCGGATGGCGACCCCGAGAATGACCCGCTGAACCAGGTTTATGACTGTGCGACGCCCGTGCCCGTGTATGGGCCGCCGCCGGCGCAGTGGAATGTGGGTCTGAACGATCCTGACAGTTGCCAGTTTGGCAACCAGGGTTGGAACGCCGCGGACGTCCCGGCGGCCTGTAACGAAAAACTGCTGGCGGCACGTTTCTACAACAGCGCATTCAAGGCGTTCACAGACCTCCTGCCGACGGAATACGACTCGGCCAGGAATTCTGACGACCACGGCACGCATGTGGCGGGCACGGCGGCCGGCAACGGCAACGTCCCGGGCAATGTGGAGGGAGCCGATGTCTTCCTCAACGGCATCGCACCGCGAGCCCGTGTCGCCGCGTACAAGTCCTGCTGGGATGGTGTTGACGGAAGCGGTTGCTTCAGCTCCGACTCGGCTGCAGCGGTCGACCAGGCCGTCGCGGATGGCGTCGACGTCATCAATTTCTCTGTCGGCGGCTCGTCGACCAGTTTCACGGGACCGGACGAGGTCGCGTTCCTGTTCGCGGTTGATGCAGGCGTCTTCGTCGCCAACTCCGCGGGCAACAGTGGTCCCGGTGCCGCGACGGTCGGTACGACCGGACCGGCGTGGTGGATTTCTGTCGGAGCGATGCAGGATGACGCTGTATTCGGCGACGGCGTCTGGTGGACGGAGCCCGGCTCAATCTCACCGGTGTTGCATGACGCCCTCGAGGGCAGCGGCCCGGCAAGAGCCGCGGATCTCGGGTTCTACAACGCCAATCTGGCGATCCCGGAGGATCCGGCCAACTTCACGGGTTGCGCTCCGTGGATCAATACGGCCGCAGACCTCATCGCACTGGTGGGGCGCGGCGCTTGCAGCTTCCAACAGAAGTATGACAATGCGGCAGCGGTCGGCGCGGCAGCTATCCTGATCTTCAACGACCGGGAGGGGCTGAGCGGCATGCTCGCCGATACGGCGACCATCCCCGGCTATATGGTCCGGCAGTCCGACGGCACCGATGCATACCTGCAGATCGCCGGCCTGGCGAGCGCAGGCGGCTCGACCGAGAACGTTAACGTCGTCAATGCGACGATCAGTCCGGACACGAAGATCTCCAAGGCAGATACCATGGCGGGTTTCTCGTCCAGGGGACCGAATGGTGGCATGCCGGATGTGATCAAGCCTGACGTCAGCGCACCGGGTGTGGACATTGGTGCTGCCTATGCCGGTGATCCCGGCGACCCGTCGGCATCGCAATTCGGGGAACTCAATGGCACATCGATGGCGAGCCCTCATGCAGCCGGCCTGGGAGCCCTCCTTGTTCAGGCTCACCCGGGACAGACGTCACAGATTCCGCCGGACATGCTTCCGTCGGGCGCTGATGCGCCACAATTCAGCACACCGCGGTCCGGCCGAGTCTGGAAGGTGTCCTGGATCAAGTCGGCCATGATGACCACTGCAAGAAACGGCATTCGTAACGACACGGAAGACCGCGAGATCGCGACGCCTTTCGACGTCGGTGCGGGACAGATTGTTTCCGGTGATCGTGCGAACGGCAATTCCCGCCATCCGGGACTGGTGTATGCGAACGACTTGCTTGATCAGCAGGCGGCGCTGTGCGGCGAACCCGCCCAGGCAGGTGTGATCGATCCGGCCTTCTGCGATGTAATCGAGGCCTCGGGTAAATCGACCGATCCCAGCGATCTGAACCTTGCATCGCTAGGCATCGCGGAGCTGGTCGGCACGCAGACGGTCCAGCGTTCGGTCGAGTGCACGGGCCCGTCGAGGGATCCGCGTACCTGGAACGTCAAGGTCAAGCAACCGCCGGGTATAAGGATCGAGGTGAATCCAGCGACGATCACCTGCGCCAAGCGCGAGAGCGTGGATTTCGAAGTGACGGCAACGATCACCGATAACACCGTCTTCAACGAGTGGGCCTTCGGGCGCTACAGTTGGGTGGCCGATGACGGCGCTTTCGTACGAAGCCCGATCGCTATTTACCCGGTGCCTCTTGCGGCGCCGGCAGCAGTGCAGGGTGTCGGCACGGAAGGCTCGGCGACGATCCCGGTGGCCTTCGGCTATGACGGTGCCTACACCGCCGACATGGACGGTCTCGTGGAAGGCCTGCCCTTCCCCGGTGCGGTCCTCGACGGAGATGCCGACCTCATCTTCTTCGATGTGCCACCAGGTACGACACACCTGACCGTGCAGATCTCGGACGCGGATGTGGGTGACGGCAACGGTACCGACGACCTGGACCTCCAGTTATTCGGCCCGGATACCACTGGCTACCCGTTCATCTGCAGCAGTGGCGGTGTCACCTCCGAGGAGCGTTGCGACATCCCCAATCCGGCACCGGGCAACTACGCGTTCTTCGTGATCGATTTCGCGAGTGCGCCTGGCCCGACGCCGTACACGGCGTTCGCCTACAACCTGGCCGGCACCGATGCCGGCAACACGGTCGTAACGGCGCCGGCGGCAGCGGCAGTCGGTGTTGACAGCGTGACTGTCGATTGGGCGGGTCTGAACGCGGATATGAAGTACCGCGGCGTCCTGCGCCATGGCGATGGTCTTGAGGAGTTGGCGACTACCGAGTTCACGATGGATACGAGGTAGACGACTGCTCTTTGCTAGTAACAGGAACCACCCGCAGTTCGCTGCGGGTGGTTTCTTTTTGCCTGCAGAAAAATGCCGTGCCTCCCCGGCGGTGGCGTGCATGCGCCGATCGCCTTGTTGGCTTGTGAATGGCGGCAAGTTCGGGGACAGTGACCTTCGTTCGAGTGGCTATCTCACATCGGCACGCATCTTGTAGCGAACCAGGATCACAGTCGCCATATTTCCGGGGCAACCAAGCCGTCGCACCTGATGACGAGAAAAAAGAGAACACACAAGCAGAATATTTCCCAGGCCGCCGCCAAAGTGCCGGCGGAAGATCGTGATCTGCCTCGCTGGAAGACCGCGGTGTTCACGGTCATCGTGCCCGTCCTGTTCTTTGCGCTGCTGGAGGGCTTCCTGGCGCTCGTCGGGATCGAACCACGCGCCTACGACAGCGACCCCTATGTCGGTTTCTCGGCGACCGCGCCGCTGTTCGTCGAACATCGACTGTCCGACGGCAAAGCCATGCTGCGGACAGCGCCCAACAAGCTCACGCTTTTCAATCCTACGCAGTTTCCTGCGCAGAAAAGCGCCGGATCCTTCCGGATATTCTGCACCGGCGGCTCGACCACCTATGGTCGCCCCTATACCGACTCCACGTCTTTCTGCGGGTGGTTGCGGCAATTCCTCGCGGCCCTGGATCCGACCCGGCGCTGGGAGGTCATCAACGCGGGCGGGATAAGCTACGCGAGTTATCGCGTCGCCCTGTTGACCGAGGAACTGATCAAATATCAACCCGACCTTTTCGTCGTCTACAGCGGCCACAACGAGTTCCTCGAGAAGAGAACCTACGACAGCTTGATATCGACGCCCCGTGCCGTACACGGCGTGACCGCCTGGTTGCGCAAGACGAGGATCTTCACCGCATTGGAATCCTCACTCGAATCGTCACTCGATCGCGTTAGCGCCACGTTGAAAGACAAGGAAGACAAGAAAGGCGCGTTGCTGGCCGAGGAGGTCAAGCCACTACTCGATTCCTCAGTCGGGCCCGATGCCTACAGCCGTGACGATGAGTTGCGTGAGCAGATACTGGACCACTACCGCTTCAACCTGGCGCGTGCGATCGACATCGCCGCATCGGTCGGCGCCAGGACGATCCTCGTGGCGCCAGCCTCCAACCTGCGCAACACCAGCCCCTTCAAGAGCGAACATGCCCGGGGATTGTCCGCTGCCAACCGGAGCGCCATACAGGCCATGTTGACGTCCGCGAGGGAGTCGCTGGATCGGGAGCAGCCTGAGGAGGCACTCGCCTTCATTGACCAGGCCTTGTCGCTGGACGACCGGTACGCGAGCACGTGGTTCCTGAGGGGGCGATGTCTGGACGCGCTCGGAAGAGTTGACGAGGCCGCTATCGCCTACCGGCGGGCACGCGACGAAGACATCGTCCCGCTGCGTGCGTTGACGCCGATGAGCCAGATTGTTCGCGACGTGGCCGGGGACCGCCGGGTACCGTTGATCGACTACGTGAAGCTCGTCGCGGACCGGTCGCCCGGAGGAATCGCGGGCGAATCGATGTTTCTCGATCACGTTCATCCGACAATCGAAGCCAACCGCTTGCTGGCACTGGCACTGGTGGACGAAATGCGACAGATGGGAATCGTTCGTTTCGCCGTGCCTTCACCGGGCGACGCGGTCGAGCGTGTCACGCAACAAGTGATGGCCGGTATCGATAGGCGATCGCACGCGGAGGCGATGAACAACCTGTCGAAGGTTCAGGCCTGGGCAGGGCAACTGGACGAAGCCTATGCATCGTCATTGCGGGCCGTCGAACTGGCGCCGCGCGAGATCGCGGTGCTCTACCAGGCCGGGATCACGGCGCAACTGACGCAACACTATGAGGAGGCGATCGGCTTCTATCAGAGGGTCATCCGGATGGAACCGAATGCGGCCGTGGCCTGGGGCAACCTCGGCGATGTTCAGGACGCTGCGGGGCGACACTCAGAAGCCGTCGAATCCTATGGCAATGCGATCCGCCTGACCGGCGACGGCAATCCGGAGTACGCAGCAATCCTGCGAGAGAAACTGGCTGCAACACAGAAGGCTGTCAGCGAGACTCCGCCGGACCCGGGGGACTAGGCGCCAGCCCAACAGGACTCGGACGGACCACGACAACCCGCCGCCTCTCCATCACTACATGATCGCACCGCGCGCTGTGGCAGCGGGATCTTCGACCCGATCCGGTGGACAAAAGAACGGCGCGCCGCCCTTTCTTGCGTTGTACTGGTACAGGGTCTCGCCCGACTTGATCACGACCTTGAATCCCGGCACCAAGGCCATCGTGTAGTTCATATCCTTCATCGGGCAGCCGATGGCGCCGGACGCCCAATCGACTGCCACCGCTTCCCAGACCTCGAACTCGTCGTCGGACTTCTTGAATCGCTTGGCGAAATCGGCCTTCGCGGACTCGATCTGCTCTTCGTAGCTCATCCCCGGTTGACCGTCCTGTGCCGGCGATTCGGCATCGCGAACAACGGTTGGCTTTTCCATATTCTCGGAATCCTTCGTGTCGGCGCTTTCGCTCTGCTGGCCGTTCTGCTGACAGCCTGAGAGCAAGAGGAATGCTACCAGCACGGTAGGAATGTTCTTGGTCAACATTGAATTGTGTTTCCCGTCAAATCAAAGGGAGCGTATTGATATAACAGGAAGGCCGGCCGATCAAGCGGTCCGGCGAGATCGGTCAGTCGCGCTGCAACCTTTCGCCGGCCGTGTACGTCGTGCCCGGTTCCTGGCCGATCGGTGTGCAGGCCTGGCGCTGCTCTTCGCTGATTTCGACGTCCGCGTCCGGGCAGATATGCGGCAGCATGGTCACGAGGTCCTTGGCGACATACTCGACCATGGTCTCGAAGGTGACTGCCGTCTCCGCCGCCGTCTCGTAGGAAACCGTCATCTCCTGGTTGGCTTCCCAGGCGATCTTGCCGGTTTCGCTGTCCCAGATTTGGTTGAACAGGCGCAGCGTGGCGCTCTTGGTCACGATAAACCGCACACCGAAGATACGCACACGACCCGAGGAATTATTCGTATAGGCGGCCATCTGCAGCATCGCGATGTAGCGCTGACCGGTGATGTCGCTGATCTTCTTCAACGAGGCAGCCGGCAGGATGCCCGTGTCCTGGTAGTACTCGAACATCTGCCGGTATTCGTCGTGCATCCCCGCATTGTTGATCTCGCCCAACGTCTCGGCCAATGACAGGACAGGCACGTCCGGCCGTTCCTCTTCCAGCACCCTGGCGAACAGGAAGGCAACGCTCTGTCGGTCCTGCTCCTGTCCGGTCACCGAGGTGGGGGTGATGAAGGCCACCCCATGCTCGACCAGGTCTCCTACCTGCAATTCAAAGGATTCGTACTTCAATGTCCGCTGGACCTGGGTTGTACCGCTGCAACCAGCCAGAGTCAGACACGCGACCGCCGTCATCAGCACCATTGCGCGGACGGAAGATCGCAGCCGCGGGCTGCTATTTGAAGAAAATCCAGTCATCGAAATCGCTTTTTTCGGATCCAAACCCCGCTGCGGGGCAACATTTCGCGACACTATACCGCAGCCGGATTGGCAGTGATATGTGATGGCGCACGCTTTTTAGATCGCTTGTTGCACCGCAGGCAATACGCTCTGGCGACATCGCCAGGAAGGGCCCAGACCATGCTGCTAGAGGGCTGGCGGTTATTCGCGAGGGGGTCCGCACCCTCGGGAGTACCAATCCCGATCAGTCGACTGATCGGGATTGGTACTCCCGAGGGTGCGGACCCCCTCGCGAATAACCGCCAGCCCTC
>CAJIAD010000174.1_pt1 | contig 21016 bp, 13 predicted proteins | sample 9198981 | NCBI WGS metagenome assembly CAJIAD01 (sample SAMEA7708274, study PRJEB35096) | sediment metagenome | biome: marine neritic benthic zone biome [ENVO:01000025]; feature: sediment [ENVO:00002007]; material: shallow marine sediment [ENVO:03000034] sea grass bed [ENVO_01000059] ...
CAGCCGGTCGCTCAGCGGTAACTCATGACGCGGCGCGATCAGCGCCTCTTCAACGTCCTTCGGTCCCAGCATGTGTCCCTGCACCAGGTACACATCCATGTCGCCGTCAGCGTCATAGTCGAACAACGCCACCCCCGAGCCCATCATCTCCGGGAAATACAGCTCACCGCTCATGCCATTGAAGTGTTCGAACTCCAGACCCGACGACAAGGTCGCGTCCACAAACAAATCCTCCGCCAGCACAGCAGCCGGCAGCAGGAACAGAAGCATGGGGGTGAGGAGGCGTCGCGTGATCAAGCTGGTTATTTTATCGAAATTCGGCCCCGGCAACCAAAGCTGCGGGTCGCGCAAGGGGGGCGATCCAGCCTAACGGACAGCCGGCTCAGGGTCGCCCCGGGTAATAACGACCAGCCGATCAGCAGGCAGATGCGAGAAAAGATCGACCGACCCGTCTGGCCAATGCACCTCGAGGCGTTCGATCCCCTCCTCCGGGCCAAGCCCGAAGGTCTGCGTCAGCTCCATCTGGGACAGGTAGCTACGGGCCGGGAAAACCTGTCTTTCATGAACCTGCCCGCCTGCATGCAGGATCATGCGCGCGCCCAGGGCGCCTGTATTCGGGCCATCTCCGACCAGCCTGACCCGCAGCCAGTGATGGTCGGCCGCCTGCTCGTTGACGAACAAACGTACCGGCCCGCCCGCCTGGGTGACTACGATATCCAGGTCTCCGTCTCCCTCGATGTCCGCGTAGGCCGCACCGCGACCAACCATCGGCTGCGCAAGATCTCCGACCGAATCCGGCGCAAGCAGCACGAAAGGACGACGACACCCGCTGCCGCAATTCCAGAACAACTGCGCTGACTGGGCATGCTTCTGGCTGGGCTGCACAAGGTTGATGTCGTCCTCGACATGCCCGTTCGCCTGGAACAGGTCCTGGCGACCATCCAGGTCAGCATCGAAGAAAAAGAGACCAAAGCTCAATACGCTGCGACTCGCTGCTCCGATACCGGCGATATTGGCTTCGTCCGTAAAGAGCAACGCCTGATCGGGTGCCACGTAGAACGAGGTCATCTCGTTAGCGAAATTGCCGATTGCGATCGCGTACTCGTCGGCGTTGGTGTAACGGCCGCCATCGATTCCCATGGCGCCGGTTGCACTGCCGCTGTTATCGAACGCGAGACCCGAGTCCGTCCCGATCTCCTCGAAGCGGCCACCGGAATTCCTGAAGAAGAAGTTACGCACTGTATCGTTGGCGACCACGAGATCCGGCCAGCCGTCCGCGTCCAGGTCGTCGACGAGGACGGCGAGGCCCTTGCCGGCGGGCAGGCCCGTTGCCGGATTCGCGACCTGTATGCCGGACTCCGCGGAGACGTCGGTGAACCGGCCGTCACCCTCGTTGCGATACAGATAGCCATCCGTGCCGGGGAAATTTGTCGGCGGGCCATAGGCGCGACCGATGCCTGCCAGGCGGTAATCCACCTCGATGTCCAGTTCGCGGGACCACACAACGTAGTTCGCCACGAACAGATCGATATCGCCGTCCCTGTCGTAATCGAGGAAAGCGGCGCTGGTACTCCAGCGGTCATCGTCTCCGGCGACGCCGGCGGATGCGGTGACGTCGCGAAATCGCCCCTCGCCTTCATTGCGATAGAGCCGGTTGGCTCCGACGGCGGTTACGAACAGGTCGACCCGACCATCGCCGTCATAGTCACCGGTCGCTACGCCCATGCCATAGATGGGTTCGTCCAGCCCGGACCCCCGGGTCACATCAGAGAATCCGCCGACACCGTCGTTGCGATAGAGTGCCGAGACGGGCTGTGGGCCTTCCGATTCCGACCATGGCCAACGCATCGAATTGACCAGGAACAGATCCTGGTGACCGTCCCCGTCGAAATCCAGAAACGCGACGCCACCCCCCATGGTTTCCGGCAGCAGGCGTTCCCCCTCGGCACCATTCTGGTGCTCGAAGAACAGACCGGCAGCCTCCGTCCCGTCCCGGTAAGGGATGTCGGCGACCTGGCCGGGGGCTATCGATCCTTCGCTGACCGGCGCCCGGGGATCTGCCGACTCGATGACCACCGGCTCCGGCGAGCGACCGGCCAACCACCACCCGACGACGGCGAGCACTGCAATGACAAGCAGGACGATGAACGAGCGCCGCAGGGCGACACCGATGACGGCATCGTCCTCGGGCACGAGATGATCGTCGCGGCCCGCGGTACCTTCCGGTTCCGGGGGTGTCTCTTTGCTGTGAGCCATTATTGTCCTGTCGCTCCCGGAGCTCCGGATTCGGACCTGAAGACCCCCGGCCTGTCGAGATCGTAGATGACGACGGCCTCTGCCGCGTGATTCGCGGCCGGATCGCGGCGCCGTGCCAGAGATACGGCCCGGTCGCGAGCATTATCGTCGGTCTTGTAGCGCTGGTGAAGCGCCCGATAGCGGTCGGATTCGGCACTGCGGCCCAGTGTCGCCTCTATCTGGGCGAGACCCCACAAGGCTTCAGTATTTTCCGGATCCAGAACCAGCACGCGCTGGTAATGCGAGCGGGACTCCTCCAGGAAAGCGTCACGCGCCGCCACCCGGCCGGGTCCTCGTTCGAGCTTGGCGCGATCGAACAGGGTGCCGGCCAACTCATTCAGCATGCGGTAGTCGCGGCCGAAATCGAACCCGGCTTCCCGCGCCTCCTGGAAACGCGTATCGACTAGTTCACGGTACCCGGCGATCGCCTCGTCAAGATAGCCATTCTGGCGATTCAGGACCGCCGTGAAATAGGTCACCGACCACGGATAGGCCGGTGGCTCCGAACGGATCGCCCGCTCCAACGCGGCGGCCGCCTCTTCAAGCCGGCCTTCCCGGAGATAGACCCGGGCGAGATTCAGGGGACCGTGAGGCTGACTGAGGTCCTCTACGACCGAAAACGCCTCTTCCGCCTGGCGTAGCTCGCCGGCGCCACCTTTGCGCAACAGGCCGATGCCGTAATCGTTCCAGCGCTCCCACTCCATGATTTCGGTCGGCTGGCCATCGATTGGCGTATCGCCGATCGGGAATACGACGCTGTCCTCCGCGATCACCGCTACAGGCAGGTGGTTGCCGTCGAAGGCATCGCCTTCGATGTGTCGCAGATAGATGCTGTCGAACTTCCGATACTTCAGCGCAATGTTCACAGTAACCGGCTCAGTCACCCACTCCGGAACCGACAAGCGGTAGTGGACCACGTCGGCAGCCCCCGGCGGGATCTGGTTGTTATAGAGACTGGTGAAAATGTCCTGCGCATTGCGCCGGTCGATGCGCCGCCCGTCGCGGTCGATGACCCAGGCGTTCACGAAGTGAGACCAGGGATCGACTTCCAGCGCGACGCCGTCATCGTCGACATCGATCATGGCGCCGCTGTGCCCGATCAACCGGCCGCCGGACGAGGCTCTCACTTCCAGCCACACCTGGTTCGAATCGGCCGTGCCCTGGGTGAACAGATGTCCCACCCTCAGGGTGCGCAGAACCGTTTCCAGCAGATAAGTGCGTCCCGCTTCGAACCCTGGAACCGTCGGCCTGATCGGCGCCAGGAGCCTGCCCGATGGTGTACCACCCAGGCGAATCCCGAATATGTCGGCGCGCAAGACCCCGTCCAGGAAACGCTTGCGATCATCGATGGTGGATTGGGGCAGACCGACCATCGCCGGGATCGCCGTGTTGGCGGCTGCAAAGGCGTGATCGTGGATCTTGAGCGCCGGATCGTCACCGAATGACCGGGCGCCGAAATCCTCTGACTCTATCGTTGGCATGTGGCAGGCGGCGCAGTTCTTCGCCGCCTTGGGCGGGTAATAGAAGCTGCGTACACCGTGACCAGAAACACCGCTGAGCTGGAAACTGTCGTAATGGTTCTGTCCCCTCAGCCATCGATAACCGTTCAGAGCTTCTGGCAGATGCACCTTATGGCAACTGCCGCAGAAGTCAGCCGAGCGGTGCAGTGGTTTCAGAAACGTCTTGCGATGAAAGGCGGGTTTTGCTTTCACCAGGGTGCGATTGAGCCACGCCAGGAAGGGCTGATCGCTATAGGCGAACGGATAATGCAATGGCTCCTCGATGGTGTAGTCAGCGTTCCCGACAGGACTGTTGATGTTGGTGATCGCGTGACAGGCGGTGCAGGTGATGCCCGCATCTGCAGTCGGATGCTGGCGATCGTCGAAATCGGGGTCATCGAAAGCACCCGAGAAGAAAGGTGCCGGATCGTGGCACCCGGCACAGAACCGGGCGGCGCGCACGTTGCCGTCGCGCACCATCGAGAATTCGCGGGTCTCGCGCACCGAAAACAGGTAGGCCGGGTTATTGAAGGACGCGAAACGATGCACACTCGTCGACCAGCTGTCGTGCGCATCCTCGTGGCACTCAGCACAGTATTCGTCCTGCATGAGCGCCTCCGCCGGGATGAAGTTGCCGGTGGCCGTGCGCGCCTGGGAGGGTAAGAAATACTGCTCGCCCTCTGCGGGGCCGATCGCATTCCAGTTTCTTGGATCCTGCAACTGAACCAGGATGGTGACGACCGACAGGACAACGGCGACGAGGGCGACGCCGCCGCCGAATCGCCAGTTGATACGTCGTCCCGCGAGACGGTGCATCACGAATAGCCAGCAGGCGGCAAGAGGAGTCGCTACATGCAGCCAGTACGCAAGAGTACGGCCGGCGGGATTCCGTACCTCGATCACGGGAATGCCGCGGGTAAGCACCAGGCCGGTGAGGATCAGCAGGACACCGATAGCGAACAATGCGTACCCGACTTTGACGGCGCGTCGATTCGGCCTGTCTTTCGCAAGCCTGAAATGGATGATCCCGTAGATCAGGAAGGGCAGGACGAAGAGCAGGCCCAGGAAAAGGTGCCCCAGGAACATGAGCTGGTACAGGTAGTCCTGGATCGTCTCACCGCTGAGCCACTCGATGGCCGTCACAGCGCCCAGGTACAAGGAATTGATCGCCAATAGCGAAAACAGGCCGAACACGACGTAGAGCAACCCGCGCAGACGTGGACCAACGACGGGAAAGTAGCGCCTCCTGGCGCCAGGCCGCGCCCCTGCGGAACCGCCGGCCATCCTTATCGTCCTCCCTGGAAGCGCGTGTTGTAGGTTGCGTGCAGCCTTTCGCGCTTCGGATCGTCAGCGGGATCCGCGTTCGGGCGCCGCGGCAGCGGACCGACCTGGCCACCGTCCCGCGTGTAGAGATCCATATCCTTCGCCCAGCCACGCGTTTCCAGAATCAACCGCCTGGTCCATCCGTCGGGCAATGCGTCTGTCGGTGCGGGAAACTCCAGGTGCAACTCCTCGCCCGAGCCGACGATGGCGACAGCATCATCGGTTTCCGCCAACAAGGGCATCACCGGCCCCAGACGCGTATAGGCGCCGTCGAGATAGCGGGCGTCCCAGAACGCCTGGCGCCGCTCGTAGTCATAGCCCGGCAGGCGCTGCTCTCCAGTCGTCCGCAACGGGAACCCGGTCTTGGCCAACCTGGCCTCGATCGGGTCGAGCGCGCGCCGAACCGGTTTCGGAAGATCTTCCTCGTATGCGATTCCCAGCCGATCCCAGTACACCTCGAGATTGGTCGACAGGCGCAGGGCCGTAGTCCGGGGCGGCAGCTCGTCGAGCGGCAATGCCATCTTGCGCGGCATGCCGGCCGGATACCCGAAAGCGGGATAGACGAGCGTCCACTCGCCGGCGGCATTGCGGGCTTCCAGGCTGACCGGGTCATAGGTTTCCGACGCCTGCCATGCCGCAAAAACGGTCTGGGAATACGGATACTCGACCCAGCCGTCGGCCACCAGCACAGGCCGTGTACCCGCCGGATTGATGACCTCGTCGAATTCGAGTGTCAGGCGATGCGTGTTCTCGAGCCGGCCGATAAACCGCTTGTCCAGATGGCCGACCGGGGCTGCCTGCTGATCGGCAACTGCAACCGTGGCGGCGACATCCTGACCGCGGTCGTTCGTCACGCCGGTCGGTTGCTGGAACCGCCTGTAGTAAATGAACCTCCCGGTGACCGCGGGATCGCCCGTCGCCATGCGCTCGTCCGGCACGACTGCCCAGCCTGGCGGCAGATCGACGACGTGCAAACGGACGCTGTCCAGGTAGGCGTTCTCTTCCATCGGCTCGGTGATCTTCAGGACGTAACGGCCCTCGCGCGGCCTGCTGACGGCTTCGGGCAAGAGGAAAAACTCCCACGGCCGTGGCGTCGAATAGAGTCCCGGTCGAACCAGGAACCCCAGGCCTCCCACGCCGAGAACGTCGCTAACGAAACGGAATCGCTGGCCATCCCACGCGAAAAGGACCGGACAACTGGATAACTGGCGCTGGGTCTCGGTGATCCTGTGCGTGACACCCGCATCCAGATCAAGCTCCGTCTGGAAGACACCGTCCGACCAGTCGATGGCGACGAAATCAGCAGTCGGTCTGCCCGCAAGTCCAATCGAAACCGGTTGCAGACTCTGGCCGGGACCCGAATGCGCATCGAACATCCAGGCGACCGTCCACTTGTCGAGATTCCTCACGGCTGCCCGCGTACCGATGCCCGAACTGTTCGAACGCATCGATTCCGCTTCCTCCTCCATTCCCCCGAAACTGAGGCCGAGGGAGTCGAATCGACCCGGGCCAGGCGGCCAAAGAACGATAGACGACCCGTCACCGCCGACGGCGATCATCGACGGCCCGCGTGCCGGGTTCATGAGTGCTGGTCGGGCCAAAGAGCCGAGCCCGCCCTCGTCTGTCATCGACGCCGATGTCCCGCCCGAAGGCAAGACGATAAATCCGGTTTCGGTGCTGATCACCAGTTCCTGGGTGCCGTCGCCATTGACGTCAGCGACAGACAGACCACCCCGGGACCCGATGTCCTCCTGCGCGATGGACTCCTCGGTCCACGCCGACCCGACCACTGGTTGCCACCGGGTCACTCCGCCATCCGGCGCAAGGGCGTACAGTTCGACACGGCCATCCGCATCCAGATCCGCCGCTGTGGCGGCACGGATGTCGCTGCGCATGAAAGCCGCGGCACCTTCGTCTTCGCGGTACGCCCACAGCCGATCGTTGATCCACACATTGTGCGGAGCGTCCTCATTGATCACCACGATGTCGACATCACGATCATGGTCCAGGTCGGCAGCAAGAAACTGTCGACCCGCAGCACCGCCGGCAATCCCCTGGGACTGCGCCAGGCGCCGGAAACTGCCGTCACGGTTATTGTTGAACAACTCGTCCGGACCATCAGAATTCACGACAAAGATATCGAGGTCGCCGTCGTGATCCGCGTCCACCATTGCAGCGTCGGAACAGGCTCCATCGTCGTCGACAGCGAATCGCCCGCCCGCTTCGAGCCACTCGCTTCCATCCCGCAACCAAAGCTGGTTTGGCCCCTCGCGACACAGATAGACGTCGACGTCGCGATCGTTGTCGATGTCACCCCAGGCAGCTGCAGTGGTCCCTGGGATTCCTGACAACGGGTGATCGACCGCCGCCACCAGGGAACCATCGTCACCACCCTCGAGCAACAACGTCCCTGAACCGGCGGCGACAAAGACATCCAGTGACCCCTGTCCATCGACGTCGGCAAGCGTCAGGCTGCCACCCTGATCTATCGGGACATCGAGCGGTATCTTCACAGCTTCGGCAAACAATGCGCCCACGGGCACAGAAGACCGTGGTACGTCTGACACGCCAATGGCCACAGCTTCGGCCCTGGGTCCCATGCGGGTGTACTTGAACTCCGCCAGGCGAGCGCGCGGATTGTCCTTGAGCCGCTCGTAGGCCTGCAGCATGGCGGCCGCATCTTCCCGCTGCCCAAGTCGCCGGTGCGCGAGTGCGGCGCCATAGTAGGCGCTGCGCAGATAGGAATCTGTACGCATCGCCCGCTCGTACCATTCAAGTGCGGCGTCGAGCCTTCCCTCCTGCACGAGGTTCTGAGCGATGAAATAGGACGCGTATGCGTCTTCCGGATCGGCCGCCGCTACCGCTTCAAGCGCCGCGAGCGATTCGGCCGTTGCGCCCTGGTACAGGAACAGGAGACCGCTCATATACCGTGCGCGGAGATGTTGCGGATCATCGGCAAGTACTTGCGCCAGAATTTCCAGCGCCTTTTCCTCGTCGCCTTCCTGCTGCCTGTTGAGTGTCGCGACCGCCAGATTGACCCGCGCATCACTCCAGTCCGGCCTGCGCTCGACCAGGTCCTGAAAGGTGTCATGGGCGCCGGGATAGTCGAAATATCCCATCAGCGCCACGCCGCGATTATTGTCGGCGATGTCCCGCTCTGTGAAAGAGTCCTGGCGCCGGTCGCATGCGCCGATAGCCAGCAACAGACTGACCGCGACTAGGATCGTGACGATCCGGGCACTGCGCCACGCCGGCGAGGAGCGTGTCATGTCAGCTTCCGTCCTCATTCAGCCTGGCTTTCGCATCCCGGATCCGGTCGCCAAGACTCTCTATGCTGTGCCGACCGTCACCCGCCGGCGCGAGATGCGTTGTCTGATAGTAGCTGTGGGCTTCGCTACGGAAGTGTGCGCGCATGTCGTGGCCCAGCCGCCGTTCACGCTCCGTGCGGAGCTGACCGACATCGATCGGTCCGACGACCACTTTTTCTCCCGGCCCCGGGTCTGCCTGGGCGAGGATCCGTCCGTCGAAATCCACGATCATGCTGCCGCCCGGCCAGCTGAACGGCGGATAGTGCTGCATCGAAGCGCCCTGATTGGCGGCTACAACATATGCGGTGTTTTCCAATGCGCGGGTCCTGTTGATCAGTGTCCACCAGTCGGTTGGCGCCGCCGTTCCCCACGGGTCCATGTAGGCGGAGATTCGAACGAGCACCTCGGCGCCCCTGAATGCCAGCTCCCGGATGGTTTCCGGGAACAGCCAATCGTAGCAGGTGGCCACGCCGATCTTGCCCAGTTCGGTGTCCGCGACGGGAAAAAGATCTTCCGGGTAGTCGGGGAAGTCATGCGGGCTGGCATGCACTTCCCAGGGCAACCAGGGGTTTACCTTCCTGTACTTGCTCAGGACGCCGTTTGGCCCGATCAGCACGGTGGTATTGAACACCGCCTCCGGGTAATCGGGATCGAACTCGATAAACGATCCGGTCTGGATGTAACAACCGTATTTGCGGGCGATTCGCTCGTAGCGATCCGTATGTTCGTTCGGCACCGGCACCGCGATCTTGCGCTTCAGTTCCGACACTGTCTGATAGACAGGAACGGTGTGCGCAAACTCCGGAAACGCAAGCAGGCGAACGTCGAAGAACGGCTCGTAGCCGGTGATCGTCTGCTCGACGATGTTGCACATCCGATCCACGCGATCCGGTATCTCGTCGCGTGTCGCGGGACTGGGAAAGTCGGTCTGACATGCAGCTGCGTAGAACAGGTCTGCCATTCGAATCATCCTTTTGTCCGGAATTCCCCGTTATCAGATCACGCAATAACAGGAGCGTTCCGGCTGGGTGATTTCGCATTGTAATCGCCGGTGCGGATCGCAGTGTAGGCGGTCGGGGTGCAAATAGCAGCAGTGGGGGCTTTGTACTATAGTCCGGTACAACCGGTGATAGCTCCTATGTGCGGCCGGTCGCATCAAACCCGGGGGACTTTGCTGATGACCGATCAACTCGCCCAATTCGAAAAAGCCTACAAGAACGCCCGTCTCGAATTCACGAGGAATGCGAAAAAGACGGAGGCGGAACTCAAGCGTCAACTGAACGCAGCGCGCCGCAAGGCCAAGACCGCGCGGAACCGGTTCGACAAAGCGTCAGCGCGGTTCGAGAAGGCCGTGGAAAGAGTGAACAAGAGTGGCACGGCAGCTGCCAAGAAGCAGCTGAGAAAGGTCAAGAAAGTTCTCGCGGACGCCAAGGACGAGTTGCAGATCACCGAACAGGACAAGCGTCGCATCAACCAGTTGATGAGGGACGCAAAATCCTACTTCGTGAAGGCGACGCATACGGAGAAAGCTGTCGCGCGACTCGAGAAAGAATGGGCGAAGCGCTTCGGCGGCAAGAAGAAAGCGCCGGCGAGAAAGAAGCCCGCGGCTAAGAAGAAGGCGGCGCCGAAGAAAAAGGCCCCCGCACGCAAGAAAGCCGCCAAGAAAAAGGCACCCGCGCGTAAGAAGGCAGCGAAGAAGAAAGCGCCGGCAAGAAAGAAAGCTGCAAAGAAAAAGGCACCGGCACGCAAGAAGGCAACCGTGAAACGCAAACCGATTGCCAGGAAGAAAAAGGCACCGGCACGCAAGAAACGCGCCTAGACGACCGAAGATCTGATCCCGGTCTCACCGGACAAAGGGCCGCGCCGATTTTCGGTTGCGGCCCTTTCTTTGTTCAGAATCTCTTGCCGAGCGACATGAACACGGTGGAGCTCCCACCTTCCGCCACGCCCGTCCCGACGAACAAGGGCCCGAACAGCGAGTCGATGCCGACGAACAGGCTGCCTGCCGTATTGAAGTCGTCCAGATCGAGATCATCACTGAAATCACCGTATTCAATCGATCCGCCGAAATAGACTGGCATGAAGGTGATGTCGTTGACACGCCGGTAGTAGACGAGCTTGGCGATTGCGAACTCTTCACCCGAAAGTTCGTTGCTTTCGAAGCCGGAGAGCCGCAGGAAGCCACCGCCTTCGAAAAGGCCATAGACCGGAGCGTTGCCGTTCAAGGTAGTCCCGCCCTCGAGGGCCGGCACGATCGTGTTGCGCCCCCAGCTCATGGGCATGGCTGCCGCGAAGAGAAGCTGATCGAAATTGTTGTCGTCACCCAGGTCCTCCGCCTGACTGCTGACTCTCAGCAACACCGAGTGACCATCGGTCGGGAAGTTGCTGCTGTTCAACCGGTCGATCTGAATTTGACCGAAGACACCACCCTCGTCCGAGTTGATGTCCTGGAATGAGGGGTCACCGACCCTGACTTCGGACTCACCCTCGGAACGGAAGTACCCGAAGCGCAGTTCGCCCCAATCGCCGAGCTCGCGACCAACATCCAGGCCGATCTTGAATTCCTCAATACGGTACTCGGCCACCTTGTTGCTGCTCTCGAACACATTGACATTGCGCTCGCTGTACGACATCCGGGGATTGACGAAATAGCGCAACTTGCGATCGATGGGTTGATACCACTCCGTGAACAGACCGGGGTCCTGACCCATGGTGATGCCGCTGCGCCACTCCGCTCCGCGAGCATTCATATTGGTCTTCAGGTACGCCACATCGAAATTGAAGGCGCTTTCGCCGTCGAAGTCTGTCTCCATGTTGAGGCCGAACTGGAGGTAGCTCGGCCCCCATTGCTTGGCCCGGGCGGTAATCAGCAAGCCTGTCTCGTCGCCCTCCTCCACGAGGTCGTACGAGACGTTCTCGAACAACTCCAGCCCGTAGATGCGATTGATATCTCGGCCGAGTTCGCCCTCGTCCAGGGGAACACCGACCGGATGCTCCACCCGCGCCAGCAACGCGTCCTCCTCCAGCCCTGAGTTATTCTCGATCCGGATAAAGTCGACCACTGGCGGCGATGGGTCTGCCACATCGCGACCTGCGAGCCAGCTATCGAATTCTTCGCGTGGCAACGATAGCGCACCCAACTGTGCCCTGGCGCCATCGGCCGCCGCGTACCCGAGGGGCACTGCCTCAAGCACCCTGTTGAAGTCCGTGGTAGCGATGTCACCGAGTTCCGGCAGGATCGTGATGTCGCCTGGCTGGAGCGTCCGCAGCTGAGCCTCTGTGTTGGCTCGGGTCATGATGTTGGTCAACTGCTCGGTGATGCTCAGGACGTCGGTGATCTCCTCAGCGTCCATCAGGGGCGTGCTGATGTCGACGACGATCACGATGTCAGCGCCCATGGCCCTCGCGACGTCGATCGGGAGATTGTTTGATACGCCGCCGTCGACCAGTATCCGGCCGTCGATGATCTCCGGGGCCAGGCCGCCTGGCACGGCCATGCTGGCGCGCAGTGCCGCCGCCAGTTTGCCACTCCCCAGTACCGCCGTCTGCCCTGTTCCGATGTCCGTTGCCACGGCCCGGAAGGGCACCGGAAAACGATCGAAATCGTCGATCTCGGCCACGGACACGGTCAGTTCATGGAGAATCATGTTCGCCTTCTGACCCTCGAGAAACGCGCTTGGCAACTTCAGCTCGGCATTCCGCAGATTGAAGCCCGGCTTCGCCCTGACGCCAAAGATGTTGTCGTCCTGCTTGCGCCGGAAACTGATGTCCGCTCTGTCGATGTCGTTCTTGAAGACATTCGCCCAGTTGTACTCACTGAACACATCCTCGATCTCGCCCGGCGACATGCCAGAAGCGTACAGACCCCCGACGATTGCACCCATGCTGGTGCCTGCGACGTAGTCGACGCGTACCTGCATCTCTTCCAGGACCTTGAGTACCCCGACATGCGCGGCGCCGCGCGCACCGCCACCGCTCAGTACCAGACCGACCCTCGGCCGCACTTCGTCCCGATCGGGTGAATCGACTGCGTAGACGGGATACATGACAAGCAACCCAATTGCGGCGATTGGCAGTGTGTATCGCGAAATCTGGATCATGGAATCGCTCCACCGGCATTACGCCGGTTCCCCTGAACTCTGTTTCTCACCGGACAGCCTCCGGTGACTGGACATAGCGTAGTTGTGTCTTGACGGATCTTCGGCGGCCGGTGCGACGCGCGGCTTCGCGTCGCACCTCGCCCGGGCCCCTGCCGACATGCTTGCGGAATGCTTTGCGGAAAGACGCCTCATTGCCGTAGCCATACCGCTCAGCAAGCGCGGCCACCGATTGTTTACCCGTTTCCAGGTCCGCCAATGCCCGTTGCATCCGCCAGCGCGTGACATATTGCATGGGTGTCGTTCCCGTCAGTGCCTGGAATCGTTTGGCGAAGGACGAACGTGACATGCTGGCCCTGGCTGCCAGTCCCTTTACGGTCCAATGCTCCCCCGGCCGGCTGTGCACGTCGTTCAATGCGCGTCCGATGTCCGGATCGACCAGCGCAGCCAGGAACCCGTGATCCGGTGCCGCCTGCTTCAGGTAAGTCCTCACGACATGCACGAACAGAACGTCGGACAGTCGATCGATCACCAGGCTGGATCCGTCGGTCATCGCCTCCGTCTCCGCGATAAGGAAGCGCATTAGCGTCCCCAGCCAGCCCATGTTGTCCTCGTCTTCACCCCTTATATGCACGGCGTCGGGCAGGGCCTCGAGGATCGGATTGGCGCGCGCAGCACCGAACTCGAAATACCCGCAGATCAGGCTTGTCGATGGGCCATCGGTTTCATCGCTGCGAATCACACCGCTGCCGGGCACCCCATCGAGTTCTGCCCGATCGCAGAGAATATGTGCTGCGTCCCGCGGGAAAACGACCAGGTCACCGCCTCGCAGCGGCACCGTCGCGTTCTTGTCGGGCATATGTAGCCAGCAGTTCCCCCGGGAGACGAGGTGGAACGTAGCGATACTGTTGCCCGACGTGTTGACGGACCAGCGGCCGCAGAAACTGGAGTGAAAGAAGACCCGCGCCTTTAGACGAAAGACCCCCAGGACATCACTCAGAACATCCATTGTCCCTGTTTTTTTCCTTTTTTGGACGAATCCACATAAAAATAATCGTTTTTAGCATAGTTCGTCCACTCTTTTGAATTAATAATCCCCCTCCGATGTCATCAATCGCGCCACATACCGGAAGCCGATTCCGGAGGAGACGGGCCATGCGCAAGATAGAGATCTACACACGACAAGGGTGCGGCTACTGCTCCGCAGCGCGGTCGCTACTCAACAAGCTGGGCGTCGAATTCGTTGAGTTCGATCTGACGGGCAGGGACGAGGCGGTCGCTCAACTGATGGAAAGAACCGGCATGCGAACGGTTCCGCAGGTTTTCATCGATGACGAGCTGATCGGCGGTTACGAGGAGCTGTCAAAGCTGGTCGAATCCCGGCGAAGCGCCTGAATGATACGGGTACCGGCGAGCGACCAAACAGCTTATCCTCACGCGTTCCTGACGGACCAGGTTCCGTCAGCCGTGGTCCATTATCAGGTCGCCCATGAGCAGTATCGTCTGGCTTGCTTCCTACCCGAAATCCGGAAATACCTGGATTCGGGCGTTCCTTCAGAACTACATCGGCGATACCGGTCGACCGGCCGATATCAACGCACTCGACGAGTACTTTGCAGACGAATCGAAGCCTTACTGGTACTCGCCGTACGCTGAAGGCCCGCTTGGGGATCTGGATCTGGCGGGAATCTGCGCGCTGCGCGCCCGGGTGCATACCGACATCGCCGACAGCCGGTCGGGCACGATCATTGTCAAAACGCACAATCTCCATGGTGAGTACGACGGCTACCCGCTGCACAACATGGCTGTCACGGCAGGCGGCGTCTACGTCGTTCGCAACCCGCTGGACGTCGCCCCGTCACTCGCCGACCACTTCGGAATAGAGCTGGACGAAGCGATCGCCTTCATGAACGAAGAAGGCACTGGCACACCGACAGACGAGGCCAATGTAGCCAGCGTCATCGGCTCCTGGTCACAACACGTCCTGACATGGACGCATGACCAGGGCGACAACCTGCGGGTCGTGCGTTACGAAGACATGCTGGCAAACCCGGTCAAGGCCTTCCGGGCGCTGACAACGTTTTTCGGGCTGGGCAAGGACCCGGCCCGGATGAAGAGGGCGATACGTTTCAGCTCCTTCGATACCCTGCGCAGCCAGGAGGCGAAGAAGGGTTTCGTGGAGCGCAGCCCCAATTCCACCCGCTTCTTCCGCAGCGGGCGCAAGGATCAGTGGCGCACGATGCTGACCGACGCGCAGGTTGCGGCGATTGTCGAATGCAATCGCGAAGTCATGCAACGCTTCAAGTATCTGCCGAAGGGTTTCTAGCCTGCCCCGGACCAACCACCAAGCTCACTCCCGCCGACGTGCACCCGGCTGCTTATGTGCCGCAAAAGAAAGCGGCCCCCGAAGGGGCCGCTCCCGTCTCTCTGAGTCTGTCCTCGGACTATTCGCCGCCGAAGTCGAATGACGAGCGGAGATAGTAGAACTGTCCCGCCATGTCATACGTCGATGCGTCATAGCCGTTGAGAGAGCAGCTATAGCAATCCGGCGGATCTTCGTCGAACAGGTTGTTCGCACCCAACGTGATCGCCAGCGCACCGTCACCGAAATCGGGCATCCACGTGACCTGCACATCATGATAGGTCGTGGCGTCGAGATCGTTCTTCGACAGGCTTTCGTCCGTGGTGTTCGGACTGGAGCACAGGCCTAGCTGCGTCAGGCTGGACGGCGTGCCATCCAGACCGTCGCTGCAAACCTCCGTGACTTCGTCGATATGACGGATGGTCCAGGAGGCTGACCAGTTACCCAGCAGCCAGTCGACGATAAAGGTGGACTTCCATTCCGGGATGGCACTGTCGTTCTCCTCGATGCCTTCCAGCTTACGGCTGGATCCCAGCGAGCTTTCCTTGAACTCGTTGACGATCGTGTTGTACCAGGAGACGCCGAACTCACCGATGTTGTATTGCGGGGTCTGGTAGAACAGATTGATGTCCCAGCCATCGGATTCGATGCTGGCGATGTTGGTCAACTGGTTGGAGAACCCGTTGATGACACCTGACGCCGTCCTGCTGATTCCGCTGCACAAGGCCGCGGAGTTGGTCTCGGCGCACTGGGTCAGCTGGGTCTGAGCATCCACCGCCTGGATCGCATCGTCCAGGTCGATATCGTAGTAGGTGATATCGGCGCTGAGCCCGTCGATCCAACTGACGTTCTCGACCCAGCTCGCATCGTAGCTGAGGCCGATGGTCGTCGTTTCCGATGTCTCCGGATCCAGGTCCTCGTTGCCACCCGTCGCGATCGAGATCTGCGGGTTGAACTGGACATAGCTGCCATCCGCAGGCACGCCCTGGGCGATGCAGTTATCGATCACCGCCTGCGACACACCCGTGACATTGAAGTTCGAGCAGCTGTCGGTCAGCGTCGCGTCGAATCGAGACACGTTGCCGAACAACTCGCCGATACCCGGCGCCCGGAAGCCTTCCGAGTAGTTATAGCGCAGGGACAGATCCATGTGCGGCTGCCAGAACGCACCGAACATGTTGGTCGTCTCGCTACCCGAGGTGTTGTAGTCGGAATTGCGGGCGGCCAGCGTCACATCGAGTTGCTCCGCGAAGCGCTTGCCTTCGAGGATCGGTATCTGTGTTTCGCCATAGAACTCATTGACGTTGAAGCTGCCCTGGGTCGGTGTCGAAGGCACGCCGTTGCTATCGCCGTTCACGACGATCGGATCGGGCTGGAAGAAGCCCTTCTCCTCACGGTGCTCGGCGCCAACCGCAAACCGCCACTGACCTGCCGGCAGTTCCATGATGCTGCCGCCCAGATTGAGAGTGAAGTCGATCAGCTCCTGCTCGCTCTGATCATGCTGTACGAATCCGATATAGGACAGCATCGCCGGTGTCAGGGAGCCCGTACCGTTGGGACCTTGGCCACCGAACAGGTTGACCGGCACGCAGCCGTCGGGACCCGGGATGAAGTTACCGCTGGCGTCACGGCCCGCGGGACTACACTCGTCCACCGGCCCCAGGCCTCGCTGCAGCTTCGCGGCGTTGATCGCACCCTGCTTCAGCTGGTCGGCGGTGTTCTTGGACCAGAGTCCATTGGCATCCCAGTAGAAATTGCGATCCCAGGCATCGAAGGAGCCGTCCAACCCGGCCGCCATCGACCAGGTGTCGACGCTCTGATCGAAACTCCGGGGCGTGTACTCGACCGGCCGGCGACCCAGGAAGTAGTTGGGATCGTCAGGGGCCAGGATCGAGAATCCGAACGGGTTGTAGGGATTGGTCGCATCGATCGAGATCGTGTCCGGCAGCCCTCCCGTTCCGGCGCCACTGCCGATGAAGATCGGCTCGGGTGCTACCGTGTTGTTGGACTCACGGCGGGCAAACGTGCCGCGCAGGTTGGCCGTGACATTGTCGGTGATATCCCTGGAAACCTTGCCGAAGATGTTCCAGCGCTCGGACGGCGTCAACACCAGGTTGAACTCGCCGAAGTTGAATCGATCGGCCGTGGTAAAGGGATGGAAATCGTCTCCCGCACCACAGGGGTCCGCCGGGTCGTAGAACGGGATGTTGTTCAGCCCGTCATTCAGGACGCCGTCATTCAGCGTGCAGTCGATTACGTTGCCGGTGTTCGGGTCGGTGAAATCGATGCGCGCCTGGGGCGTTCCGGAACTGCCTCGCGAGACGCCGGTGTTCGGCACGGGAAATACGGCCTGCCCTCGATCCTTCGACTTGACCTCCTGCTGGTCGAAGTAATTGATGCTGAGAAAAGCGGAGGCCTCATCGTTACTCAAGCCCATCGAGAGCGTGAATTCCTTGGTCTCGCCATCGTCTTCGTCGTACTGGCCATAGTAGCCGGACATCTCGACGCCGTTGACTTCATCCTTGGTGATCACGTTCACGACACCGGTGATCGCATCCGATCCGTAGATCGCCGAGGCGCCGTTGGTCAGGACTTCGATACGCGCGATAACGCCCATCGGGATGTTGTTCAGATCTACGCACGACGACACGCCACTTGCCGACGATCCGTTGATCCAGCGCTCGCCGTCCATCAGGACCAGAACGCGTTTGCAACCGAAGTGTCGCAGATCGACCTGAGTTGCACCCGCACCGATGCCGCCACCGTCCGGCGGGAAGCCGAAGTTACCGCTGCTGTTGAACTTGGTGTTCAGCGGTGATCCGGAGATCGACAAGCGCTGCAGGAAGTCGCCGACTGAGGCCAGGCCCGACCTGTCCAGGTCTTCCCTGGAGATCTGCAGGATCGGCGCCCGATCTTCCAGTGGATCCTGGCGGATCCGGGTACCGGTGGTGATTACCTCTTCGATCGGCTCCTGGTTCTGCGCAAACAAGCTTGTTGATGGCCAGGCCATCAGGATGGCTAATGGCAGACAAAGCCATTTCGCGATCCTTGTGATACGAATCTTCGCGTCCATTTCCTTCTCCGTTGTCATTACTTAACTCGAAATGCCCTACGCCGGCTGCAGATTCCGCTCCCGAGCCGGCCATCCAACGGTCGTTGTTAAAACGATACGAATCACTGTGAATGCCGAGAGCATGCTGTAACTTATAGACCAATATCCCCGACACGACATGGATAGCAGCGTGGGATTTTTGCCGATTTGGGGCGGAGTGATGTTGTGATTCCGCAACATTACGTTGGCGTTACGCTTGTGTATCGCTTGGAGAGCCCGGATTCAGGCGCTCGGCGAGGTGCCGATTCAATCGATGCTGCCCCGGTGCCGACCGGCGACGGAAGAAATTGCGCGCTACGGAGATGCGCGCCTTAGAAGGAGTCTAATTTTCCCGTTGCGGCCAACGGAATTTTGCGCACTTCACTCCCCGTCGGCATATCGCGCCGACAAGATGAATCTGCGAGGGTGCTTGCGACCCGGAATGCGAGGAGGCCTGGTGCGGGCGGTCGATCGATCATCGCGACCGACTTGAAAGTGCGGATTACTGCGAAATCGACTGCTGCAGTGAGGCGAGTCTCGCTCGCTCGCTATCGATATGGGCGATCCACCGCGACGCGTCCCGCCGACTTCGCTCGTCCGCGCTGGCGCTACGGAACGCAACCACTGCCTGGTTGAACTGCTTCAGGTTGTAGTGCGCCATGCCGAGCAGGATGTTCGCCTGATCCGGCCGGCGCAGACCGCCTTTCTCGATGGCCCGGTTCGCGGCATCGGCGGTTTCGGACCACTGACCGAGATTTGCGTAAGCCCTCGCCAATCGGATATCCAGCTCGCCATCACCCGAGAGTTGGGCGGCCTGTCGCAGTGTCGGGATCGCCTTCTGGTCTTCCCTGGCCATCGTCCATGCTTGCGCCAGGAGACGATAGTTTCTTGCCGTTTCCTCCACGACACCGTCGTTGATGCCCTTCTCCAGCGCCACGCCCGCCTTGTAGGGCACGCCGGCCTGCAGGTAGAGCTGGGACAGCGTGACGATTTCCCTGCCTTGGGTCAGCATCCCCTGCAGATGGGCCATCTCATACGCGATCAGCTGTTTCCGCGGATCATCACGCTCACCATAGATACCCGATAGTTGAACCCAGTACTCTCTCTTTGGGTTCATCACGAGCAACTGGTGCAGGATCTCCGCCACCTTGTCGTATTCCTCGAGCTCGAAATAGAACACACGCAGCAGGAGCAACCATTGCTCCTTCGGCGGATTCCCATCCTCCGCGGCTATCGCGATCGCACGTTCGACAGGGGTAATCGCCTCCCGATACTGCTGCTTCTGGTAGTAGGCCTGAGCCAGCAAAACGTAAGGCTCGGGGCCCGGATCCTCGGCCTGGCCCAACCAGCGGTTGATCATCGTGATCGCCTGGTCGTAATCCTCGACGGCGAAGTACAGCTGGGCCAGCGAGTACATCGTCGCGGTTTCCATGGCGAGAGGCAGGTTCTCCTGCGTCAGCACATTCCGGTACGCATTGATCGCGTCCTGGAACCGCTCCTGGGAGAAATAGATGTAGCCGTAGAAATTGTAGGCCTGGGCGAGTTCATAGCTGTTCAGGCCGCTGCGCTCAACGAGCCTGTCGAGCACCTCGAGCGCTTCGCCGTACTGCTCGGCCTCCGCGAACTCGCGCGACTCGGACAACTTCTTGTAAGTGATCTCACGCATCGCCGGCGTTTTGCGTGTCTTGCGCTCGCTATCCTGATTGTCTTCCTGGGCCAGCGCACTACCACTGTCCGGCATCGCCAGCGGAGTACCGAGCCAAAGCACGACGGCCAGCCCGAGGGCGAACAGACGACGATGTAGCGATGCAGAGGTCATCAGGTACTCAGTCCTCCAGCACGAAAGTGATCTTGTTCTGCACACCGGCGACCTCGATCGGTTCTCCATCGACCACGCGTGGCTTGTACTTGAACTTCAGCACCGCTGCCAGCGCCGCCCTTTCGAAGATCGAACTGGTGGACTCGACCACAAAGGGATCTCTGACAGTACCCGTGCGGGTCACCGTGAACTCGACGATGACGTGCCCGGACATACCCCTGGACATGGCGCGACGCGGGTAGACCGGCTCAACCTTGACGATCGGCAGGTAGTCGCCGTCCGAGACAGCCAGCCCGAAGCCGCCGATCGAGACATCGGCCGACGTCGAAACGGGAGCCACACCGATCACGCCGGCGTTCGGATTCACCGCATCCTGCTGCGGCGGCGGCATATCCGGCGGCGGCTGATCCGGTGTCGGCGGCTTCTTGGGCTTGGGTTTCTTACGTGACACCACTTCCTCGCGCTGAACGCGAACGAAGTCCAGGAAGTGAAAGGACCGCGCGTCTGTCAGCGCGCTCCGCCCATGAGAGATGAGGAACTGCATCGTGAACAGCAGGCTCGCCGTGATCAACGCGCCGAGCAATATTGCGATTCCGTATCTGGCCAGCGGCATGTCAGTTCTGCGCAGCAATCGCCACGTTATACACCCCGGCCTGGCGGGCCGAGTCCATCACCTGGATCAGCGTCTCCGTGACGGCTTTCTTGTCCGCCTGGATGACGACCGTCCCCTGGGGGTTTTCCGCATGCAGCCGCTCGATATTGGCCCGTACGGCACGCGGGTCGACGCGCCGCCGATCGATCCAGATCTGGCCGTTCTCGGTGATCGCGATCAGGATGTTTGCTTTCTCCTGCGCCACCGCCGTCTGGGCATCGGGCCTGTTGACGTCGATCCCGGCTTCCTTGACGAATGAGGCCGTCACAATAAAGAAGATCAGCATGATGAACACCACGTCGAGCATCGGCGTGATATTGATCTCGTTCTCTTCCTCTTCTTTATAGGCTTCTGTAAATAGCTGTCTCATCTTGTCGCTCTCAATGATCCGTCGTCAGCGTTTCGCTAAGTAATTCGATCTCTCTTTCGGCCTTTCGGTTCAGCCAGGTGCTGCTGAAGACCCCGGACAATGCCGCAACCATTCCCGCCATCGTCGGGATCGTCGCCTTCGAAACTCCCGCCGCCATCAGGCGCGCGTTGCTTGAGCCAGACGCGGCCATCGCGTCGAAG
>CAJIAD010000036.1_pt1 | contig 20946 bp, 22 predicted proteins | sample 9198981 | NCBI WGS metagenome assembly CAJIAD01 (sample SAMEA7708274, study PRJEB35096) | sediment metagenome | biome: marine neritic benthic zone biome [ENVO:01000025]; feature: sediment [ENVO:00002007]; material: shallow marine sediment [ENVO:03000034] sea grass bed [ENVO_01000059] ...
AAGGCCTACCTGATCCGGAGCGGCCGGCAGACCGTGGCCGAAGAGCGGGCCCACGATTTCGCCTATACCGGTCGCATCAAGTGGACCGGCATGCCCGGGGTCGAACTGGCGTCGACGTTCCAGTACCAGAGTGACGTTACGCAGAGCGACGAAGGCATCAGCGCCACATTGTTCGAGGCCCACGCCGACATCCGCCGTGGTCCCTGGGGGCTCCGGGCACTCTATGCCCGCTGGGACCTCGATGGTTCGGGCACGATCGCCGCGTCCGATCCTGCCGCGGACGGTCGCGACGAGCAGGAAGGCTGGTATATCGAACCATCGCTGACGGGATCGCTCGGGATGATCCCCGGCGAATTCGGCGTCTTCGGCCGCTATTCCTACTGGGACAACAATGCCGGCAGCAGCGTGATCGACAGCGAGATGGTCCAGATGAACGTCGGGGTCAACTACTGGCCGATCAGTGACGTGGTTCTGAAATTTGATTTGCAGGCCCAGGACAATGACGGCGCAGCGGATGACAACGGCTTCAATCTCGGCATCGGTTACCAGTTCTAGCAAGGACCCGGTCACAGGGTGGCTTCTGGCACAGGAATGACGACTCATCGTATGATTCCGCGCCATCAGGACGCGGGGCGAGCCATGGTGCGCCCCGCGTTCTTGCTGTTGGTGATCCATGAGAAATAGCGTCCTCTCCATACTGGTTCTGATCCTCGCGATTGCCGAGGTGGCGACGGCCAGGGGTACCTACCAGGAGCCGGCCGACTTCGTCGCCGAGACATTTGGCTCCTCTACGCCCGAGACCGGTGCGATCTGGATCACGGAGGACCTGAGCGGGCCGATCGAGGATATCCTGGAGCATCGATTCGCGACGCGCCGTGTTCGCTATTGGATTGACGGTAAGCGGAGCGCATGGATCCTGGACGAGATCGGCAAGGAGCGACCGATCACGACCGGGATCGTGATCGATGACGGTCGTATCGAGCGGATCAAGGTGCTGGTGTTTCGCGAGAGCCGGGGCTGGGAGGTCAGGCACGACTTCTTTACCAATCAGTTCAGGACAGCATCGCTGACGCCGGACCTCGAACTCGACAGAACAATAGACGGCGTTTCCGGCGCGACGTTGTCGGTCCGGGCACTGAAGAAGCTGGCGCGAGTCGCGCTGTTCCTGAGCCAACAGGTACCCGGCGATGCGACGACGTAGTCCGAACCGCGGCAACCTGCGCTCGTTCTATGTCTGGCATCGTAGAGTCGGTCTGGGTGCTGCGTTCCTGGTGCTGATCCTCTGCGTTACCGGTCTGGCGCTCAATCACACGGAGTCACTGGGGCTGGACGAGCACCACATCGGTTCGTCCTGGCTGCTCGAGTGGTATGGCATCGGGTCGCCCGAGGTCAGCATCAGTTTCCGTGTCGACGACCACTGGATTTCACTCGTCGAGGACCGCGTCTACCTGGATCGCACCATGCTCGACGGCACGTTCGGGAGCCTGGCGGGCGTCGTGTCGATCGACGGCACCCTGCTGGTCATTGCGGATGGCGATGCGCTGGTGCTGACAGGCGGAGGCGATCTCGTAGAGCGTCTGGGCCGCGCCAACGGAGTGCCTGCCGGAATTCAAAAAGTGGGTCTCGGTCAGGATGGTCTCCTGACCGTCGCCGCCTCGCACGGGCTTTACCAGGTGCGGCCGGAGCTCGTGGGGTGGGAACATGCGGATGCAGACCTCAAGGAGGTCGATTGGTCGGTCACTAATCCACTGCCCGTTGAGTACGCCGAGCAGCTCGTGCTGGATTACCGATCCCGTATCCTGACACTGGAGCGGATCATGCTCGATCTCCACAGCGGTCGCATCGCCGGGCCGGTCGGTGTGGTACTGATGGACCTGGCGGCGATCGTACTCCTGTTGCTGGTAGTGACCGGCACCTGGATCTGGGTCAAGCGTTTCAACTAGCCCCGGTCGCATCCGCTGCGACGGTTGCGCGTAACGCTGACAGGTTATCCGCACGGCGGGCAGCCGCGACTCAGTCGTGCATCATCCCTCGCAGCTTCTTGATCGCCGCGACTTCCAGCTGACGGATGCGTTCGGCCGAGACACCGTACTTGTCAGCCAGCTGATGCAGTGTCTGCTTGTCCTCCGAAAGCCAGCGGGCTTCGAGGATGTCCCTGCTGCGCTCGTCGAGACGGGCGAGGCCGTCTCGAAGCTGCCTGCCGGAATTGTCACTCCAGTCCACGTCTTCGACCACCGTTGCCGGGTCGGGCGAAGGGCCGGTGAGATAGGCGGCCGGTGAATGGGTGGAATCCTCGTCGTCAGTGCCCGGCGAGGGATCGAAAGCCAGGTCGCGCGACGCGAGACGTCGCTCCATCTCTGACACATCCCTGACGGTGACTCCGAGATCATCGGCAACGGCACGCGCTTCGTCCTGGCTGAACCAGCCGAGACGATGCTTTGCCTTGCGGAGATTGAAGAACAACTTGCGTTGTGCCTTGGTCGTCGCCACCTTCACGACTCGCCAGTTACGCAGCACGAACTCGTGAATCTCGGCTCGAATCCAGTGGACGGCGAAGGACACCAGCCGCACACCGACGTCGGGGTCGAAGCGTTTGACCGCCTTCATCAGTCCCACGTTGCCTTCCTGGATGAGGTCACCCAGCGGCAGACCGTAGCCCATGTAACTTCTCGCGATGTGGGCCACGAAACGGAGGTGCGACAGAACCAGCTCGCGTGCCGCATCCAGATCGTCGTCGCTCCGGAATCGCTCGGCGAGCGCTCTCTCTTCCTCGCGGCTCATGACGGGGATCTTGGAAACAGCATGGATATAGGCGTCCAGGCTGCCGACAGGACCGGCCAGAACCAGTTCGTGATCGCTTGTTACAAGGGCATTTGTCATAGGCACACTCTCCAGGCGGCGCGAAATTTTAGCACTCGCCCACTTAGAGTGCTAATTATATAATAAGTTCATCTCTGATAACACCGATAAAAGCATATAAAACAGGGTGTTATGCGGGGTACCGCGGCGCAGTGCCCCGTTGGGTCAGGCGGTGCGGGGCGTGCCGGCCGATCTGCACGATGAATGCGCTTCCGGGGATGCCGGTGACGGAAGGAATTGGAGGCCGGGTCGCTAGTCTCCCGGCTCGATCTTGCGCATATTCCTTGTGGCCGACACCCAGGACCCCACCCAGCCCAACGCCGTTCCGCCGATCACCAGGATCGCGATCGACACGGCTTCCGGACCGGCCAGCCGGAAATTACTGCCATACAGACCCGCGAGTCTCCGTACGGGATCCTCCAGCGCCCACAAGGATGTCGTCACCAGGCCAAGCGAGAACAGCCCGCCAAGGAATCCGTACCAGGCGCCGGTGTACAAGAACGGCCTGCGGATAAAGGCATCGGTTGCACCGATCAGCTTGGTCACCTCGATCTCGTCTTTCCGGTTCTGGATATCGAGCCTGATCGTGTTACCGACGATAATCAGGACGCCCAGCGCCAGTAGCAGGGCGGCCAGCGAGACTACCCGCCGGACGAGATCCAGCATGGCATGGAAGCGAGCCACCCACTCGGTGTCGGTCTGAATGCTGTCTGCGGGCAGCTTCGCACGCAGCCGATCGCCCAGCGCCGCGACGGCAAGCGCCGAGTCGTTATCCGATGCCGGCCGAATCACCAGCAGGTTGGGCAGGGGGTTCTCAGGCAACGCATCGAGCGCCGCGCCGAACTCCGAATACTCACGGAATTCCTCCAGCGCCTGGTCGGAAGTGATCAGGACCACATCAGCGATTGCCGGGTCCGCGCGAAGCTCCTCCGCGAACTCGGCAGCTCTATCCGCAGAAACGCCGTTTTCGAGGTAGACGGAGATCTCGATGGCGCTGTCCCAGTGCCCGCTCAGGGCGCGTCCGTTCGTCACCAGGAGTTGCAGACCGGCCGGCAGGGCCAGGGCGATCCCGATGACCGCGACCGTCATCAGTGTCGACAGCGGATGTCGACCCAGTCTGCCGAGGCTGGCGACGAGCATCTGGGCGTGTCGCGTCAGGTCGATGGAGAGGGTCGGCAATCTTAGTTGCGGGCGTTTCCTAGGCGCGCGCGCCGGTTTCTCCTTGTTTCGTGCAAAGCGTGACGCCGGCTTGCGGCCGGGTGGGCGCGGGCTGGCCATCGGCTTACGTGCCATGCTCAACCTCCTCGCCACGCTCTTCGAGTTGCCCATCCTTGAGCGCGATCCTTCGATGGCCAAGATGATCGATCAGGTTCAGATCGTGGCTGGCGATCAGGACCGTCACTCCGACGTCATTAAACCTGGCGAACAGATTCATGATCTCGAGGGAGAGTTCCGGATCGAGATTGCCGGTCGGCTCGTCGGCGATCAGCAGTGGCGGTTTCGAAACCACTGCCCTGGCGATGCCCACCCGTTGCTGTTCGCCGGTGGACAGGGAGGCAGGTTTTTTCTTTTCCGTTTGCAGGAGGCCCACCTGGTCGAGTGCCGCCCTGACGCGCTTGCCGAGTTCCTTGCGACGCATTCCCGCGATGATCAGGGGCAGCGCGACGTTCTCGAACACGCTGCGGTCGTTGAGCAGCTTGTGATCCTGGAACACGATTCCCATGCCGCGCCGGAACGCGGGAATCTGTCGCCTCGACAGGCTTGTCGTATTGCGCCCGTTGATGACGACCTGTCCCTGGCTCGGGCGCTCGAGCAGGGCGATGAGCTTCAGCAAGGTGCTTTTGCCCGCCCCCGAGCGACCGGTAAGGAAAGCCATCTCACCCGCCTCGAGGGTCAACGAGACCCCATTCAGCGCGTCACGGCCGCCTGTGAATCGTTTGGAGACTTTCTCGAAGCGGATCACGACTCGACAGCCAGGCTCCCTTGGTTTTCGGACAGAAGGGCATCCACGAATGGCGCCGCCAGGAACTGATCCAGATCCTCGGCCGCCTCGCCGATGCCGAGGAAGCGTATCGGTATGCTCAGTTGTTTGGCGATCGCCAGCAGGATGCCACCTTTGGCGGTCCCGTCCAGTTTCGTCATCGCGATGCCGGTCAATCCGATCGCTTCATGAAAACGCGATGCCTGAACCAGCGCGTTCTGGCCCAGACCGGCGTCCAGAACCAGCAACGTCTCGTGGGGCGCCTCCGGATCAACCTTTTTCATCACGCGCTTGATCTTGGCAAGTTCGTCCATCAGGTTGTCCTGGGTATGCAGGCGCCCGGCGGTGTCGCCGATCAGGATGTCGCAACTCCGGGCACGGGCGGCTTCCATCGCGTCATACATGACGGCTGCCGGATCGGCGCCGGCGGCCTGGGCGATCACGGAAACCCCCTGCTGCTCTCCCCATGCCTTGATCTGCTCCACGGCGGCCGCGCGGAAGGTATCTCCTGCGGCCAGCAGGATCTCGTGACCCTCTGCCCGGAATCGCTGGGCCATCTTGCCGATCGTCGTGGTCTTGCCGACACCATTGACGCCAACGGTCAGGATGGTAAAGGGGCGTGGCTCGTCCGGGATAATCAGCGGAGCCTCGCAAGGGGCGAGGATGGACAACATCGCCTCGCGGATCGTCGAGACGACCGCGCCCTGGTCCTTGAGTTCGTCGCGCCAGAGTTTTCGATCGAGGCCCTCCATGATCTCGCTGGTGGCGTCGACGCCGACATCGGCGAGTAGCAAGCGCGTTTCCAGCTCTTCCAGAAAGGCCTCGTCCGGTTTGCCCCCCGGCATCAGGTGCGCCAGGTCGTAGGTCAGCCAGGATTCGCCTCGATTGAGTCGTTGCCGGAGGCGTCGAAAGAAGCCTTTCTGGTTCCTGTCTGGCGTTTGTGTTTCTGGCATCGTCGGTGGATCGCTACTTGCTGGGTCGGCGTCGGTAAGCGTCGCGGGCGGTCGCTATGCTACCCGGAATCCACCGCCCAGAGAATCCGCAGTCACGTCCTGGACCGGAACAAAAAAGGGGCGGTCCGAAGACCGCCCCTTGACTGGCATTGTGGGTCAGACCCTCGTCAGTCCTGACCGTCGGTATCGACCACTGTCGGATCGCTGATCAGGATCACCTGGCCGTTGCCCGGAATCATGTTGAGCGGATTCCCGGCAGCAAACACGACCGTTTCGGTTTGCATTTCTACAGTCGCGCTAACACTGGCGGTCGGGTCCAGGAACGATCCATGGTCACCCTCGGTATAGAAGACGTAGCCGCCATTTACCCCATCCGTCTGCGCTGAGCCAACAAGAATAGGGAACGGGAATCCGGGTGGCGTGGCAGTTGGTACCTGTGACAGACCCATCGCGGTCTTCACACGATCGGCCATCGAGATCGGCACGACCACATCACCGTCGACGACCATGATATGAACCGGAACTGCTGGATTACTCGTCCACGCCAGCGCGCCGTTTAGCGCATCGCCGGGATCAGCGAGATTTTGCCCGTCACGCAGGTAATTGTTGAAGGCCGTTGTTCCCGGGAAGATGCCGTTGGCACCAAGAGCTGCGACCAGTCCCGCACCCAGTGTGGCTTCGAATGTCGGCGATTCGAACAATCCGCAAGACAGGCAACCGCCCGTGTTAGCTAGCGTGGCGGAGACATAGTCGTCATTCACACCGAGGACCACGTTGCCGACCAATGCGCCGAGAGAATGGCCGGCGTAGTGCACTCGGCTACCGTCGAAATCAGAAGCTGCGTCTCCGTCGATATCGATTGTGCCCACGGTGCGAACCATGTAAATCATATCGGAGGCAGCTTGGCGGAAATGATCGCCTGTGGGGAGCAGTCGATCGGGCGCCGGATTCAGATAATGAACGCCGCTCGGGTCGATCAGACCGTCGGGCGGTCCGGATCCAAGATTGTCGTTCTGGACCAAGTCCAAATCGAATGTGCGTTCCGCGACCCCAGGAATCCTGAACAGGGCGGTGGGATCTACCGCCGGATCTGTTGCGGTGATGCCGTGCAACGGCTGATCGATCGCGATGACTGCGTAGCCGGCATTGTTGAAGCTTTCGGCAATCGCGAAAGCGTCGAGACGGTTGCGTGTTACGCCGTGCTCGAACACGAGGATCGGCCATCCTGTGGGCGGTTTGGAGAATCCAGCCTGTACGTAGGCGGAATTCGGTCCCGGTACCGCGATCAGGCTGGGAACTACCTGATCAAATTTCTTATTTGGCACCGGGTTGAACCGCGACAACGTGATGCTGTCCGCATCCAACGGATTCGCCCCCGGCGTACCTTCCCAGTAACTCGTGACCGCGATCGGGTCATTCTGATCGGCCGGCGGCTCGAGGTAGTAAGGCATGTTGATGACACCCGCATAAACTGTTCCACAGCCCGGTAGCGGGAATGACGCGCTTGGCGCGCATTGGCTGGTCAGACCTTGCAGACTAAGAACGACACCCGTGGTGATTGGGGTGCCTGCCGGCAGCGTGCCACCACCCGGTATCGGAATATCAAACGGTGCAAGCAACTGCTCGTACTGGTTGAACTGAGCGGTGGCCGTCTGGTCGATCGTCTCCAGCGCATCCGTTATCGACTGGGTGCTAAAGCTCGCCGTGACGACGACGGTAGCGGGATCGATCTGGACCGCAGCGGCGATCTGCAGATGCGCGCCGATGAACTGCTTGAGCAGATCCTGCGTCGGGTCGGGGAGGGTGATTCCAGCCGCCAGCGCATCCTTGATCTGCTGATAGGTCGTATCCGGGACAGCCGGCGTGCCGCTGGTGTCCGTGATCGCGTTGGTCAGGATGACGAGATAACCACTCTTGGGATTCAGCGGGATAAGTGGATTGATCTCCAGCATCACGCCGCCCGAGGCCACGTCGTCAGCGACAACGGCCTCATAGTCGATACCCGGTATGAGTCCTCCGACGACGCCGATCGTCGCCTTGGTCGCCGGATCGAGCACTACCTCGAGAACCGTCACCGCGCCCGGATTGGCCAGCGACGCCGCGTCCAGTGCCTCGCTGAAGTTCGCCGTGAAGCGACCGTAAGTCGAGAAACCGTCGAGCAGGTTGACCTCGTTTGCGAGGACCTGGAAGCTCGTGGGGGGCTGTACCAGGTTGAGCGTGCCATCGGAATCAGGGCTTATCAGGAACCCCTGGATGTCATTCGGATAGGGCATGATGAGCCCGAAGGGATCGAATAGGGCCCTGAAATCGGTGTTTAGATCGAAATCGTCGCCAAGAATATTGTCGATGCCGGTGCTCGTCGTATTCCTTGGCGGCCTGTTAGGATCGCTGCCGTCGCTGAAGCAGCCCGCCAGGGACAGGCCAAGCAACAATACGACCGCCGAATAGAACTTTCTCATTATTGTCACTCCTCCCAGAGTGGGGCGTAACCTGGAGGTTCTTATAGATATCTCTGTAAGACTACGCTTGATCTTTCATATGACGCAAGAAGGCTGCGGTAATTACTGATGCGCCGTAATCCTGAGCATAGACTGAAACGGAGCGGCAAGACGGCGGAGGGCCGCTTCCGGATCATCTCCGGAGTGTGGCGCGGGAGGCGTCTGGCCTTTCCGGCATTGCCGGGCGTAAGGCCGTCCGGCGACCGTGTACGGGAGACCCTTTTCAACTGGTTGCAGCCCGTCGTGCCGGGTGCGAGATGCCTGGACCTCTTCGCCGGCAGCGGTGCACTGGGCCTGGAGGCCATGTCCCGGGGCGCGTCAGAGGTGGTATTCGTCGATCGTGAGCCGCGACTGGCCGAGGCAATCAAGGCGCATCTCTCGGCGCTCGGCGCCGAAGCACAGGGGCGCGTGTTGTGCAGCGATGCCCTCAAATACCTGGAGGAGGGCAGCGACACCTTCGACATCGTGTTCCTGGACCCGCCGTTCGGGGAATCGCTGGTGCCGGAGTACTGTCAGCGGCTGGACGAGACCGGCAGGCTTTCAGATCACGCAAGGGTCTACCTCGAGACCGAGTCAGGGTCTGAACCGGAAATGCCCGTCGGCTGGCGAATTCTGCGCAGCGCGCGCGCCGGAAATGTGGGGTACCATCTTGCGTCCGGCGGGGATGCGCCCTGACCGGTTGGGTGGATGAAGACCATGAAGACTGGCGCGATGTACCCGGGAACTTTCGATCCCATCACCAATGGGCACTGCGATCTGATCCGCAGGGCTGCCGGTATCTTTGACCGCCTGGTCGTCGCCATCGCGGCCAATCCCGGCAAGGCGCCCCTGTTTGATCTGGATGAGCGTGTTGACCTCGCTCGCCAGGCGCTGGGGGACGACGGCAACATCGAGGTGGTGGGTTATACCGGTCTGACTGTCGAATTCGCCAAGGAACACGGCATCGGCGTGATGATCCGCGGCCTGCGAGCCGTGTCGGATTTCGAATTCGAATTCCAGCTGGCGACGATGAGTCGCCAGATCGCCGACGAAGTCGAGTCAGTATTCCTCACTCCTGACGCCCGATTCAGCTTTATCTCATCGGGGATGGTTCGTGAGATCGCGATGCTCGGCGGCGACGTGTCGCAGTTCGTGGCACCGGTCGTGGAAGCCGCGCTCAAGCGCAAGGCCGCTGAGCAGCGGGGCTGAGCAGTCTTCGGCTGATGATCCCGGATTCGTCGATGACCCGATATGTTTGGTAGCCCGACGCACACCGGGACGGCCGGGAGCGGTTGTCGGGCAACAGTGATTACAGTGGATTTGGCATGACAAAAGTGTTTCCGGGCAGATCGGTTCTGTTCGCTGTCCTGATTACGTTCGCGGTGCCCGTCCTGTCTCAGGGTGAGCGCCCGGGCAAGGCCGCGATCGCATCGGCACACCCGCTGGCTACCCAGGCCGGCCTGGAGATCATCGAAAGGGGAGGCAATGCATTCGATGCCGCTGTCGCAGTCATCGCGGCGCTGTCGGTCGTCGAACAATATGGCGGCGGTTTCGGTGGTGGAGGATTCTGGCTGCTACACCGGGCGGAGGACGGGTTCGAAGTGGTCGTCGATGGACGCGAGGTTGCGCCGGCTGCCGCCACGGCAGACATGTATCTCGACAGAGACGGCAACGTCATCCCCGGCCTGTCGCGGGAGGGACCGCTGGCGGCCGGGATCCCCGGGACCGTGGCAGGTCTGGTCCATATCGCGGAAACATACGGTCGCCTGCCCCTCGCCGAATCGCTGGAGCCGGCGATCCGGCTGGCCGTGGAGGGCTTCCCGGTATTCGATCGGATGCGTCGGGCCCTGGAGTTCAAGAAATCGGTGCTTTCGCGCTGGGAGACGGGACGGGCGCTCTACTACACGGACGGCGAGGTGCCGGAAGAGGGCTATGTCTTTCGGCAGCCGGATCTGGCGCGCACGCTGGAGCGGATCGCAAAACACGGTCGCGATGGTTTCTATCGGGGGGAGACAGCGTCACTGCTGGTTGACGCGGTTCGGGCCAACGGGGGGATCTGGTCAGAGACCGATTTGTCGGAGTATCAAGTCAGGGAGCGCGAACCCGTCGTCGGGCACTACAAGGGTGCACGGATCGTAAGCTGCCCGTTGCCGTCAGCCGGAGGTATCGGGCTGATCAATATGCTCAATATCCTGTCCGGATATGACCTCGGGCCGATGGACTCCGCCAGCCGCATCCACGTGACGGTGGAAGCCATGCGCCGCGCCTTTCGTGATCGGGCGCAATACCTTGGCGATCCCGATTTCGTCGATGCGCCGGTTGACCGGCTGCTACACCCGTTCTATGCGGCAGGACAACGGGCCTCTATCCGGCCGGACCGGGCCACCCCCAGTGCCAGTCTTCCCGATTACATGGGGGACGTGACCGGGGGCAACGACACGACCCATTTCTCGATTCTCGATGCCGACGGGAATCGGGTCGCGGGCACACAATCGGTGAATAGCTGGTTCGGCAGTGGTTTCGTCGCCCCGGGCACCGGCGTTGTTCTCAATAACGAGATGGACGATTTTTCGATTAAGCCCGGTGTTGAGAACATCTACCTGCTGGTGGGCGCCCAGGCCAATGCGGTGGCGCCGGGCAAACGGATGTTGTCCAGCATGACTCCGACCTTCCTGGAGTCAGATCGCGGCGTCGCGATTCTGGGTACCCCCGGCGGTTCACGGATTATCACGATGGTGCTGCTCTCGACGCTCGCCTGGATGGACGGGGCTGACGCCGGACAGATGGTCGCCTTGCCGCGCTATCACCATCAGTTCCTGCCAGATGAGATCAAGTACGAGGACGACGCGTTGACCGACGAGGAGATCGTCACCCTGCAGGCAATGGGACACACCCTTAACCAGATGAACCGCCGTTACGGATTCATGAACGCGGTCACCTGGGACATCGCTACGGGGAAAGTGATGAGCGCCTCGGATCCACGAGATGCAATCGGGGTGGCATACCGGATCTACTAGTGCCTCTCCGGAGGGTTGTGAGCAACATGCCGACCGGAATTCGAAAGCATTTTATTTACTGGGTGTTTCCGACCCTGGTCGTGCTGGCGCTGATAGCGATGTACTTCTCCGGTGTCGATCCGCTTCGTCAGGCGGTCGCGCCGCGCCTTAACCGCGAGTTCGGTCTGCTGGAGAACATCCAGCACCTGACCCTGATCGCCATCATCGTCCTTGGCTACAGAGCGGCGCGGGCGTCGGGGTCGCAGCTGCGCAGGAGTATGTTCCTGTTCATTGTCGTGGTTAGTGCCTGGATGTTCCTCGAGGAGGTGGACTACGGCCTTCACTGGTGGGAGTTGGTGGCCGGTGTGCCACCGGAGGACAGGGCCACCGTCAGGAACCTGCATAACATCGGCGGCACGACCCAGGACATCAAGTTCGTCGGCAATACCGTGATGATCCTGCTGTTCGTCGTCCTGCCATTCCTCGGCAGAAAATCGGCTTCCTCATGGTGGCGCTATTTCCGACCATCCCGATACTTGGTGATCACGGCGGTCGTCACCTTCCTGTTGGCCCGGCTTGCTCACTACCTGGCGGACGGCGGTTACTACCCGGATGGGCCGATCAGTTCGAACATCTCGGAGTTCCGCGAGGTCATGGTGTATTACGTCTGGCTGATCTATTTCTGTTCGCTGGCGCGAAGACCGTGGCCTGGCGATCCGGCAGCTGGTTCCGGATTGTCTGCCTAGCGCTGACAGGCAGGACAAAAATAGGTCGAGCGCTGGCCGAGGACCACACGCCTGATCGGCGTCGCGCAGCGCAGGCAGTCGTGCCCTTCCCGGTCATAGACCGCCAGTTGCTGGCGGAAGTACCCCGGCGACCCATCGCTGTGTGCGAAATCCCTCAGCGTCGTGCCTCCTTCGGCGATCGCGGCTTGCAGTACATCGCGGATTTGTCCGGCGAGCCGTTCCATCCGGGCAAGCGATATGCGACCCGCAGGCCGGGACGGGCGGATACCGGCGCCGTGCAATGCCTCACTCGCGTAGATATTGCCGACGCCGACCACGATCCTGCCGTCCATGATGAAGTTCTTGACGGCCAGGCGCCGTCCGCGCGCCCGCTCATAGAGGTAGTCGCCATCGAAATCACCACCCAGTGGTTCGGGCCCGAGATGGCGAATCAGGGGATGCCGGTCGGCGTCTGAGGTGGTCCACAGCAGGAGGCCGAAGCGCCGCGGATCGCGGAACCGCAATGCATTGCCGTCGTTCAGGACCATGTCGAAATGATCGTGATAGCCGGGTGGTTCCGCATGTTTCACGACACGGAGGCTGCCGGACATCCCGAGGTGAATGATGGCGGTGCCCTTGTCGGTGTCGAGAAGGAGATACTTGGCCCTGCGCCGCACGCCTGCTATCGCACAGCCCGGCAACATCCTGTCGATGCGCCGCGGCACGGGCTGTCGCAACTTGCGCTGGCGCACGATCAGCCGGGCTACCTGGCGGCCCTCGATCCACGGCGCAATGCCGCACCGCGTCGTTTCAACTTCGGGCAATTCAGGCATCATACGCCTCGATTTTTGCTTGGCCGCGCACGGAACGGGGCACGGGGCTTCTTTGATTCGTCACACGGTTTCCGTATAGTCGCGCGGCTCTAAACGGTCAGGAGGACCGCTTCACATGGATTTTCTCTACGGCGTACTCGGTTTCAGCTTCTGGGATTATGTCATCACATCGATCGTGATGATCCAGGTATCGGTCGCCTGCATCACCTTATACCTGCATCGCGACCAGGCGCATCGGGCGCTCGATCTGCACCCGGTGATTCGTCATTTCTGCCGATTCTGGTTGTGGATCACTACCGGGACGACCACGAAGGAATGGGTTTCGATCCATCGCAAGCATCATGCTCGTTGCGAAACTCCGGACGATCCGCACAGCCCCCAGATAGAAGGCCTCAAGAAGGTCCTGCTCGAGGGCGCCGAACTATACAGGGCCGAAGCGAAGAACCTGGAGACCCTGGAGAAATACGGGCGTGGATGCCCGGATGACTGGCCGGAGCGCCATTTCTACAGTCGGCCGAATGTGGGGATCACGATTTTTGTTATCGGTTGCCTGGTGCTGTTCGGCGTGCCGGGGATCATCATGATTGCCGCGCAGATGATCTCTCAGCCCCTGCTGGCGGCGGGTATCGTCAACGGCGTCGGTCATTACTACGGCTACCGCAACTTCGAAAGTGACGATGCGTCCAGGAACGTCGTTCCGTGGGGCCTGGTGCTCGGCGGCGAGGAACTGCATAACAACCATCATGCATTTCCCAGTTCTGCCAAATTCTCGATCCGGCCGTGGGAGTTCGACATAGGCTGGTTGTGGATCCGCGTCCTGTCGGTGGTCGGCCTGGCCGAGGTGAGGCGCGTGGCTCCCACTCCTTCCGTGGAGCCGGGACGAACGGTGATCGACCTGGAAACGGCACGGGCGATCATCATCAACCGCATGCACGTGTTGCGGGCCTACACGAAGAACGTCAGCCTGCCCGAATTGAGGCGTGAGTTGCAGAACCTCAAGGAGAAGGGCAAGACCCTGCCAAGGCGCGCGCGTCGCCTGGTGACCAGGCAGCCATCCCACCTCGACGCACCCGCCCGGCAGCGACTGAGTGAGCTGCTGGACAAGAGCCAGCGATTGAAGACGGTGCAGGAGTTCAGAGACCGTCTGCAGTCGATCTGGACTGGCGCCACGGTCAGCAATGATCGCGTGATCGCACAACTACGGGACTGGTGCCAGCAGGCGGAGGCCAGCGGTATCAAGGCGCTACAGGAATTTGCAACGAGCCTTCGTGGCTACACGACGGCGCCGGCGGCCTGATCAATTAATAATTATCAATTACTAATTACTAATTTCTGAGACACAAAAAAACCCGCCATTGGCGGGTTTTTTTTGGTCGTTCTCGCAGAAGCGGAATTACTTGATCTTCGCTTCCTTGTAGATCACGTGCTTGCGGATCCTTGGATCGAACTTCTTCATCTCCACCTTCTCCGGGTGAAGGCGCTTGTTCTTGGTCGTCGTGTAGAAATGTCCGGTGCCAGCCGACGAAACGAGTCGAATCTTGTCACGCATGGTATGGCCTCCTAGAGCTTTTCGCCGCGGTCGCGCAGCTCTGCAACCACGGTTTCGATACCGCGCTTGTCGATCGTGCGCAGCCCGTGATGCGATACCCGCAGCTTGATGTATCGCTTCTCGCTTTCCAGCCAGAAACGGTGGGTGTGAAGATTCGGCAAGAACCGCCTACGCGTCTTGTTATTGGCGTGGGAAACGTTGTTTCCCGTGGCCGGGCGCTTGCCAGTTACCTGACAGACTCTCGACATCGCTTGATTCCTCTGGAATTTAGGGCTGCCTGGCGGCAGAAAAGCGGGTCTTTATACCAGTTGAACCGGCCCTGTGCAAGGCTCGCATGGCCTGTCGTCAGGCGTCGAGCAGCCCCCGTTCGGCGAAGGAAACTGTCTCCCCGTCCCCGACTACCAGGTGATCCAGGACCCGGATATCCAGCAGGGCCAGGGCGCTACTGAGGCGGCGCGTGATGATTTCGTCAGCCTGGCTGGGTTCTGCGACGCCCGACGGATGATTATGGGCCAGGATGAGAGCTGCCGCATTGCGCCGGAGGGCACGTCTTGCAACCTCCCGCGGATGCACGCTGGCGCCATCGATAGTGCCCCGGAACAATTCCTCGAACCGGATGAGCCGATTGCGATTATCCAGGTAAAGGCAGCAGAATACCTCGTAGGGCTTGTCCCGCAGGCGCGCATGCAGGAAATCCCGTACGGCGGCCGGGTTGTTGAGAGGGCCATCACGTCGCAGTGGTTCCGCCAGCTGGCGTCTGGCCAGCTCCGCTGCCGCCTGCATCTGCGAATATTTGCCGGACCCGAAGCCCCGCACGCGGCACAGCTCGTCGTGGCTGGCGGCAAACAGACCGCGGAGACCCCCGAAGCGGGCGATCAGCGTCCGCGCCAGGGAGACGGCCGAGACCCCGGGCAGACCCGAGCGCAGAAGGACGGCGAGCAATTCGGCGTCCGACAGGCTTGCCGGACCGGCCGCCAGCAACTTCTCTCGTGGCTTCTCGGAGTCCGGCCACGAGGATATCGGGCTGGTGCACATCGTTCGTCCCTGAGCGGGTGTTCTGGCTTAGACTATGTGGCCGCCGTTGTGAATATCAGGGATCAAAATGCCCGAACTTGATGGAAAACGGATACTGCTCGGTGTGACGGGGGGGATCGCCGCGTACAAGAGTCCGGACCTGGTCCGCCGCCTGAAGGAGAAAGGCGCGGACGTGCAGGTCGTGATGACGGCCGGCGCAACGCGTTTCGTGACGCCGGTGACTTTCCAGGCAGTTTCAGGCCGTGAGGTGCGGGACGATCTCTGGGATCGGGCGGCCGAGGCGGCCATGGGACACATAGAGCTCGCGCGCTGGGCCGACCTGATCCTGGTCGCGCCTGCAAGCGCCGATTTTCTTGCACGGCTCACGGCAGGTCTCGCCAATGATCTGTTATCCACCGTTTGTCTTGCCACGACTGCGCCAATCGCGGTTGCACCGGCGATGAACAGGGCCATGTGGGACAGTGCACCGACCCGGGAGAACGTCGCCCGACTCGCGCAGCGCGAGATCGGCGTTCTTGGACCGGGCGCCGGCGACCAGGCCTGCGGCGAGGTCGGGGAAGGCCGCATGCTGGAGCCCGACGAGATCGTGGCATTGACCATCGAGCGGCTGGCTGGAGGCTGCGGACCCCTGGCCGGCAAGCACGTCGTGGTCACCGCGGGACCGACAAGGGAGGCGATCGATCCGGTTCGTTTTATCAGTAACCGGAGCTCCGGGAAGATGGGATACGCTGTCGCCGCTGCAGCCAGATCCGCAGGGGCAGATGTCACGCTGATTTCCGGTCCGGTGTCGCTGGATACACCCGAGGGCGTCACCCGGGTCGACATCGAGTCCGCGGAGCAGATGCACAGCTCGGTAGACGAGGCTGTAAAGGGCGCGGACGTGTTCATCGCGGCGGCAGCGGTAGCGGACTATAGCCCGGAGAACCCGGCCGGACAGAAGATCAAGAAGAGCGACGACAACATGCGCCTCGATCTTTCACGGGCGCCGGATGTGCTGGCGTCTGTCGCCCGGCGCGAGGACAGGCCCTTTGTCGTCGGATTCGCAGCCGAGACCGAAAATCTGGAGGCCAATGCGCGCGGCAAACTCGAGCGCAAGGGGCTGGACATGATCGCCGCGAATCTTGTCGGGCCAGGCAAGGGCTTCGATGTTGATGAGAATGCCCTCGAGGTGATTTGGCGGGACGGTCAGAAGACCTTGGCCGCAGCGCCGAAGACCGAACTTGCGAAGACACTCGTCGAGCTGATTTGCGAACAACTGGCGGCCAGGAACACAGCAGGAGAATAATCGGGATGCAGGTCATCGAATTGAAGATCCTCGATCAGAGGCTGGGAGAGGAGTTTCCATTGCCGGATTACGCGACCGACGGATCGGCCGGCGTGGACATGCGGGCATGTCTCGATGAAACGCTGATCCTCGAACCGGGGCAGACGACGCTCATCCCCACGGGCATGGCTATTCATATCGGCGACCCTTCGCTGGCCGCCGTATTACTGCCGCGCTCCGGCCTGGGTCACAAGCACGGCATCGTGCTCGGCAACCTGGTCGGTCTTATCGACTCGGACTACCAGGGCCAGGTATTCGTCTCCTGCTGGAATCGAGGCTCCGAGCCGTTCACGATCGAGGCCGGCGAGCGCATCGCGCAGATGGTGCTGGTGCCGGTCGTCCAGGCACGGTTCGAGATCGTCGAGGAGTTCGAGGAATCCAAGCGCGGGGCCGGGGGATTCGGTCATTCGGGGCGGCACTAGGCCGCTCGCCAAGGTCAGCGCCGGCGACGGCGCGTTGCCCGACTGTCCTAGCTGTCCGGGCTCAGCCCTTTCAGCTCGCGGAATCGATCGATGTCCTGGGCAAACTTCTGCCTGATCTCTTCCTGCTGGGCGCTGCTGCGGTCCAGTTCCTTCTTGTAAACAGCGAGCTTTGCCTTGGTGTCAGCGATCTCTTCGGCCAGGCCGACCGACATGCCGTCCTCGCCCGAGCCGCCCTCGGCCGCCTGTGACTCGAGACTGACCAGTCGTCGGTTCAGGTTATCGATGTAACGTTTCGTCAGGCGGTCCTGTGCCTGTAGCTGTTCGACACGGCTGTCCCGCACCGATTCGATCTCGGTGACCGACAGATAGGTCTGCAACAGGACACGGTCTGATTCCTTGCGCCGGAATTCTTCATTGCGACGACGGATCTCATCGTTGACATCGCTGGACAGGTGGGATGCCGCGGAATCCGCCTCGGGGTCCTTGTTGCCGAAGACCTGGTCTGCGTATTCCGGTGGCACGGTGTCCCCGAAATGGACGTTGCCATCCTTGTCGACCCACTTATGGACCTTCTGCGCGGCAACAGGTGAGGCCGCGAGCAGGAACAGGATCAAGACTGCGATTGCACTTTTCATAATGTGGGATATATCACAACTGGAATAGCTTAAGTGAGAATCTGGTCACGATTCGTACAAATCCCTCGTCAAACGCCGTAGCGCTCGCGGTAGCTCCGGAGCGCCTCCAGATGCTCGTCAAACCCCTTGGCATCCTCCAGATGCGCCACCAGGTCTGCCAGACCGATGATGCTGACCACCGGTGCTCCCAGGTCCTGTTCGACCTCCTGGACAGCCGACAATTCCCCCCGGCCTCGTTCCTGGCGGTCAAGCGCGATCAATACGCCAGCCGGAGTCGCCGCGGCTTCCCTGATCAGTACCTCGGATTCACGGATGGCGGTGCCTGCCGTAATCACGTCATCGACCACCAACACATTTCCTGACAGCGGCGCCCCGACGATGTTGCCACCTTCACCATGGTCCTTCGCCTCCTTTCTGTTGAAGGCGAGCGGTACATCGCAACCGTGTCGATCTGCGAGCGCCGCGGCCGTCGTTGTCACCAGCGGGATGCCCTTGTAGGCCGGGCCGAACAGCATGTCGTAGCGAAGATCAGATACGGACAGGGCCTCCGCGTAATAACGACCGAGCTCCAGGATGGCGGCACCGGTCCTGAACAGGCCGGCGTTGAAGAAGTACGGGCTGATCCTGCCGGACTTGAGCGTGAATTCGCCGAAACGAAGCACACCAAGTCCCAGACAGAAGTCGATAAATCTCTGCTTGAAATCTTGCATCAGATCGGGTTCCACATGCGGGAGGATGGTGCCGCGGTGCCTGTCGCCAGGATCGGCGCAGGCCGCGGGCTTCTGTATGATACACGCTCGTTACGGTCAGACATCCGACACCGAATCTTCCATGCGAGTTATCTCCCTGAATGCGAACGGAATCCGCGCCGCAGCGCGGAAGGGTTTTTTCGAATGGTTGCCGGAACAGAATGCGGACGTGATCTGCATCCAGGAAACCAAGGCCCAGGAACACCAACTGGTGGATGACGTGTTCCGGCCGGCCGGCTATCACGCGTACTATTTCGACGCCGAGAAAAAGGGCTACAGTGGCGTGGCCATCTACGCCAGGCCCGAGCCGGACAGTGTTATCAGGGGGCTGGGTTTCGAGGAGTTCGACCGCGAGGGCCGGTACATAGAGGCCCGCTTCGGAAAACTCAGCGTCGCATCGCTGTACCTGCCGTCAGGATCGTCCAGCGATGCGCGACAGGAAGCCAAGTACCGCTTCCTCGATCTCTACATGCCGGAGCTCAGGAAGCTGCGCCGCCGTCGTCGCGAATACATCCTGTGCGGCGACTGGAACATCGCGCACAAGAACATCGATCTGAGGAACTGGCGTGCGAATCGGAAAAACTCCGGATTCCTGCCGGAGGAGCGCGAGTGGCTGGATGAGCTGTTCGGGCCCCGACGCTATATTGATGCGTTCAGGGCAGTTAACCAGGAGCCCGATCAATATACCTGGTGGTCCAACCGCGGACGGTCCTGGGACAAGAACGTTGGCTGGCGGATCGACTACCAGGTGATTACCCCGGGCCTGGCCGACACCGTCAGGGCAGCTTCGATCTACAAGGATCAGCGATTCTCGGATCATGCGCCGCTGATCCTGGACTACGACTTCGACCACCGGTCACTCTGACCATGCAGGCAAGGATCGCGGGATGGATCGAGGCGCTGTCCGCCTATCGCCACCCCCGGGTCGCCGCGATGGTCTTTCTCGGGTTTTCTGCGGGGCTGCCCTTTCCGCTGGTATTCGCAACATTGTCGGCCTTGCTGCGTGATTACGGGATCGACAAGGCGACGATCGGTTTCTTCGCCTGGATAGGACTGGCTTACTCGCTGAAGGTGCTGTGGGCGCCCGTGGTCGACCGCCTGCAGTTGCCGATCCTCGGCCGCTTCCTCGGGCAACGCCGATCGTGGATGCTCGTTGCCCAGATCGGCGTCGCGGTTGGACTGACCGTCGTCGCGCGACTCGATCCCGCGGCCGATATTGGCTTGTTTGCCTGGATCATCCTGGCTGTCGCCGTGAGCTCGGCGACCCAGGACATCACCGTTGACGCATGGCGGATCGAGGCGGTCGAAGAGCGTCGCCAGGGCGCCATGGCGGCCGCCTACAACCTCGGCTATCGAACCGCGGTCCTGGTGGCTGTGGCAGGCCCGCTCTATATCGCCGATGCCTTCGACTGGACCACGGCCTATCTGTGGATGGCGGGGTGCATGCTGGTCGGGATCGTAACGACGCTGTTGATCGCAGAGCCCGCCCACGACCGGGACACACTGGCAGCGGAGATCGAATCCCGGATCACGGGCTATGTCGGCAGCCACCCGCTTCGCTGGGGTCCGCTGAACCGGCTCGCGGCCTGGTTTGGCAGCGCGGTAGTGGCCCCCTTCGCCGAGTTCTTCAAGAGGAACGGATCCTTCGCACTGGTACTGCTGGCCCTGATCATGACGTTCAACATCAGCGACCGGGTGCTCGGCATCATGGCGAATCCGTTCTACCTGGACCTGGGCTTCACCAAGTCCGAAGTGGCCAGCGTCGCCAAGGTGTTCGGATTCTTCATGACAATTGCCGGTGCCGCGATAGGCGGCATCCTGGTGGCCAAATACGGGACCCTGCGAACGATGTTGCTGGCGGCCGTGTTGCTGGCGCTGACCAACCTCGCCTTTGCCGGCCTCGCGCTGGTGGGACCGGACTTGCGGGTGCTGATGCTGACGATCAGCGGTGACAACCTCAGCGTCGGCCTGGCGGGTGTGGCATTTATTTCCTACCTGTCAGCACTGACCAACAAGGCCTACACCGCGACACAGTACGCGCTGTTCAGCTCGCTGATGTCGGTGATTGGGAAGTTCATCAGCGGATGGTCCGGTGTCGTTGTCGAGGCCTGGGGTTATCCGCTCTTCTTTGTCTACGCTGCCGCCACCGGGATTCCTGCGATCCTGCTGATCCTGCTGGTGATGCGACACGAAACACTCGGTGGCCCGGCAGCCGCCGCTCCGACATCGGTCAGCAGGAGCTGACGATGGCCGAGCAATCCAGCAAGGTCGTGTGCGGGTGGGATGAACTGGACGAGGTCGAGGCGCGCGGTTTCGACATCGAAACCGACGGCGGCAGCCGACCGGGGTTCATCGTGAGGCGCGGCGGGTTGCTGGTGGCCTACCGGAATGTCTGCCCGCACGCGGGC
>CAJIAD010000365.1_pt1 | contig 20780 bp, 12 predicted proteins | sample 9198981 | NCBI WGS metagenome assembly CAJIAD01 (sample SAMEA7708274, study PRJEB35096) | sediment metagenome | biome: marine neritic benthic zone biome [ENVO:01000025]; feature: sediment [ENVO:00002007]; material: shallow marine sediment [ENVO:03000034] sea grass bed [ENVO_01000059] ...
CCGTCAAAAACCAGTTCGGACCCGGCTACCAACTCATTGAAGTCGACCTGCCGTACTGTTGCCGCGTTCGCGGCTGGTAGTCCGCAGAGGTTGAAAAGCAGCACCGCAGTTGCGACCGTTCCCATTTTCTTCCGGCAGATCGTTGTCATCTTCGTCTCCTGTCGGCCTTGTTGCTAAGCAGGCGGTTCCGGAATCTAAAGCAAGCGAGATCAGGGGTCGCCGGGACCTGTCACAGTTTCGCGCTATTCCGAGAACCGGCGGGCGCGGTAACTCCTTATCGCTTCGCCATCCACGGTGGCGGTCATCTCGAAGACCTTGTCGCCACCGGCGTCAACCTCCGTCGCCACTATGTCGCCCGATCGGCCCCAGCCGATCATCGTATTGTCGTTGGCCAGGCGCTGAGCGCCGCCAGCAGCCCTCGAGTAGGCTGATTCATGTGAATAGCTCCAGACCAGCGTCGCCGTCATGGCGTCCAGGTCCAGTTCGTATTCGACAACCCGCGTCATTTCGCCGCGCGACTCGTCTTCAGGCCAGCAATACTGACCATTGTCGAAAATCAGGATATTGCCGCTATCGAGGCGGCTCGCCGTATGCTGACCACACAAGTGGCTGAAGGGATCGTCCACGAACGCGAACTGATTGGATTTGCCGCCCAGGCGCCACAGGACTTCACCGCTGACCCTGTCGATCTTGGCGACCTGGCTGCTGCTTCTCGCTGACACAATCAGGTTGTTGTCGAAATCCTCCCAGATGGAATTGATGTGGGCGTAGTCCGTCGGGTGCGGCCTGATCTGATCGTCGATACCCATCTTCTCCCAGCTGTTCCACTCGAAGACGACCTGGCCACTGGAGTCGACTTCCTGGATCACCGAGTCCTCCACGACCTGCTCCGGATCTCCGCCGTATGCGGTAGCGTCTCGGACGTTACAGTCGTAGGCCATTGCAATGTAGTTTTCGTCATCCAGGATCAGGAAGTCGTGCGGATCCGTATGGGTGAGGTCCACCGTGGTCACGCGACGGATCTCTTCGAAATCGGGCCCGAGGATGACCTGTTCAGTCTGGGCGCGGTCACACTGGTTGTTCTCTCCGGTCCTTACTGCGTACGAGCGCTGTCCGTTCGGATGCAGCTTGAAGTCTGTTACCCGCTGGTTCTCTCCGCGATAAAACACCGGGACACCGTGATTGTCGACGATCGCGACGTATTGCTTGCCAGGCCCGCTGAACGAAAAGTACACGAGCCCGGGCGACACCCCCTCTTCGAGGACGGTGGTTGTCAGAACCGGAAAATCGGAGGGCAGATACTGAATCTCGTAGCGGCGACTGGCGCCCTGCTTGTTCTCCACCAGGATATCGATGATGTCGCCCGGCTCAAGTCCATCGAGAGGGATGTCCATATCGCCGCTGATGAGTTCGCCCAGCACCGAGATCAGCAGGCCATCGACCGCCGAGACGTTGATCACCAGAGGCTCCGTGGCTGCTCTTGCAGACATGTTGTCCGAGGAGGCTGGGGTATCCTGTGCGACGATCGCGTATCGCTCGTTGGTGGGATCAAACGGCGGATTGAGCGGCGATTTTCCACCGCTGACGCTCAGGGCGTCGAGCAGAGGCGTCTGGGCGACGTTATTGTTGCCGGAAGAGCCTCCACAGCCGGCGAGACCGGCAATCAGGATGACGAGGACGATCGTTCTCACTGACATCTCCATGACGTTCTGGGTCGGACAGGCGCAATGATGCCGAACCAGTCATTGAAAATACAGCGGAAACCGGGCAACCACGCGGCCAATGGATGGAGCCAGGCGGTGGCGTGCGCTGGGCGACTCTTCGTTGGCGTGACGGCTGCCCGTCATTTGGCTTCACCAAGGACCAGCATACGGCATCGGGGAATGCGGCAGTGGCGAAAAAAAATGACTAATTGGCAGGAATAAATCACAATAAAACAATAAGTAATATCATATACTTCTTAACTTAAATTAATATTGGAGAGAGTTGCCCGAGCAGGGTCAGGGTTGACGTCGGATAGGGTCGAGAAAATGGCCGATTCAAATGTGAACCCTGTACTGGACAGGCATCCTGCCATTGGTATCCTGCCTGCACCGGTGGCGAGGACGCCGGTTTGCGGCGGGTGCGGTTGCGCGGAAGCGGCAGGCTCGCCGACTTGATCTTTGATGACCGATGTTGATTTTCCAGGCACTGCGGAGGGCACGTGCGATCGACAACGGTTGTCGTCCCGCCGAAAGTAAGGGAGCCATCTGACCAATGAGAGTCACGATCTTTGGTACCGGCTATGTCGGTCTCGTAACCGGCGCTTGCCTCGCCGATGTAGGCAATCATGTCGTCTGCGTCGATGTCGACGAGGAAAAGGTTGAGGGTTTGAAGAAAGGCGTATTGCCGATCTATGAACCTGGCCTGGAAGAGATTGTCGTGCGCAATGAGGCGGCCGGTCGCCTCGTGTTCACCACGGACACTGCCGCCGGCGTCGCACATGGCCTGTTTCAGTTTATTGCCGTCGGTACCCCACCGGACGAAGACGGTTCCGCGGATCTGCAACACGTGCTCGATGTCGCAAGGACGATAGGGGAGCAGATGGAGCAGTATCGCATCATAGTCAACAAGTCGACCGTCCCGGTGGGCACGGCCGACAAAGTCAGTGAGGAGATTCACCGCACGCTCGATGAGCGTGGGCAGTCACTTGATTTCGATGTCGTTTCAAACCCCGAATTCCTAAAGGAAGGCGCAGCGATCGACGACTTCATGAAACCCGAGCGGATCGTCGTGGGAACCGACGATCCACGAACGCTTGAGCTTCTGAAAACACTTTACGAGCCCTTCAACAGGAAACGCGACAGGATGGTCGCCATGGACGTGCGGTCGTCGGAACTGACGAAGTACGCCGCCAACGCGATGCTGGCGACGAAGATCAGTTTCATGAACGAGCTCGCCAATCTGGCCGAGCGCGTGGGCGCCGATATCGAGAATGTACGAATCGGCATCGGTTCAGATCCACGCATCGGCTATCACTTCATTTACCCAGGCTGCGGTTACGGCGGTTCTTGTTTTCCAAAGGACGTGAAAGCACTTGCGCATACAGCGGAGTCAGTCGGCTATGAGCCGAGCCTGCTGAACGCGGTCGAAGAGGTAAACGCGCGGCAAAAGCAGGTCTTGTTTGAGAAGATCCTGCAGTACTTCAAGGGAACCCTGGCGGGACGCACCGTCGCAGTCTGGGGGCTGTCTTTCAAGCCCAATACAGACGACATGCGTGAGGCGTCGAGTTGCGTACTCATGGAGGCTTTGTGGGAAGCCGGTGCCAGCGTTCGTGCCTATGATCCCCAGGCCTACCGGGAAGTCCAGCGCATCTATGGCGATCGGGATGATCTGACCCTCTGCGAGAGTCAGGACGAGGCACTCAAGGGAGCAGATTGTCTGGCGATCGTGACTGAATGGCGAGAGTTCCGTAGTCCCGATTTCGAGGCAATGGAAGAGGCGCTCAGCTCGCCGGTCATCTTCGATGGCCGGAATCTGTACGATCCGGGTTACGTGGAGAGCCTGGGCTTCGAATATTTCGCGATCGGACGTGGGCGCAGCATCCGATCACGAACGGACTAGTCGGCGAGGAATAGCAAATGCAGGCTGAACAACCCCGAATGGGAAGAAAGCGAATCATGGTCACGGGCGGCGCGGGCTTCCTGGGGTCGCACCTTTGTGATCGGCTGATAGAACGCGGACACGATGTGTTGTGTGTCGATAACTTCTTCACCGGCTCAAAGGACAATATTTCGCACTTGCTCGATAGCCACCACTTTGAATTGATGCGGCACGATGTCACGTTCCCGCTGTACGTAGAGGTCGACGAAATCTACAACCTCGCGTGCCCCGCATCGCCTGTTCATTATCAGTTCGACCCGGTTCAGACAACGAAGACCAGCGTGCATGGCGCGATCAACATGCTTGGGCTGGCGAAGAGGGTTCGCGCAAAGATTTTCCAGGCATCGACGAGCGAGGTGTATGGTGATCCGCAAGTCCATCCGCAACCGGAGGATTATTGGGGGCATGTCAATCCGACCGGGTTCCGGTCCTGCTACGACGAAGGAAAGCGATGCGCGGAGACGTTGTTCTTTGACTATCGCCGACAGCATGGCCTGAGTATCAAGGTGGCAAGGATATTCAATACGTACGGTCCCAGGATGCACCCGAACGATGGTCGCGTGGTTTCGAACTTCATCATGCAGGCGCTGAGAAACGAGTCCATCACTGTCTACGGGGACGGCTCGCAAACACGATCCTTCTGCTATGCGTCTGATCTGATCGAGGGTTTTGTCCGTCTGATGGATACAGACGACGACGTTACCGGTCCTGTTAATCTCGGGAACCCTGGCGAATTCACAATCCGGCAACTTGCCGAGGCCGTGATCGACCTCACGGGATCGTCCTCGACGATCGTCGAGAAACCGCTTCCACCGGATGATCCCCGGCAGCGACAGCCCGACATTGCGCTCGCGAAAAAGATTCTGGATTGGGAGCCGAAGGTGGCACTCGAGGACGGTCTGAAGCCAACGATCGAGTATTTTGAAGGCTTGCTGCGATCGGGCACGGTCGACGGATAAGCCCCGACCCGGGTTGCACAGGTATCAGGAAGGGATGGCAAGATGATAGTTCCGGTAATTCTCTCCGGCGGGGCCGGATCCAGACTTTGGCCCCTGTCCAGGCAGCACTATCCCAAGCAACTTCTTCCGTTGCTGGGTGGCCAAACCATGTTACAGGACACTGTTACCCGACTGGCCGGCGCCGGAGATATTGGCAATCCACTGGTTGTTTGCAACGAAGAGCATCGCTTCCTGGTCGCAGAACAGCTGCGCCACGTCGGCATAGCACCGTCCGCCATCGTGCTGGAGCCCGTTGGTCGGAACACGGCGCCTGCCGTGGCCATTGCTGCCCTGCATGCGATGGCGGCGAATAACGACGAGGATCCGATCCTCCTCGTGTTGCCAGCGGATCATGTCATTTCCGACCCGGCGAAATTCCACCAGGCAATCGACGCAGCCCACCGCCTGGCGACAGACGGCCGGCTCGTGACATTCGGGATCGTGCCGTCATCCCCGGAAACCGGTTACGGCTACATCCGCGCCGAGGAAAAGGGCTCGAATCCCTCCCGGGTGCTGGAATTCGTGGAGAAACCCGACGCTGAAAGGGCAGAAAAATACATCGACTCGGGTGACTACCTCTGGAACAGCGGCATGTTCATGTTCCGATGCTCCCGGTACCTCGAGGAACTAAACGCGGGTGATTCGACGATGGTCGACGCCTGCAAGCAGTCGATAGACAAGGCTCGCGGCGATCTCGACTTCCTGCGACTGGATCGCGAAGCCTTCGAAAGTTGCCCTTCCAATTCGATTGACTATGCGGTGATGGAGAAGACCAGCGATGCCATGGTTGTTCCGTTGGATGCCGGCTGGAGCGATGTGGGTTCGTGGTCGGCACTACACGAAGTTTCGGGGCAGGATGATCGAGACAACGTGTTGGTCGGCGACGTGGTCGTAGAAGACACCGACAACTGTTACTTGTATTCCAGTGGGCGCCTGGTTACGACAGTGGGCCTTTCCGATTGCGTTGTTATCGAGACGTCGGATGCCGTACTCGTCGCTCCGCGAAATCGCGTCCAGGACGTCAAGCAACTGGTCAACAAGATGAAGGACGGCGATCGCGAAGAGGTATCCGCGCATCGTCAGGTTTTCCGCCCATGGGGAAGCTACGACAGCGTGGATTGCGGGGAACGCTTCCAGGTGAAGCGTATCATCGTTAACCCGGGCGCAAAGCTATCCCTTCAGAAACACCACCATCGCGCCGAACACTGGATAGTCGTCCAGGGTACCGCAAGGGTGACACGCGGCGAAGATGAATTTCTGCTGGGGGAGAATGAGTCGACCTATATCCCGATGGGTACGGTGCACCGGCTCGAGAATCCGGGCAAGGTGCCTTTGCACCTGGTCGAGGTGCAGTCCGGCACGTATCTCGGTGAGGACGACATCGTCCGGTTCGATGACACGTATGGACGGGCCGACGACTAGACGATCCTGTGACGGATCCCTGTTCTTTGCGACTGATTCGCTCTAGCGCTGGTGCCAGCGCCAGGCTGTGTCCACAATCGACTTGAGGTCAGCGTACCGGGGTTCCCATTCGAGCACCGTCGAAGCACGTCCGCCGGCGCTGACCAGGCGGGCCGGATCTCCCGGCCGGCGTTCGCCGAGACGGACGGGGATTTCCCTGCCAGTCACAGCTCGCGCCGTATCGATGACTTCCTGAACAGAATGGCCGGCACCCACGCCGAGATTGATAACGTCCGTCGGGTGACCGGCGTCCAGTACGGCCAGTGCGCGGACATGGGCGTCGGCCAGGTCAGTGACATGGATATAGTCCCGGATACAGGTGCCATCCGGCGTATCGTAGTCATTTCCGAAAACCGTGATGTCAGGTCTCTGCCCGCCGGCGGCGTCTAGAACCAGCGGTATCAGATGCGTTTCGGGGTCGTGGTCTTCGCCGATTTCGGTGTCGGGATCCGCACCGGCAGCGTTGAAATAACGCAGCGAGATCGACCGTAGTCCGTGCGCGGTTTCAAAATCGCGCAGAATCTGTTCGACCATCAGCTTACTGTGGCCGTAAGGATTGATGGGGCGCTGCGGGTGGTCTTCCGCGATCAGTGGGGTCTCGGGGACACCATAGGTTGCACATGTGCTGGAGAACACAAGCTTGTCGAGGCCGCAATCCCGCATCGCCTCAATAAGGCCGAGGGTGCCCATCACGTTGTTTCGGTAGTACTTGCCGGGATTCTCTACTGATTCCCCGACGTAGGCGTAGGCTGCGAAATGAATCACCGCTGCAGGTTTGTACGCTTCGATCACCTGTCGAACGCGTTCCACATCTCCGGTGTCACCTTTTTCCAAGGGACCCCACTTCACGGCCCAGTCGTGGCCGTACACCAGATTGTCATAGACCACTGGCTGCATCCCTGCTGCTGCCAGCGCCTTGCAGGCATGGCTGCCGATGTATCCGGCGCCGCCGGTGACGAGAACTGTATCCATGAGTGACTAGTCCAGGCTTCGAAAGGTACTTGCTTGTCCGGTGACCCGGGTCTGGATGTTGCCGGTTCAAGCTCCGGCTATACTGCCAAAATCCCGTCGGTGCCGACAGTGAACCCCGTCTTGTTTTTGTGACCCATATGCAATCCATTCAGATCAACTGCTTTAAGGCCTACGACGTTCGAGGCCGGATCCCTGACGAACTCAATGAAGCAATCGCGACCCGTATCGGTCTGGCCTACGCGCAGGTGATCGGACCTGACAGCGTGGTCGTGGGCCGGGACATTCGCCTGACCAGCAAGTCGCTTGCCAATGCCCTGTGCGATGGTTTGATGGCCGGCGGAGTCGATGTCCTGGATATTGGTCTCTGTGGAACGGAGGAGGTCTATTTCTCGACCTTCGATCAGGGCGCCGGAGGCGGCGTCATGGTGACGGCCAGTCACAACCCGATGGACTTCAATGGGATGAAGTTCGTTAGGGAGGGTAGTCGGCCCATCAGTGGCGACTCCGGCCTGGATGAAATCCGACGCGCCGCCGAGGCAGGCGCATTCGATGCGGTAGACAAGAAGGGTGACATTCGGGCGATCGATGTGGTCGGGCGTTTCATCGACCATCTCCTTGGTTACATATCGGCACCAGATCTGCGGCCACTGAAGATCGTGGTCAATGCTGGCAACGGCTGTGCGGGCCCGGTGATCGATCGTCTGGAGCAGCGATTACCCTTCGACATCATCAAGGTGCATCATGAACCCGACGGTTCCTTTCCCAATGGCATACCGAATCCGCTACTAGTTGAGAATCGCGATGCGACTGCCGACGCTGTGGTCGCGGCCGGGGCTGACCTGGGCGTGGCGTGGGACGGCGACTTCGACCGCTGTTTCCTGTTCGACGAGCAGGGCCGCTTCATCGAGGGCTACTATGTAGTTGGCCTGCTGGCACAAGCATTCCTCGACAAGAATCCCGGGGCAAAGATCGTGCATGATCCCCGGCTGACCTGGAATACGATCGATATCGTGGAGGCGGCGGGCGGAGTGCCCGTGCAAAGCAAGACCGGCCATGCCTTCATCAAGGAGCGCATGCGGCTGGAAGATGCGGTGTACGGAGGTGAGATGAGTGCTCATCACTATTTCAGGGACTTCGCGTATTGTGACTCGGGCATGATCCCGTGGTTGCTCGTTGCAGAGATGATCTCTGCTACAGGCATACCGCTCTCCCGGATGTTGAACGAGAGAATGCTGGCGTTTCCGGCCAGTGGCGAGATCAATCGCAAGCTGGAGGACCCGCCCGCGGCGCTTGCAATGATCGAGTCCCGCTACTCGAGGAAAGCGTTACGGATAGACAGGACCGACGGCTTGTCCGTCGAGTTCGACGATTGGCGATTCAACCTGAGAACTTCCAATACAGAACCCCTGGTGCGTCTGAATGTAGAGAGCAGGGGCGACGGCGCCCTCATGGAGCGCGAGACGGCAAGGATCCTTGAACTGCTCGACGGTAGTGGGTAAATAGTTGATGACCGGCAGCCCTGCATTGCAATCAGCAGATATCCTGGCGTTGCTGGGTCGCGACCAGATCGAGGTCGATAGATCGATTCTGCGAGAGGCCGTCACCGGAAGAACGATCCTGATTACAGGTGCCGGAGGATCGATCGGTGCGGAACTTGCCAGGCAGGTGACGTCGCTTGGGGCCGCCCAGCTGGTTCTGATCGATCATTCCGAGAACGCACTTTTCTGGATCGATCGCGAGTTGGAGTCTTCGGCGACAGCAACGCCGGTCCGATCGGTGCTGGGATCGATTTCAGACCGTCGATTGGTTGACGGTACTGTCAGGCGTTACCGGCCAGATATCGTGTTTCACGCGGCGGCCTGCAAGCATGTTGCGATGGTGGAGGCGAATCCGATCGAGGCTATCAGGACGAATGTGCTGGGCACACAGAGTGTCCTGCGCGCCTGCCAGACAACCGGTGTCGGGCGATTCGTACTCGTCTCAACCGACAAGGCGACAAATCCGGTCAACCTTCTTGGACTCACAAAACGCTTTGCCGAGTGGGTAACGGCGGATGCCGCCGCCGCGGGAGGCCGATTCGTTTCGGCCAGGTTCGGGAACGTCCTTGCCTCATCCGGATCCGTCTACCGTGTATTCAGGGATCAACTCGCGCGGGGTGAGCCGCTGGAGGTCCGGCACCCGGATGCCGAGCGCCATTTTCTCACCCGGGAGGAGGCCGGACGGCTGCTGGTCCTGGTCGCCCATCTTGCATCCGGTGGTGAAACGTTCGTTCTCAAGGTCGGTGAGCCCGTCGGAATCCTCGACCTGGCGAAACGATTTCTCCAGCAATCTGGCAATGAGACGGATGTGCCGGGGCCATCTGACGGCGATATGGGTATTCGAATCTCGCAGCTGGGCGATGGTGAGAAATTGTGCGAGGACTGGCCGGAGCCCCCGCTGCTTGAAGAGACACGATTCCCGGGCGTAACAGTCCTGAGAGATGACAACATACAGTCCGCTCGCATGGATGACATCATGACGACACTCCGGCTCGCTTGCGATCGAAACGATGTCGAAATGGCGATGGAAGCGATGCAAATTGGGGTCGTATCCCCGAATTGATTCTGACCAGACGCGACAGGCGGGATCACGGAATCGGCTCCCGGAGTAACGGATTCAGCGTATCCGCAATCCGGGTCGCCTTGCCGGATTCATTGTGATACCACCGGCTCCACGCGAAAGGCATCAATGACGATCCGCGTGCCCGTCGCACGGTCATTCTTCTCGCCGCTGACTTTGACCGTGATCGTGTGAATACCGGGGGCTAACCCAGTGATGTGATGCAGGGTCGGTTCGTCGGCAGGAGCCTCCGAGAACTGGTCCACGGTAGTGACGAGTCTTCCGTCAACATAGACCTCCGCGATCCCCTGATCCGGGGACCCCGGCGCCACGAGTCCGACGCCGCCTCCTTTGAAGCGCAATGTGGCCGAGTCCCCGAGTACGTCGGACTCCATCGCCGAAAAGGCGCTGAACTGCACGCCGGTGACCTTGTTCCAATTGCCGAGGAACCGGACCGGGTTCGTTCGATCTTCATAAAGGAAGTGGCGATCCAGTTTGCCCCACGAGTGGCCGCGGTCACCGGATATCAGGACTTCCTCTTCGGAGATCGCGAATACGGTCTGGTCGCTTGCGAAATTTTCCGAGAAGACGATCTGAAGCAGCTTCTGATTCCGACTCGTCAGGTCCGCGGCCAGCTCGAAAAAATTGCCGCCCTTGTCTTCGCTCGCGTACAGCCCCCGTCCTTGCAGGCTTACCAGCATGTATCCGTCAACCGGGAAGCTCGGCGACAGCGCCAGCGTCACGACCGGTACACCATCGGGCAACCCGCTCTGCGCCGTTATCCTCTGCCAGTCTGCTCCCCGTCGAAGGCCTCGATATAGCCCGTTGACCGATCCCACAAATATCATCCCGTCGCTGGAATAGCCCGGTGAAAGGGCAATTGGCAACCTGGCGTGGATGTAGCGACTCAGCCAGTCATCCAGCCCGGGAACCGGGACTCTCCGCCAGTGTTCGCCACCGTCGGCTGACTCGAAAATTCCGCGCCCGCGAAGCGAGGCGTAGATCGTGTTGTCGTTCGCAAACCCGGGAACAGGTGCCACGGTGTCTGCCCACCGGCCATTCCCTTCCAGGATCTGCTGCCATGACTTGCCTCTATCCGATGAACGAAAGACGCCGTCGTATCGCGTGCCGATGAAAGCGAAGCCACCCGCGTTGAAATCATCGGTGAGTACGATACCGTGGGGAAACAGGCTGTTGCATTTCTGCTTCAGTCCATAACGGACCAGCTTCCGGTCAAGCCATTGTTCAAAACGAGTCCTGTCCACCTCGGCGGCTCTGCACCCGAGAAGGACTTGTTCCCATGGCATCTCATGATTGACAAGACGGTATATCGACTTGTTTGCGGCGCTCAGCACCAGGCTGGAATCTCCGTCGAGCTCACGCGATCGGATGCTCCATTGGTGGGTGTTCTTGATTCCCAAGTTCAGCGTTTGCCAATCGCTGCCACGATTCTTGCCGACATAATTACCGGCATCCAGCGTCGTAATGAATAGCTCTTCCTGCTTGCCAGCAGGTCTGGACACCGCAAGCGCGGTCGGCAGGTCAACTGCCAGGGTTTCCAGCTGGAACCAGTGCTGACCACGATCATCGGAGCGAAACAAGCCGTCGAAACCGGCCAGGAAGAGATGGTCATCCGCCGGGATAATTCTGCTGAAGTGCGGAGTATCTAATTCATCGGCCTGTTTGGATTTTGTCAGGCCTCCATTCAACGGTAGCCAATTTTTTCCGCCATCGCGTGACGTGACCACTCCACCGTGCCATGTCGAGGCGTGGATCAATACCGTTCCATCAGATGCAGTGGAAGAGCTTATCGACGTGACCGGACCTCGATTTCCATCCAGTCCTGCGGGGATCTCGCCGATGGGTCGGAATGAAGTTGCCCTGTCGTCGCTGGCAAAGACCCTGCCGTTACCATCCACCACCAGGATCGACGTGGCACTCGTCGATGCCCAAACGACTCCGCCCCCGCTGGCCCTGCTCAGTCCATCGACTTCTTCCCATTCGCCACTTGCACCAAACATTCGCAAGGCTGAACCGTCTTCCATGATGGCGAGGACAAGGTGTGCTCCGTCAACGCTGGTCGCCAGGGCATCTGCGATTTCGACATCCGCGCCGAGCAATTCGCTCCAGGCATCACCGCGATTGCGGCTGGTAAACAACCCCCCATCCTGCGGCATGGCCAGCAGCGTAGAATCGGAACCATAGGACTGTGAAATTCTGAGCCTTCTGACGTTGGATCGCGCGGGCCGCGGGAGATGTGCCCACGAATCGCCGCCGTTCACAGATCGGTAGACACCGTCGCCGGCGGTAGACAGAAAGACAGTCCGGTCCTTCGCGAACTCGGGAGAGATCGCCATGTCACGGATGAAGCTCCGGTTCGTCAGGCCCTCGTACAACCGTTTCCACGAGTATCCCCCGTCAGTTGAAACCTGCACCTGTTTGAGGACACCTATGAACAACGTGCTGTCGTTCCGGTAGTCCGGCGACACAGCCAAGAATGCAATGCTGTCATGTGGGCTATGGCCTGACGCTGTGGCTGCCCAGCTCGAGAGAACAATTAGGCCACACAGGGCCAGGATATTCTTGATCAACCTTTTCACGATCACCGATTCCGTGGTGAATAGCGTTCCCGGAGTGGGCTCTTGCCTACGGAAGCCAATGGGAAGACGTCAAAGGGTGGCAGGCCCGTCGCCATGTGCACCGATCCTATCTGTGCATAGCCATCAGGAGATGATGCATTCACGCCAGGCTAGTCGCCCCGCCTGGCACCAGTTGCATCCGCTACCGAATAGCCGTCCGCAATCGCGCCTGCCTTGATTTCCCGTCGTCTTTCGACAGAGGTCTCAGGGTCTGGTTCTTTGATGTCTATTAAACGTAATTCGCGGGCAATCATCAAACTGTTTTACAAGCCGCGGTCGTGCGCCGGACTGCAAAATATGGTGTGCAGGAGCAGTTAAAATGTGAGATGCGGGTAGCGACAGTATCCTGGAGGAGGCGGCCGGCGCGTGAATTGGTGGGCGATGCTGGGATTGAACCAGCGACCTCTCCCGTGTGAGGGGAGCGCTCTCCCGCTGAGCTAATCGCCCACATCCATCGGCAAGGGCCGAGATTCTACGGAGACTGCCGTTATCGGTCAATCGGTATCCCGGGTAGGAAACCTGCTCCGGCGGCGGCAGCTGAAGCGCTCAGGATTTTCTTGATTCGTCCAGTTTCTGCAGCCACAGGCCTGTCGAACAGATGCGCCAGGTTCTGACCGGGTCGTCCTTTACCAATGCATCGAATTCGCCCTGCACGCCGGCATCGATGCCGGCGTGTTGGACGACATCCAGCATCGGCGCGAAGCGGCCCTGATACTGTTTCAGGAATCGCTGGTAGGCGAACGGGAATCCCATTTTCAAGCGCCGCCACAATATTTTCTTGGGCAGGAACGGCTCCATGGCTTTCCTCAGGATGTACTTGGTCCAGCCATCCTTGAACAGATACGCAGGAGGCATACGCATACCGAGTTCAACCATTCGATAGTCGAGAAAAGGGAATCTTGCTTCGAGGGGAATAGCCATTGTGAAATGATCGTTACTTCGCAGGTAGTAGGGCAGTAGCCCGACGCCAAAGTGAAAGCGTCTCTGTTCGAAATAGGGCAGTGTCTCGTAGCCATCCTGCAGCCTTGATGCTTCGCTTCCTACATCACGCCGCACAACCATCTGATTGTCCTGCGATCCGCTGGCATACCGCCCCGGCACGGGCAGGCCCAGAGGTGCAAGAGTCGATCCGGCGATTCTCTTGCCAACACGTCGCAATCGTCGGAAGGTCATCTTTATTGTGGCTTGACGCTGTCGCTCCGCATCGTTGCGGTTCTTGCCATGAACATAGGACCGTACGTGTTCGTGAAGCCCGTCCGCTTCTATGGCTTCCCTGGCGCCGTCCCAGAATCGTCGCTCGTAACCAGCAAGCACCTCGTCTCCGCCAGATCCGGTCAAGACAACGTCCGTGCCATCCTTCTTCATCCGCTGACGCATCTTGTAATGCGTGAATATGTTGGGCGAATGGTAGGGCTCTTCCATGACGTTGGTGAAGAAGTCGATCTCTTCCTCGAAGGTCTGCTCGGGTTCCTGTAGCACCCGGTAGTCGACTGGATATCTTTCCAGGATGGCCCGGGCAAATGGCTCCTCGTCATGACCCGGGACCTTAATCGTGTATGTCGTGAGCTTGCTGCCGGTATGTTCCGCTGCGGCGGCAACAATCGACGAGCTGTCGAGCCCGCCACTCAGTTCGCATGCGACCTTGACATCGGCTCGCAACCGCAGCCGTACAGCATCCATGAAGGTATCGCGATACTCTGTGACGGCATCATCGAATGACCAGTCGGCAGCCGAAACATGATTCCCGGGCAGGTGCCAGAACGGACGCAGGTCCGACTCGCCGAATGCCGCGCGATCACCTGGAATGCGAACGAAACATGCTGGCGACAGAGACCGGATCTGCTTGTAATAGGTCTTGAGCCCCTGGTCCTTGATCGTCGTATCGATAAAGCCGGTTGCGATGTCCCTGTCAATCTCGGCACCTTCCGGCTCGATGCTGACCAGCGACTTGATGGAACTGGAGAAAAACAGACCATCGTCTGTGTGCCGATAATAGAGTGGCGCAATGCCGATGCGATCTCGGCAAAGAACCAGGGAATTGTCGCGCTTGTCGTAAATGGCGACGGCCCAGAACCCGTTTAGTCGCCGCCAGAGGTCGTCGCCCCAGAATCGATAACCCTGTACGAGAACTTCGGTGTCGCAGTTCGTCTCGAATTCCAGCCCGTGCTTGCCAAGTTCTTCACGCAACTCGACATAGTTGTATACCTCGCCGTTATATACGGCGACGATCGAGCCGTCGCGGCTGACGAAAGGCTGATGCCCGGCATCACTCAAATCGACGATGGCATATCGGGTATGGATCAGTGCAAGGTCGTGGCGAATCCGGGCTTGCCGGTCGGCGATGTGCGAGAGCTTGCCGGCCACGCGAGAAACAGTTCGGTCGTTTCGATAATGCTGGATCTGTCCTTTCTCACGCAACACCAGCGCGGCCCCTTCGTCGTCGGGCCCACGCACTCGGATGTGCTCGGAGAGCTGATCGATGTAGGCTGGATTGATCCCTTCGGATCTGTTCAGGACGTAACCGGCAATACCGCACATACAGCTATCTATTCCATTCGAGTTGTCGTGATGGTGTCATTCAGCCCCCGATTCCTGCGACGCCAAACACATCATGGGAAACGAAGTGTGCCTGACCCCTCAGCGTTCATAGTCGCCGATTTTTCTTGATCAGGGACTGCGGTGGTCAGATATTGCTCGAGCCGCCGCGAGCTAAAGGTATAGCACGAGCGCGCGGATGTGACGAAACCGCCTGTGAACGGGTCGCACCCGATCCGCCGCCTGTTGGCGACGATATCGCGTTATACATGGGTCATGAGCGCGATCACCTTGCCGCGTACTGCAAACTGGATGCCGGAAAATAATGCCGGTTAACTGCGCGGAATTCGGTTTCTCAGGGTCAACTATTGATCTTCCGTGTCGGAGTAGTGTCTCTTGAGTTGGACCGGCTCAGTGCGTCGCTTGCTGCGCACCTTCAGATTCAGCATCTCGACTGTCAGCGAAAACGCCATTGCGAAGTAGATGTATCCCTTGGGGATATGAAAACCCATCCCGTCCGCCATCAACGCCAGCCCGATCAGCATCAGGAACGACAGGGCGAGCATCTTGATCGTAGGATGTCGGTCAACGAATGTTCCGACCGGACCGGCAGCGAACATCATGACCCCGATCGAGATCACGACTGCAGTGATCATGATCTCCACATGCTGGACCAGTCCTACCGCGGTGATCACGGAATCGACGGAAAAAATCAGGTCAACCACGGCTATCTGTATAAGTACGGTGGTGTAGGTCTTGGCGACAAATCCAGCCTCGTCCGTATCCGGTCCTTCAAGTTGCGCGTGAACTTCGGTTGTGCTCTTGGCCAGCAGGAACAAGCCACCGACGATGAGAATCATGTCGCGAATGGTGACCGGGTCACCCATTAGCACGAAGAGATTCTTATTGAGGCCCATGATCCACGTGATGGACAGGAGGAGCAGAACCCTGAGTCCCATCGCGAGCAGCAATCCGAGGCGACGCGCGTGCGCCCGGCGTTCCTCGGGCAAACGTGCGGCAATAACGGACAGGAAAATGATGTTGTCGACACCGAGGACGATTTCCAGGGCGGTCAGGGTAGCCAGCGCAACCCAGGCGTTCGGATCCGCCATCAGTTCAAGCATGCGATGAATGTCCAGTCGAACAGAGCCGAATAGCCAATTCCCGGCGGGTCCTGGTAGCCAGCGCCGGCCTGAGCCGGGTGGTGCCGATTACCGTGGTGCGACACATCGACTCAATCCGTCGCGGTGGCCGGGTGATAGATCATGAACGTTCCGCTCACGGAAAGACCTTCGAAGTCCGTGGCGATGACCTCTACCTCGACATGGCCATCGGCACCTGCCGGCACGTGCCCGCGGAAGGTCCTCGCGGCTTGGTTAAATCCGAGCCACTCCGGCAGCGGTGATCCGTTGGCGAGACGCGCCGTATAGGTCAGAACGTCTCCCGGGTCGGTGTCGATGAATGTGTCTTCGTCGAAACCGTGGGCCAGTGTCGTGCCCGCCTGGGCCTCGATATCGGGAATCTCCTTGTTCAGTTGAGGCGCGACATTGAGCACGTTGGTCTGCACCAGGTGACGGTATCGGCGGCCGATCGCGAATGCGGCGAACAGCCAGACCAGCGCGAGTAGCATGTTGACCGCGGCGAACTGGATCATGGTCATTCCGAGCACATTGAGACCCAGATAGAACGCACCCGCCTGCACCATGTCACCGAAGCGCCAGAAGAAAGTATCGATCGCGGTTTTTCCCTCGTACTTGTCCGCCCGGTCCAGGGGCAGGAAGAGGGCTTGGCGGGTCGTGTTCATTACCGAGTAGTCGACGCTGTTTTCCAGAATCTTGACCAGTCGGAGGACGCTGAAAATAGGGACAAATGCGGTTGCGAAAACCACCAGTCCATAGCCGATCGCGGCGATACTTGGCAGCAGCAGCAAAGCTCCCCGGACACCAATCCAACGGTAAATACGTGCGACCAGGAATGCCTGGATGAGGAATCCGAACAGGTTTACCCAGAAGAAGAAGTCGCTGAAAAATGTACCGATGGCCTGGCCGCGGTCATCGAATGCCCCTGCCTCGACTTGCTCGGTCGCCCAGTTCTGTACGAAGTCCTTGAGGATTACTTCGCCTGTGCTGTTAACCCAATTCAGAAGTATGACGAGGAATGCAATCAGCAGCAGGTATCGGTTCTGCATGACGCGGGCAAAGCCGCCCATCATCTGACCGATGCGATCCTGGTCATCAGGTTGGCCGGTTTCTTCGGAGTAAACACTTCGCGCGCCATCAGGTATAGCCTTTCTGGCGGTCTCGCCGATCAGGACGGTCAGCACCAGGATGCCCGCTGCGAAGAGCAGCATCTCTATCTGCTCGAACCCGAGTGATGACAACAGCTTTGTAGCCTGCGCGCCCGCCAGTGCACCTGCAGAGGCACCGACCATGATGACCGGGAACAAGCGCTGGCCGCTTTTGACATTGAAACAATCGGCCGCGAAAGCCCAGAACTGGGCGATCATTAGGACGCCGAAAATCCCGACGAAAACGTAGTAGAAGAAGCCGATGTCCATGTCGGCGCTTCCCATCATGTAGAAGAGCACAATGTTGACGGCGAAGAACACCGTGATCCAACGGATCAGAGATGTCTTGCGGCTGGCCCGGAACAAGACTCCGTAGACCGGGACGATAAAGAACAGCAGTAATGCCTGGGCGGCGATCGCATAGCTCGCCGTTACAGCATCGTGTTCGGTAAGAATGAACACTTCCCGCGTGGTCTTCAGGATGTAGTAGGAGATCAGCAGGAGAAACGCGTAGGTGGCAAAGAGCACCACGCTGACGCCTTCTCCTGGCCCCATCTTGGTAAAGACCGACAACAGCCGATCGATGGGGGTGAGGCCGGACTTGGATTTGCTCATCGTCTACGAATTTCTTTGCTGGCAGATTCTGGCGTTATGCGCGTGGGACCACATATCTTACACCGCCCTCGCGGCAGGGAGTTTGGGACGGATCATCTGTTGCCTGTGTGCAGGCCGCGGCGGATTGCTAAACTAGGCAGATCGACAGTTCTATGGGCAGCCCACTGGCTGTCCACCGGGGAGGGGAACGGTGACAATGACTTCAGGACTGGGCCGCCTGGCCCTTGGCCTTGTGCTATTCGCATTTTCGTGGTCCTTGCAGGCCGCTTCGGCGCCAAAGGGAGACGATGCCACGGCTCGCGAACTGGCACCCCTCATTGAAGCGATGAAGTCCAATCCCAGGGGGCCGTTCTCGCGAATCCGCTGGTTCTGCAAGGACGGTACGATCCTGCCGCCCAAGGCCTATGCATGTCGTGATCATGGCGGCGGCCGACAGCACGGCGAGTGGAACGCGGACACCATCAGGATTCGCGAAGCCGGTTTCCCGATCGCCAATGTGATGGTTGCGCTGACAGCCGAGGACTTCGGCGAATCGCCGGAGCAGCAGGAACACTTCCGGATCATGGTGCTCGAGCAATTCCTGATCGACGCTGATGACGGCTGGATACTCCGGCAGGCGCGTTACTACCGTGGAGCGTTCCAGGTCGAAGGCGAGATATCGAGCGCCTATGGATTCCTGTCGCAACTGGCACGGCGACCGCAGTGGCAGACCTATCGGTACCCGCTGCTGGTGACAGCGGCCAGGCTGATCCCGCACGGTGAAGAAACGGCCGGTCAGGCCCAAGTACGCGGCATGGCCACAGCGCTGAACAAGAAGGACCCGGGATTCTCGGAACTCCGCAACAAGATCCACGGGCGACCGGAGCCCAGCGACGCCCAGCGGGTCAGGGTCTATGCCCAGGGCGGGGGTAAGCCGGAACTCGCAGAGGATTATGAGCAGCTTGCAACCGCGATAGACGAAGTCGCGGCGCTTCCGGACCCGGCGCCGGCGGTTGAGGCGTATGCGGCAAAAGTGCGTGATTCCTCCCTGGCTGCCGACTTGCGAGCGGGCGTCGGTGCGTTGAAGTCGGCATCCAATCAACAGGAGAGGCTAGACGCTCTGTCTTCCCTCATGGCCAGATTGAGAGAGGGAATCCCCACCAGTGGTCATCCGCTGGACGGCATCGATCTCGTCCTGACCCTGGACGCCCACGTATTCAACCTCGGTCAGGGACTCAATATCGAATCGGGGAGCTATACCCGCCGGGAGTCCATCGACCTGATGCGCGGATTCGCGACCGCAGCCTATGGATCGGGATACCTGACCGGATTTGAACTCGCAAATCTCCAGGGGGTTTTCGATACCTTGTCCGCGTCGCAGTTGGCTCTGGATCGGTACAGGGCAGACCTGAGATATCTGGACCGGGTGCCAGGATGGGCCTCGAGACGGTTGGCATTCTACTTCGAGCCCGGCATCGAGCATCTGGCGCGCATCGAACCCTTCGTTCGTGAATTTATCCCGGACCGCATGCGCGGGAGTCCATTGCTTTTCTACTCACGGCTTCTCGAACCGTTGTCTGCGGACGCCCTGAAGCTGGCGGGCGTTCGGCAACAGTTGTTTGGCAAGGAAGTGCCGTCCGGGCTGCGGGTCCTGAATCCGGGCATCGGTCGTGGCGTCTTGCGGACGCTGGATGAATTGCAGAATGCTCCCGAGGGGACGGCAAACAGCATCGCCCTGGTGCCGGAAACCGTGTCTGAGTTGCCGGTTGTTGCCGGCATCCTGACGGAGCACGAGGGCAATTCGCTGTCGCATGTCCAACTCCTGGCCCGTAATCTGGGCGTTCCGAATGTCGTTGTTGGCGATGACCATCTGCCAGAGTTGCGCCAATACCTGGGACAGCGGATCTTCGTAGCGTCGAGTCCCGGTGGGGTCGTCAGTCTGTCGGTTGACGACCAGGCAGCCGATTCGTCGGCCGCCGCAGGCCCTGTTCAGCAGGATCGGATCTCGATCGACGTGGCAAGGTTGGATCTGGAAACCCAGGACCTGATCCCGACGTCACGTCTCGGTGCGCAAGACCAGGGTGTCCGTGTCGGGCCGAAGGCAGCGCAGGTCGGCAAGCTCACCCAGCACTTCCCGGACAATGTGGCGCCTGGTGTCGCGGTTCCTTTCGGCTTGTTCGCCCATGCACTGCTGGAGCGTGCGACCGAACCCGGTGGTCCGACGATGTTCGAGTGGATGGCAGAGGAATTCGACCAGATTCAGTCGATTTCTGATCCTGTCGCGCGGAACGAAAAGACCGCCGAGGTGTTGGCTACCATTCGAAGCTGGTTCGAGACGCGGCCGCCGAATCCGGACAAACTGGATCTTTTCCTGAAGCAGGTGGAGGAATACCTGGGTCCCGATGGTAGCTTCGGGGTATTCGTGCGTTCGGATACCAACGTCGAGGATCTGCCGGGCTTCACAGGCGCGGGTATCAATCTGACGGTCCCGAACGTGGTTGGCTTCGACAACCTGATCGAAGCGATGCGTGCGGTGTGGGCTAGTCCCTTTACCGAGCGCTCATTTGGCTGGCGGCAAGGGATCATGAATGATCCGGAACATGTCTACGCTTCCGTGTTGCTGCACAAGAGCGTCAATTCGGACAAGTCGGGAGTGCTGGTTACCGCGGACGCCGATACGGGTTCGCGCGAGTACATTACCGTTGTCGTCAATGAAGGTGTCGGTGGTGGTGTGGAGGGGCAGGCCGCGGAAACCCTGCTGATACGCCGCTCTGACGCAACGGTCAGACTGCTTGGATCCGCAACCGATCCGACCAAGCGGGTCCTGCTCGATTCCGGGGGGTCCGAACTGGTGGCTGCGTCCGGTGCAGAGCGACTTCTGTCGGATTCGGATATCGCCAAGATTCTGGCCTTTGTCGACGAGTTGCCAGGCTGGTTCGTGACGGAGATCTCTCCCCCGTCCGCCGCCAACACCTCGTCCGAGATGACCCGGACTCGAATGGTGTGGGATCCCTGAACCACGATCCGCCACTGCTCACCGGACGGAGGCGAAGC
>CAJIAD010000080.1_pt1 | contig 20760 bp, 23 predicted proteins | sample 9198981 | NCBI WGS metagenome assembly CAJIAD01 (sample SAMEA7708274, study PRJEB35096) | sediment metagenome | biome: marine neritic benthic zone biome [ENVO:01000025]; feature: sediment [ENVO:00002007]; material: shallow marine sediment [ENVO:03000034] sea grass bed [ENVO_01000059] ...
ACCTCAAGCGACCTACCCGAAAGCTGCGCGGGCCACGCATGTGCTTTCCTATTTGGTCTTGCTCCGAGTGGGGTTTACCCTGCCACCACTGTTGCCAGTAGCGCGGTGCGCTCTTACCGCACCTTTTCACCCTTACCGGCGCCGTATGGCACGTAGGCGGTATGTTTTCTGTGGCACTTTCCGTGGGCTCACGCCCCCCAGGCGTTACCTGGCACCCTGCCCTGCGGAGCCCGGACTTTCCTCCACGACCCACAGGTCGTAGCGACTGCCTGGCCGACTCCCGGCGCCATTATAACCGCGCCCCCCGCAACGGGTCTGCCCGGGCCGACCCGTATGATACTGGCGGATTGGCGACCCGTGCCGCGCCTGTAGAATACAGAGGTTACCGTTTCGAACCACCGGATCCCTGGACCCATGACCGCTACAACCCAAGGTGAGCAGCTGAAACAGGATATCGACCAGGCCAATCGTCTGCACAAGGCAGGCCGGCTGGCGGAAGCCGAAGAAGCCTACCTGTCTGTTCTGTCCCGCTTGCCCGACCACCCCGAAATCCTGCGCTTGCTGGGATTGCTCAAACACCAGGCCGGCGATCGCGATGCGGCAATTGGCTATCTCAGCCGATCGATACAGCGCGCCCCGGGCAACAGCAGAGCCCTGGAATCGCTTGGCTGCCTACTCAAGGAGGCAGGGCGCGACCAGGAGGCCATTGCCTGTTTTGGGCGAGCTATCGAGTGCAACCCGGAACAACGATCCGCTTTTTACAACCTCGGCATGACACTTGCCGGGAGCGACGGGCGGCTTGGAGAGGCCATCGAGGCATTCGAAAGAGCGGTCGCGCTGGATGGTTCGGACACTCTTGCACGAGGCGCTCTCGCCAGCGCGTTGTTGAAAGTCGGTCAACCGCAGTCCGCGCTGACCCATATCGATGCGGTGCTGTCCCGGGACCCCGGCGACGTCGCGGCGCTGGCCCACCGGATAGCCGCACTGTCGCAACTGGACCGACTCGATGAGATAGACCATTTGGCCGACCTGGACTCGATGGTCAGAGTCACACGTTTCGAGGGCGACAGAGTATTCGCCACGACCGACGAACTGAATCGCCAACTTGCGCGCAATATCATCGAGCATCCGGGCCTGGGCGCGGAGAAAACAACTGTCAACGGCATGGATACGGGCGAGATCCTGCGCTCCGACAACCCCGCCATTGAAACCCTGCGCCAGTTCATTACCGCCGCCGTGGACGAGTTTGCCAACTCGATGCCCGTCGCCGACGAACATCCCCTTGCGATCTCCCGACCGCCAACGTGGTTTCTGAGCGGATGGGGAGTCCGGATGTGGTCAGGTGGATTCCAGGTACCCCACTATCACAAGGATGCGTGGGTTAGCGGCGTCTACTATGTCCAGTTACCGCCGTCGGTCAGATCTGACGGTGATTCCCAGCAGGGATGGATCGAATTCGGCCGGGGGCCGGACGACATCTTTGCTGCGTCCGGGCCACGCACACGACGGATCCGTCCTCAGGAAGGCGTTCTGATCACTTTCCCTTCCTATATGTGGCACCGTACGCTGCCGTTCGAGGACGGCGACGAGCGTCTCTGCATCTCTTTCAACGTCGTCGCAGAGTCCTGACTACCGCGAGGGCGGTTCATTCGGGACCCTTGATCCGCATGGCAATGTCGTAGGCCTCGCTGCGGGTCAGGGAAAACACCCTGGAAACCAGCCTCGCCGCCTTGCTGGCGGCCATCTCGGCCAGCAGCGCACGCATGAGCTTTTCAATGTCGGGCGCGGTCGCTGTATCGGTTTGTGCGCCGGCGATGAGCACCACGATTTCGCCGCGGGCCATGTCCGGATCGCTTGCCGTCCGGCGGAGCAGTCCACCAAGATCGTCGCGGTAGATACTCTCGAATGCCTTTGTGAGTTCGCGACAAACCGCAGCGGGTCGATCACCGCCCATGATGTCAGCCGCGTCACCCAGCATGTCCCCAATCCGCTTGCCGGTCTCATAGAACACCATGGTTCGCGGCTCGGCCGTCAACTCTTCCAGTCGCGCTCGTCGTGCCGCTTGCCTGGACGGCAGGAATCCCTCGAAGACGAAGCGGTCGGTGGCAAGGCCCGCCACGCTCAAGGCTGCGATCGCCGCACACGGGCCCGGCAACGGTGTCGCAGTCAGCCCAAGCTCCCGGATTCTCGCCAGCAGCCGGTACCCCGGATCGCTGACCAGCGGCGTGCCTGCATCCGACACAAGGGCGTAATCCCTGCCCTCCCCGAGCGCCTTGGTCACCTCGGGGATCTTCTTTTCCTCGTTGTGCTCGTGGAGCGACTCGCGGCGGGTCGTGATGCCGAAAGCCGCTGCCAGCCTGCTGGTATGGCGAGTATCCTCGCACAGAATAACCTCGACCGATTTCAACACCTCGACCGCCCGCGATGACAGGTCGTCGAGATTGCCTATCGGTGTTGCGACTACATAAAGGGTTCCGCCGTTTTCTGGCACTATACTCTCCGCTTCGGGCTGTCTTGTAATTGGCAAGCGACAGGACCGTCACCATCCTGCAACGGGAATCAGACATCATGCAATCCGACAATAGTATGAGAAGCCGACTGGCGTTTGTCGTCATTGCCTTGAGCCTGGCCGTTAGCGCCTGTGGGCCAACACGGCCGGATCAGATCGATAACGCGCCACTTGCGAAACAAGCGGTGACCAAAGAACTTCGAGGTGACCTGCAAGGCGCCGGCAGATCCTGGGAGGAGCTGTCGACGATGCTTGACGGCGCAGACAGGGACAGAGCACTGGTTCGCGCCGCGAAAGCCTATCAGCGAGCGGGAACAACAGCCGACGCACAGCGCGCCATTAGCGAGGTCAGGCAGCCACCTCCGGGCGATGAAGGCACGGACTACCTGCTGTTGAAAGCAGAGCTGTCGATCGCCGCCGATGATCACCGCAGCGCCATTGAAGCACTCGAACAATTGCCGGATGAATTGCCGCCAGGCACCAGGCGCAGAGCACTGGAATTGTCTTCAGAAGCCCATTTTCGAGCCGGTCAACCGGGTGCAGGTGTCGCCGCTGCCGTGGAACTGGAGTCGTACCTGCCGAACACCCAAAGCATGGATGCCAACCGTCGCCGCATCTGGAACCGGCTGGGCGAATCGGCTGCCGAAGGCGCTGACATGGCAACCCCGGAGGGCGCGAACGCAACGGTATCAGGCTGGATGGAACTTGGCCGCCTGGCCGAAACCAGCGCAGGCAATCCACAGGTTCTGCGAACATCGCTGACCGCCTGGCAGGCGCGCAATCCGAATCACCCTGCCAGCCGATCAGTGATCGATGGCCTGTTGGCCAGCTACGGCGATCTGACCTCGTTTCCGACCCGGATCGCCCTGATTCTCCCGCTGAGTGGTCGCCTGCAATCATCAGCCGCCGCGGTCCGCGAGGGCTTCCTGGCAGCCTACTACGGACAACAGGCGACGGAAGAGCGCCCATCCATCGGCATCTATGACAGCGCCGCATTGGGGCCCGCGGGGGCATGGGAGCGTGCAGCGCAGGCCGGCGCCGAATTTATCGTCGGCCCCCTGACCAAGGACGAAGTGGAGAAGGTCGTGGGCGTTTCGGGCGGAGTGACGACACTCGCGCTGAACGAACCGAACGATCCGGGATCGATGCCCGTGGAAATGTACCGATTCGCTCTGGCTCCGGAAGATGAAGCGCGACAGGTGGCGACGCGGATTCTTGCCGACGGCCATTATCGGGGCCTCGCGCTGGTGCCGGCGAACGACTGGGGCATGCGCATCGCTGCCAGCCTGGGCGAGGCGCTGCAGGCCGGCGGCGGGCGCCTGGTGGAGCTGGCGACGTACTCGCCCGGCTATGCGGACTACTCGGAGACCATTACGAGGGCGCTCAGGGTCGACAGCAGCAAGCGCCGACACGCCAATATCGAGCAGAGACTCGGCATGTCGTTGAAGTTCGAACCACGTCGAAGGCAGGATGTCGACTTCGTCTTTCTGGCGGCGTTGCCCAGGGATGGGCGACTGTTGAAGCCCCAGCTGCGATTCCATCGGGCCGCGGACTTACCGGTTTACGCCACTTCCTCGATCTTCGAGGAACGAGAGAGCGGCAACAGGGATCTGGACGGCCTGACCTTTGATGACATGCCCTGGGTGCTGGGACAGGACGAGGACATCAGGGTCCTGCGAGCCCATGTCGAGGCCTTGTGGCCGGGCATCGGAACCCGCCGTGGTCGTTTGTTCGCCCTGGGCTATGACGCCTACCAACTGATTCCCCTGATTAGAAGCGACCGGGGCGTCCTGGCGATGGGATTCGAGGGCTTGACGGGTCTGTTGACACTCGAGGAGGGACGGCGGATTCAGCGCCAGCTGGAATGGGCCACGATCGTTCGCGGCGAGCCGTCGGTGAACGGTACACCGGGTTCCCGCTGACAAGCAGCCGCGGTCGCCTGGGTGAAGGCCTTGCGGAACGCGCTCTCCGTGATTGCGGACTACGACTGCTCGAGCGCAACTATCGTTGTCGATGGGGCGAGATCGACCTTGTCATGCTTGACGGAACCTGCACCGTTTTTGTCGAGGTTCGATTGCGCGGACGCCGCTCGTTCGTGTCAGCGCTAGAGTCGATCGGCCAAGCGAAACGGGGCCGGCTCATCAAGACCGGCGAGCATTACCTGATGACACACCCCGAAGCCTGCGACCGCCCTGCCCGTTTTGACGTTGTGGCAATATCTGATCGTGGCGAGGACAATGACCTGCGCTGGCTGAAGGACGCGTTTCGGCCATGATTGAATAGCGAGGCGCCAGCGGGACCGGGGACAATGCAAAAAGAAGACAGAGTCCGCGAACACTTCGAATCGAGTATCGCGATCAAGCAGGCAGCAGCCGGAGCTCTGCCAGCGGCGATCGCAGCATCGTCAGAATTGATCGTCCGCAGCCTGCTTGGCAACGGTAAGGTCCTGTCCTGTGGCAATGGCGGCTCAGCGGGTGACGCACAGCACTTTTCGTCGGAGATGCTGAACCGATTCGAAATGGAGCGTCCGGGCCTGCCGGCCGTCGCGCTGACGACCGATTGCGCAACGCTTACCTCTATCGCGAACGACTATAGCTACGACGAGGTGTTCGCAAAGCAGATCAGGGCACTGGGCCAATCCGGTGACGTGTTGTTGGCGATCACTACTTCCGGCAACTCCACCAACATCTGCAAAGCTGCTGCAGCCGCCCACGAGCGCGACATGACCGTCGTGGCAATCACCGGGCGCGACGGTGGCATGCTGGCCGGGCTGTTGCGCGACGGCGATGTGGAGATCCGGGTGCCCGCCGAGAACACAGCGCGCATCCAGGAGGTGCACATCCTGATACTGCATTGTCTTTGTGACCTGATCGATCATGAACTCCTCGGACCGGGCTGACGAAACGACGACACATCGCTCCGCGATCGATCCCGGTTTGGTAAAGCAACTCGAGGATCTCATTGGCGCGGCATCCGTACTGAGTGACCCGGCAGATCGCTGGGCCTACGGCGTGGACAACAGCCGCCGCCAAACGATGCCGGGGGCGGTTGCGCTGCCGGCAGACGAGACAGCGATAGTCGATATCGTGGACTTCTGTCGTCGCAACGGAATTGCCGCCACGGTGCGCGGTCGCGGGACGGGCACGACCGGCGCCGCAGTTCCCAGTGACGATGGGCTCGTAATATCCACGGAACGCATGAATCGCATCCTTTCGATCGACGAAAACAACCGGGTAGCGGTCGTACAGGCCGGTGTCACCAATGAGGCCGTCCAGGACGCGGCGGCCGAAAAAGGGTTCTTCTGGCCACCTGACCCGACCTCCGCCGCGTACTGCTCAATCGGCGGCAACCTGGCCTGCAATGCGGCGGGACCGCGTGCCGTGAAGTACGGGACACCACGCGAGAACACGCTGGGACTGAGAGCGGTTGCAGGCAACGGTGACGTTCTCAGAACGGGCTGCTACACCACGAAGGGAGTCGTCGGCTATGACCTGACCAGGCTGCTGATCGGTTCCGAGGGAACCCTTGCCATCATCACGGAGGCGACGCTGAAGCTCACGCCGCTGCCCGCAGCGCGTACGACGATGCGGGCGGTGTATCGCGACATGGCGTCGGCGGCCCAGGCCGTTTCGGCCATCATGGCCCAGCCACTTGTGCCGCGTGTTCTCGAGTTCATGGACGGGAATTCGATCCGCATGATCAGCGACTACGCGACCGGAGAACTACCCGTGGACGCCGGCGCGATGCTGATCATCGAAGCCGATGGCGACCCGTCCACCCTTTCTGCAGGGGCCCGTGCCCTGGAAACGGCTGCGACGAATGCCGGACTGATCGAGTACCGGTCCGCGACCAGCGACGAGGAAGTGCAGAGTCTGTGGGCCTGCCGCAAAGCCCTGTCACCGGCCTTGCGCAGCGTGGCGCCCGGCAAGATCAATGAGGATGTGGTGGTGCCGGTCTCAGAGATGGCGCGCCTGATCCGGAGTCTCGATGAACTCGCGCGCGAGTTCGACATCACCATCGTCAATTTCGGTCACGCCGGCAATGGCAATATCCACGTCAACCTGCTTGGAGATACGACAGATCCGGACGTCGCGGCCCGGATGCAAGCTTGCCTTGCCAGGGTCTTCCAGTCTGTCCTGGATCTCGGCGGTACGATTTCCGGTGAACACGGGATCGGCTACGAGAAAAAGGAGTTTGTCGGGCTCGAGATCGAACCGGCGACGCTGGAACTGATGCGGCGGATCAAGAGGCAGTTCGATCCGGATGACATCCTGAATCCCGGCAAGTTCTTCCCCGATACTGCCGGCGTTACTTGACGACCGTCAGCTTTGGCCTGTCGCCGTTGTCGTCCTTGTCGGGCGGTGGTTCCGGCTCGGACTCCTCTTCCGTGAAGATCATGCCCTGCCCCGTTTCGCTTGCATAGACGCCCAGAATTGCGTTCATCGGGACATAGATCTGGCGCGACTTGCCACCAAATCGGGCGAGACAGGTCACCGCCTCATTCGAGATGTCGAGTTCCTGTGTCGCACGATACCCGACGTCAAGGACGATGCGTCCATTGCGGACAAATTCCCGAGGAACTTCCACGCCTTCAATACCGGCATCGACGACGATGTGCGGAGTCTGGTCGTTGTCGACGATCCACTCATGCATCGCCCGAAGGAGATACGGCCGCCTCGATGTCAGGCTCGCTGTCACAGGCGAGACGCGGGTCCCGTCAGGCCCGCATCTCCTCCTCGAGTTCGGTGAGGCTTTCGTTGAATGAGGGTCTGGAGAACATATTCTCGGCATAGTCCAGGATCGGCGTCGCCTCGGCGGGCGGAAGGTCGATCTCATAATGCGAGAGCCGCCAGATGATCGGCGCGACGGTGCAGTCTACGAGAGAGAACTCGTCGCTCAGAAAGTAGGGCTTCGCCTCGAATACATTGGCCGTGGCCAGGATACTCTCGCGCAGGATCTTGCGTACCTTGTTCGCGGCTTTGCGGTCCTTGGCGTCTTCGATCTGTTTCGCGAGCCCGTACCAATCGCGCTCGATGCGGAACAACGCAAGGCGGAACTGCGCTCGGGATACCGGATCAACCGGCATCAACGGTGGATGCGGAAATCGCTCATCGAGATACTCGATGATGACCCTCGAGTCGTACAGCACGAGGTCCCGGTCAACGAGCGTCGGAACGTCATTGTATGGATTCAGGTCGATCAGATCCTCGGGCAGGTTCGGACCCTCAACATCCACCACATCGAACTTGATCCCCTTCTCCGCCAGTGCAAACCGAACTCGGTGACTGTGCGGACAGGTCGGATGGGAAAATAGGGTCATGACTGACCGCCTATTGGCAATCAATGCCATATTTGCACTCCTCGCAACGGGCCCAGGTTTGCCCGACTAGTGGACGTCCTTCCAGATTTCTTTCTTCAGCAAGAATGCGAACAGGAAGAAAACAACGAGAAACAGGATAACCTTGACTCCCAGGCTCTTGCGTTCCAGTTGAACTGGTTCGCTGATATAGCTCAGGAATGCCACCAGGTCGACGAGCATCGTCTCGAATTCCTGTTCCGACATCGCGCCGGGCGTGACCGTTTCGAATCCTTCGAAGATCTTCCTCGTATGCCCCTGCGCATCCGTTTCCTCGTGGAAAACGGCTTTCTGTGTGCCCTGCAAATCCCACAATACCGCCGGCATGCTGGCGCCTTCGAGCACCAGGTTGTCCACACCGGTCACCCTGTCCGGGCTGAGGTAGAAAGACTTCAGGAAACTGTAAATCCAATCTGCACCGCGCGCTCTGGCGCTGAGTGACAGGTCGGGCGGCGTGCGACCAAACCATGTCGCGGAATCGCCCGCGGGCATGGCGATGTCCATCGTGTCTGATGGTCTATCGCCAGTGAACATCAGGTTTGCGATCACCTGGTCCTCCGTCAGACCAAGGTCCGCCGCCAGCCTGTTGTAGCGAACATATTTCGCCGAATGGCAACCCATGCAATAGTTGACGAAATACCTGGCCCCCCTCTGCAGGGAAGCCTGGTTGCTGATATCGATGTTTGCGCTCTCGATCCGCGCCCCGCCACCGGCTGCCGTGGCCAGCGCCGGGCCGAGCAACAATCCGAGCGCCAGTATCCGCTTAACTGTGATCATGGAACGTCACTCTTTCTGGCGTCGGCTTGACCTTGTCCAGCTTGGTATAGATTGGCATCAGCAGGAAGAATGCGAAATATACGACTGTAAACACTCGCGCCAGCGTCGTGTACAGACCGGTCGCCGGCTGGGTTCCCAGGTAACCGAGCACGATAAAGCTGATCACGAACGAAGCCACGGCCAGCTTGAACATCCAGCCGCGGTAGCGAATCGACCTCACCGGACTTCGATCGAGCCACGGCAGGAAAAACAGGAGGATCATCGCGGCGCCCATCAGGATCACACCGCCAAGCTTGTCGGGCACTGCACGCAGGATCGCGTAGAAAGGCGTGAAATACCACACCGGGGCGATGTGCTCAGGTGTCGACAGCGGGTTGGCTGGTTCGAAGTTGGCGTGCTCCAGGAAATAGCCCCCCATCTCCGGTGCGAAGAAGACGATCGCAGCAAAGACGGCCAGGAAGACCACCATCGCGACCAGGTCTTTCGCCGTGTCATAGGGATGGAAGGCGACGCCGTCCAGCGGCACGCCATCGGGGCCCTTCGCGTTCTTTATCTCAACACCGTCGGGGTTGTTCGAACCAACCTCGTGCAACGCGAGGATGTGGACGACGACCAGGGCGATGATCACCAGCGGCACAGCGGCCACGTGGAGGGCAAAGAAGCGGTTGAGCGTGATATCCGAGATGAAGAAGTCACCACGAACCCACTCCACGATCGCGTCACCGACAAAAGGAATGGCGCCCGCCAGCGACAGGATCACCTGGGCGCCCCAGTACGACATCTGGCCCCACGGCAGCAGATAGCCGAAGAACGCTTCAGCTGCCAGGGCGAGATAGATAAACATGCCGATCACCCACAACAGTTCCCGCGGTTTCTTGTAGGACCCGTAGATGATCCCGCGATACATGTGGATGTATACGACGACGAAGAACAACGAAGCGCCGGTTGAATGCATGTAGCGGATCAGCCAGCCCCAGTTCACGTCCCGCATGATGTACTCGACCGACGCGAAGGCCTCCTCCGCCGACGGCTTGTAGTTCATCGTCAGGAAAATGCCCGTTACGATCTGGATGACGAGCACCAGCATGGACAGGAATCCAAACACGAACCACCAGTTCAGATTCTTGGGGGCGTAATACTTCGTGACGTGCTTTTCGAGGATCTCGGTCAGCGGGAAACGCTTGTTGATCCAGGTCATCAGGCTTTCGGACTCGCGGCCGGGCACCCCGCGCCCGATCTCGTTCTGTCTCGTGCTCACGACGCTACCCCCGAATCCGACCCGATCAGGATCACCGAGTCACTGAGAAACCGATGGGGCGGAACCATCAGGTTTAGTGGCGCCGGAACCCCAGCATAAACGCGACCCGCCAGGTCGAACTTTGACCCGTGACAGGGACAGTAGAACCCCCCCAGCCAGTCGGATCCGAGATCCGCAGGCGCAATGTCGAAGCGCTCTACCGGAGAACAGCCCAGGTGCGTGCAGCTGCCGACGGTTATCAGGATGTCCGGCCTGATGGAGCGATGCTCGTTGGTGGCATAGGTGGGTTGCTGTGGCTGTTCGGAATCCGGGTCACGCAAGATGTCGCGTAGCCCGGGCAGCGTATCGATCATCTCCTGGGTCCTTTTGAGAATCCAGACCGGCCTGCCACGCCATTCGACCTTGACGAGACCGCCTTCCTCGAGATTGCCGATGTCGACTTCCACCGGCGCACCCAACGCCTGTGCGCGGGCGCTCGGCTTCCAGGAGGAGATGAATGGTACTGCGGCAAATACTGTGCCCACGCCGCCCGTGATCGCGGTGGCGACACCCAGAAAATGCCGCCTGCTCAGATCAACGTCTTCGCTCATCGGAAGGAAACTCCCTGCTAATTCTTTTGGACTCCTGAACTCGGGCGATCGCTATGGTGTGATCGAGTGACACACCCGGCCCAGCTCGCCTTCCGACGACCGGTCCATCGTCATCGCTACCAATCGTTCATTATACACGGGCACGCAAGTCGCTGCGCGCTACCGGGTGACGACATATGCAGGATTCGGGGTAGCCGGATTGTGTCGCGACAGCGGCCTGCCCATAATGCCCATTCTCGTCGCAGCCGCCACGCCGGCGGCGGGACTCGTGGATGACCCGACTAAGAACAATTCTCGTCTTCATCCTGCAATCGGCCACCGTGGGCCTGGCTGCAGCGTTCATCGTGGTCTACCTGTTCCCGGGCCTGCTGGATGGCAGCAACGGTTCAGGTCGCCAGGCGCCAACCCTTTCCTATGCATCGGCCGTCACGTCCACGGCGCCTGCGATCGTGAACCTGATCAGCGCAGAGAGCCGCGGCGAGCCCTTTGCCCCGCCGGCACCCGGAGTGCTGCCGGTGCAGCCCGGGGAGAGCCTCGGTTCCGGCGTCGTCATGAGCCCGGACGGATATGTCATCACGAATGACCACGTGATCGCCGGCGCGGAGGCGATCGACGTCGTGCTGACTGATGGCCGCGCCGCTGCGGCACGCCTGGTGGGAACCGATCCGGACACCGATCTCGCCCTGCTCAAGATCGAGCTCGACGATCTGCCGACGATCCGTGTGGGTCGCTCCGATACCCTGGAGGTGGGTGATATCGTGCTGGCGATCGGCAATCCATTCAGTATCGGTCAGACCGTCACCCAGGGGATCGTCAGCGGCACACGTCGCGGGCAGCTGGGCCTCTCGTCGTTCGAAAACTTCATCCAGACCGATGCGGCGATCAATCTCGGCAATTCCGGGGGCGCACTGGTCAACGCCCAGGGTGAACTCGTCGGGATCAACACGGCTTTCATCTCGCGGCGTCTGGACTCCGAGGGAATCGGTTTCGCCATCCCGGTCAACCTGGTCCGGGGCGTCATGTCGGACCTGATCGAACACGGCAGGGTAATACGGGGCTGGCTAGGCGTGGGCACTGAAACCCTGACGCCAAGCCAGGCCGAATCGCTGGGCCTGAGTGATTCCTTTGGCATCATCCTGACCAGCGTCCAACCCGGCAGCCCGGCTGATCAGGCCGGGCTGAAACCCGCCGACATCATTACCCATGTCAATGATCAGCCGGTCGTCGTCTGGCAGGATGCCCTGCGTCTGATCGCACGGATGGCGCCCGGAACGGACGTAGTGATTACGGGCAACAGGCTGGGTCGGCCATTCCGGGTCGTCGCAACGGTTGCCGAACGTCGACCGATCGATCGGTAGTTTCGAAACGGCTCAGCCAGCCAGCCGCCGGATCGACGCCCCCAACTGACCCAGCTTTTCTTCGATACATTCGTATCCGCGATCGATATGGTAGATCCGCTCGACGACGGTCTCGCCGTCGGCGACCAGGGCGGCCAGCACCAGGCTGGCGGACGCTCGCAAGTCGGTCGCCATGACCGGCGCCGCCGCCAACCCATCGACGCCCGCGATGATTGCTGTATTGCCCTCGAGGCGAATATCGGCGCCCAGTCGCTGCATCTCGAGAACGTGCATGAAGCGATTCTCGAATACGGTCTCGGTGATCGTGCCGACACCATCCGCGATCGTGTTCAAGGCCGTAAACTGGGCCTGCATGTCGGTCGGGAACCCGGGATACGGCGAGGTACGCAGATCGACTGATTTTGGTCGCCTACCCTCCATGTCCAGCTCGATCCAGTCCTCGCCGAGGGTGATCTTCGCGCCGGCTTCCTCCAGCTTGACCAGGACAGCATCCAGGTTATCCGGGCGCGTGTTGCGCGTCCGCACACGACCACGACTGATGGCTCCGGCGACCAGAAAGGTGCCCGTTTCAATGCGATCCGGCAGCACCTCGTAGTGGGTGCCACCCAAACGTTCGACCCCCTGGATACGGATCATGTCGGTGCCAGCACCTTCGATATTGGCCCCCATTGCAATCAGGCACTCGGCAAGATCAATGACTTCCGGCTCGCGGGCCGCGTTCTCGATGATCGTCTCACCGTCAGCCAGGGTAGCCGCCATCATGAGGTTCTCCGTACCGGTCACCGTGACGGTTTCGAGCACGATCCGTGCCCCCTGGAGTCGACCCGAGCGCGCCTTGATGTAGCCATCCTCGATACGGATGTCCGCGCCCATGGCTGCAAGCCCCGCCACGTGGAGATTGACAGGTCTCGCACCGATAGCGCATCCGCCGGGCAACGAAACATCCGCCTGGCCGTACCGGGCCACGAGCGGCCCGAGCACCAGGACCGACGCGCGCATGGTCTTGACCAATTCATAAGGCGCTTCGAACTCGCTGATGGTCGTCGGGTCGACCTCGATGTTCATTTTTTCGTCGACAGTCACCCCGACGCCCAGTCGACCCAGCAGTTCCACGGTCGTCGTGATGTCCCGGAGGTGTGGCACATTACCGATGCGCATCGGGCTGTCAGCCAGAAGTGTCGCTGCGAGGATCGGCAAGGCGGCGTTCTTCGCCCCCGAAATTGCCACGGTCCCGTCGAGTGGGCCCCCGCCCGTGATCGCGAGCTTGTCCATATTGGCCGGTGCCCTATTGCCCGCGGGCCAGTGGCGAAGCGGCCCACTCTTCCGGCGTGCACGCCTGGATTGAAAGGGCGTGGATTTCGTTGCCCATTTTCGACCCGAGGGTGGCATACACCAGCTGATGCCGCTGAATGGGCCGCAGGCCGCTAAACTTCTGGGAGACGACGAGCGCCGCGAAGTGTGTATTGTCGTCCGACCGAATGTCGACGGTGTCTGTGTCGAGACCGGCCTCGATCAATGTTTTGATCTGGTCAGGAGTCATATGAAAGGAATCCGTTGTGGTGGTCCGGCCGGTTCGACGCAAGCGTCCGCACCGGCCGCGAAGAGGGATGCGATTATAGCGGCATCGGAACCTCGGGGCAGAGTGAAATAGCTGCCGGGCTCCTGGTGCAGGCGCGCCCCCTAGGGCGGGCCGATGAAATGAGCGTTCCCGATCTCCGCCGACTAAAGTGTATGATTACGCGTCCTCGCATGCGCAAGCCGTCTGCAGGGCCACAGAAACACGCATTATGCTGACCTATTCCGCCGCTACAGTTGCCGGGTTCGCTCTCCTTATATGGGGCGCCGATCGTTTCGTGATCGGTGCAGCTGCGACTGCCCGCAACATGGGCGTTCCGACACTGCTGATCGGCCTGACGGTTGTCGCCATCGCGACATCCGCTCCGGAGATTCTGGTTTCGATTACAGCGGCGGCCAGCGGCAACACGGAACTGGCGGTCGGCAATGCTGTTGGTTCCAATATCGCCAACATAGGCCTGGTACTCGGTACGACGGCGCTGGTGCGCCCGATGGAGGTCCGGTCGACAATCCTGCGACGTGAGATGCCCGCACTCCTTGCGGTTACCCTCATGACGGTAATGCTGTTCCTGGATTCGGACCTCGGCAGAATCGATGGTGTCCTGCTGCTCGCCGGCATGGTGCTGCTCCTGCGATGGCTGGTCCGGCTCGGCAAGCGGTCTCGCGGCGCCGATCCTCTGCAACAGGAAATCGCCGCAGAGTTGCCTGAATCGATGAGCATGGCGAAGGCGCTGGGTTGGCTGCTTCTCGGTCTGCTCGTGTTGCTCGCCGGCGCTCGCCTGCTTGTCTGGGGCGCGTCGAATCTCGCAGATTCCCTCGGCGTCAGCGACCTGATAATAGGACTCACGGTGGTGGCCGTGGGCACGAGCCTGCCGGAGCTTGCTGTTGCCGTCGTCAGTGCGTTGAAGAACGAGCATGACATCGCGCTTGGCACGATCATCGGGTCCAACATGTTCAATTGCCTGGCCGTAATCGGGCCGGCCGGCGTCATCCAACCGGCGATGTTCGACCCGCAGATGTTGAGTTTGCATTTCCCTGTGATGATCGCGTTAACGCTGGTGATGTTTGCGCTAACCTACAATTTCACCGGCAGCGGTCGCATCAGTCGAATAGAGGGCGCCATACTGCTGGCGGTCTTCTTCGGCTATGAAGGGTATCTCGTTCATATGCAGTAGGAGTCCAGATGACTGAACTCGACCGGGAATCCATAGTCCGCCTCGGCAAGGAAGTGCTCGAGACCGAGACCGGCGCCATCAAGGGTCTGATGGGCGCTGTTGACGATGACTTCGTCAATGCCTGCAAGACCTGCCTGGGCTGCGAGGGCCGGATCGTTGTCATCGGCATGGGCAAGTCGGGCCACATCGCCGGCAAGATCGCGGCCACGCTGGCCAGTACCGGAACACCATCGTTTTTCGTTCATCCGGGTGAGGCCAGCCATGGCGATCTCGGCATGATCACGGCGGGCGACGTTGTCCTCGCGATCTCGAACTCCGGCGAGACCGGCGAGATTACGCTGCTGCTGCCACTGATAAAACGCCTGGGCGTGCCGCTGATCACCATGACCGGCAAGTCGCAATCCACACTCGCGCGGGAAGCCGACGTCAACCTGAATGTCGGGGTGGCAAAAGAAGCATGCCCCCTGAACCTGGCGCCAACCGCCAGTACCACGGCGACACTCGCTATGGGCGATGCGCTTGCTGTCGTCCTGTTGGAGATGCGTGGGTTCACCGAAGAGGACTTCGCCCTTTCACACCCGGGAGGCAGCCTGGGACGGCGGCTTCTGCTGCGGGTTTCGGACCTGATGCGCACCGGTGACCGGATTCCCCGGGTCAAGCCCGGCACACCGGTCCGCGAGGGACTGCTCGAGATGACCCGCACCGGACTTGGCATCACGGCAATCGTCAACGATGACGACATCATCGTCGGCGTCTTCACCGATGGTGATTTACGCAGGACCATCGATACCGGGTGCGATCTGCAGAATACGTTGATCGACGATGTGATGACCACCGACTGCAAGACCATCAACAAGGACGTGCTGGCGGCCGAAGCCGTGCGAATGATGGAGACTTTCGCGGTCACGGCGTTGCTTGTCGCCAACGAGGACCGCCGCCTTATCGGCGCGTTCAATGTTCACGACCTGTTACACGCAGGTGCAATGTGATGACAGATCTCGACGTCATCGCCGCGCGAATCCGTCTGGCCATCTTCGATGTCGACGGCGTGTTTACGGACGGCCGGCTTTACTTCACGGCCGAGGGTGAAGAACTCAAAGTGTTCCATGTTCGGGACGGTCTCGGTGTGAAACGATTGCAGGCAGCCGGGGTCGAAATAGCCGTGATATCCGGAAGAGCGTCCGACGCCCTCACTCTGCGACTGCAGGAACTCGGCATCGAGCGGCACTGGCAGGGCGACCACGACAAATTGCCGCTGTTCCGCGGCCTTCTGGATGACCTGGGCCTGGCTGCCGACGAGGTTGCGTATATGGGCGACGACCTGCCAGACCTGGCGGTCATGAGGGAGGTGGCGTTGCCAGCTGCACCACGGGACGCGGCCCAGCCTGTGCTGGACGCCAGTCTCTGGGTATCTGAGCGACCCGGCGGGCGCGGGGCGGTCAGGGATTTTTGTGAATTCCTGATAGTGGCCCGGAACGGTCGCACATCGGACACGACATCTTGACAGCGCGTTCCGTTCTCCAGTTGGCCCTGATTTCGGTCCTCGCCGCCGGCGCCTGGAGCTGGAAAAACTCGCTGCAAAACAAGAAGCTGGAGCCGGAGCCCGTTTCCGCGGATGTCGCTGGCGTTTATATCCGGCAGGGCGAAATCGTGGCACCCAGCGAGGACGGATCGCCGCTTTATCATCTGGTCGCTTCCCGCATGGCGCATGGTTTGGGCACGGACAGCATCGAACTCACCGATATTCACCTCGAATACAACCATGAATCTCCCGACCCGTGGTCGATGAACGCGGAGCAAGGTCGGGTCCAGACAGACTGGAACCTGATCCACCTGTCCGGTGGCGTCCGTATGATCATGCGGACGGAGGAAAACGAGCCAGCTACACTCGTAACCGAGTCTATGATCGTAGAAACAGACAGTCACACGGCCAGAACCGATCAGAGGGTCACACTTGAATTGGGTGAAGAACGACTGATCGGTACCGGCATGACAGCCGACTTGATGGCCGGGCGTGTTCAACTGGAATCCAGTGTCAATGGCGTATTCGAATCCCGTCTTCGCTAGATCGCTGATCGCTTTGCTGGCGTTGCTGCCGGCGGCGGGCCTTGCCATCCTGCCGGACAGCAAGGAACCCATCGCGCTCGAAGCCGATTCTTCGGAATTCGATAAGCAAGAAAATCGCCTGATCTTCCAGCGGGTTCGGATCACCCAGGCGGGTCTTTCCATCGTGGCTGAGACCGCGGTCGCAGATGGTCTCGATTTCTCACGCAGCGTCTGGACCTTCACGGGCGGCGTCAACATCGACGGCGAAGGCTCACATATTCGCGGTTCGACTGCGCAACTCGTCTTTACCGACCATCGCCTTGTGCAGGCAACAACGACTGGTGAACCAGCGACCTTCGACCGCGAGGCCGATCCGGAGGAAGACCTGCGCGCCCTGAGCGGCAATGCCGAGAGCATCGAATATGACGCTGTCGAGAGCACCTTGTTGCTCAGTGGATCGGCGAGATTGCTGGACGGTGCCAACGAAATCACGGGAGACCAGCTCCTGTACAACATCATCGAGGACAAACTGATCGCGAGTTCCGACGATGCCAGCCAGGTACGCGTCATCATCACCCCACAGAACGGGGCCGAAGACGCCGGAGTGGACGAGACCCCGGCGGGAGACGGAGAGCTGCAGGAACCTGATGCGGACGATGAGGATAGCGGTACGTGAATCAGCTGCAGGTCGAGGGTATCAGCAAGAGCTACCGGTCGCGCAAGGTGGTACATCCGCTGTCCCTGACGATCCAGTCGGGTCAGGTCGTCGGTCTCCTGGGCCCCAACGGTGCGGGGAAGACGACGGCGTTTTACATGATCGTTGGCCTGATCCCCAGCGACAGCGGACGGATCATGCTGGGCGAAACGGACATCACCCAGCTTTCGATGCATCGCCGGGCCCGACTGGGCCTGGGTTACCTGCCGCAGGAAGCATCGGTATTTCGAAACCTGACCGTGGACGAGAACATCCTGGCGGTACTCGAGACCCGAAAGGATCTGAATCGTGTAGAACGTGAACGCATTCTCGAGGAACTCCTCGACGAACTGCATATTTCTCACATCAGGAACGGTAACGGACTGAGCCTGTCGGGTGGTGAGCGGCGCCGCGTCGAAATGGCGCGAGCCCTGGCGGCGAACCCGGACTTCATGTTGCTCGATGAACCGTTCGCCGGCGTCGATCCGATTTCGGTGCTGGATATCCAGCGAATAATCGAGCACCTGACCAGCCGGGGGATCGGCGTACTGATCACGGACCATAATGTGCGCGAGACACTTGGAATCTGCGGGCATGCGTATATCCTGAATGCAGGAGAGGTCATTGCATCCGGCGACTCCGAGCAGATACTCGAGAATCAACAAGTCAGGGAGGTCTATCTCGGCGAAGACTTCAGGCTGTAATCGACCGTCGGCACGCGCAGGCGGGCAGCCGACGGACCAGCCCCCGAGCCCGACCGCGTCATGCTGAAACCCAGCCTGCAATTGCGCATCGGTCAGCAACTGACCATGACGCCTCAGCTGCAGCAGGCGATCCGCCTGCTCCAGCTCCCGGTCATGGATCTCCAGACGGAGATCCAGGCCGCGATCGAGAGCAACCTGATGCTCGAGGTCGAAGAGCCGGAGACTCCGGTGGATTCCCAGGAGCCGGCTGCACAGGACGCACAGCCGACCACAACTCCGGAAGAACTGGAAGTCGAGTATGCAGAGGTGTCGACACTCGGGCTGAGCAACAGCCCCCCGCTGCCCGACGATCTGCGCGACAACAGGGACTACCCGGACACGAGGGGCGATTCCCTGAAAGACCACCTGCTGTGGCAACTCCAGATGGATCGTTTCGACGAGCCGGAGCGTGCTGCAGGCCGCGCTATCATCGATGCAATGAACGAGGATGGCTACCTGACCATCACGCCGGACGAGATCTCGGCCTGCCTGCATCCCGAGCTCGACCTGGAGCTGGATGTGATTGAATCGGTTCTGGAGAGGATCCAGCGTTTCGATCCTGTCGGCGTAGGCGCACGCGATCTGGCCGAGTGTCTCGACATCCAGCTCTCGCAGATCGACGACGGCACCGACGGACTGCCCCTGGCGCGGCGCATCGCCGGCGAGCATCTCGACCTGGTTGCCAATCGACAATACCCGACCCTCCGCAGGAAACTGGGTGTCGGGTCGGACGACCTGGACGAGGCGCTCGGACTACTGCGATCGCTGAACCCGAAACCGGGCTCATCCCTGCCTTCCGGAGCACCGGAGTACATCATTCCGGACGTATTCGTCCGGCGCCAGGAAGACAGCTGGGTCGTCGAGGCCAACCCCAGCATCGCTCCTCGACTGCGAGTCAACCAGGCCTATGCGCAGCTCGTTAGCCGCAAGAAGGACTACCAGGATCTGAGGACGCAGTTGCAGGAAGCCCGCTGGCTGGTGAAAAGCCTCGAGATCAGGAATGACACTCTGATCAGGGTCGCGCAATGCATCGTAGATCGCCAGAGCGACTTTCTGGAGACAGGTGAGGAGGCCATGAAACCGATGATTCTGAGAGACGTCTCCGAGACGCTGGAACTTCATGAATCCACCGTTTCCAGGGCGACGACTGGCAAATACATGCACACGCCACGCGGCGTATTCGAGTTCCGGTATTTCTTTTCCAGCCACGTATCCAACGCAACGGGTGGAGAAACGTCATCGACGGCCATCCGGGCGCGGATCAAGCGCATGATCGCGGACGAGGACCCCGGCAAGCCGCTGAGCGACAACGCAATTACACAGAAACTACAGGACGAAGGCTGCCAGGTTGCACGCCGGACAGTGGCCAAGTACCGGGAATCACTGGGATTACCGTCATCCAGTGAACGGCGGCGTTTGGCTGTGCGCTAACCAGCCGGAAAACGCCTGCTAGAATAGGAACAGGGACGACTAACAGGCGTCCCGCGAGATCGAATATCGATGATTGCCTGCCAACATTACGTCATGCCAGACCCGATCTCTGCGCGACGTGCATCCCAAACAATAACAACGCCCTCCCGTGCCCAATCGGCACGGGAGTGCTCTCCATCCGAAGATCCGAGGAGCTGACTATGCAAATCAACATCACCGGTCATCATGTGGACGTCACCGATCCCCTTCGCGAATACGTGAACAGCAAGATGGATCGCGTGATCCGGCACTGCGACAACGTGACCGATGTCCACTGCATCCTCTCCGTTCAGAAATTGCAGCACAAGGCCGAAGCAACGATGCGGGTCAGCGGCGCCAGGATCTACGCCGAGGCCATCGCATCCGACATGTATGCAGCGATAGACGGACTGGCTGACCGGCTCGATCGGCGGGTTAAGAAACACCAGGAGAAATTGACCGACCATCATGCCCGGGAGGCTCACAGACAGCGACTCGCCTGAGGACGAATCCTATGTCGATCAGCTCAGTCCTGGCTCCGGGGCGCGTGGTGTGCAACGTCGAAGCAAGGAGCAAGAAACATTCTCTCGATATCGTTTGTGAGCTTCTGGCAGGGTCCGGTCCTGACCTCAGCCACGATGCTGTTTTCGACTGCATGATCAGACGCGAAAAACTCGGCTGTACGGGGATCGGCTGGGGCGTCGCCATCCCGCACGGATGCGCCGAAGGTATCGGTGATGTCTACGGCGCTTTCGTCAAACTCCGCAAACCGGTCGACTACGATACGCCGGATAGCGCACCTGTCGATCTGATCTTCGGCATGGTCGTTCCCACGGAGGACGCTTCGTCATACGGCGCCGAGCTGGAGGATATTGCGAACGCATTCAAGGAGAGTGAGTTCCGGCGCCGCTTGCGCGCAGCCTCCAGCAGCCACGAACTCTTCGAAATCCTCACCGGTACCGATGCCGGATCGGCCCGGGATGTCTGAGTCACTGGGCTTGCCACATGCTCCCGGCGCGTCCTGAAGCGCCGGCAACGGGCTCGTCGATATTCGGACGGACGACCGCATGGACCTTCTGATCATCAGCGGCCTGTCGGGATCCGGCAAGAGTGTCGCCCTGGATATGCTCGAGGATCTCGAGTACTACACCGTCGACAACATCCCCACCCGGATTCTGGGCCTGCTTATCGACGAACTGGTCAGCACAGGCGACCCGAAATTCGATAAGG
>CAJIAD010000398.1_pt1 | contig 20756 bp, 23 predicted proteins | sample 9198981 | NCBI WGS metagenome assembly CAJIAD01 (sample SAMEA7708274, study PRJEB35096) | sediment metagenome | biome: marine neritic benthic zone biome [ENVO:01000025]; feature: sediment [ENVO:00002007]; material: shallow marine sediment [ENVO:03000034] sea grass bed [ENVO_01000059] ...
CGGCGAAACCTATGACGGCGACCTGAACGACATCAACGGCTTTCATGTCACGAAGGACCATGCCCTGCAGGCGATGGCCGGGGCCAGCAGCGGTCCGGTCGAGGAGGGCGCCGTCGGTGGTGGTACCGGGATGGTCTGCAACGGATTCAAGGGAGGCATCGGCACGTCTTCCAGGCAATTCGATATGCTGGGGCAGCAATTCACAGTCGGCGTTCTCGTCCAGTGCAATTACAACTGGAACGGGGACGATCTGAGCCTCGGTGGTCGCTCCATGGATGGATTGCTGCCGGTCGGCGAGCACTGTTTCACCGACCGGTCGATCGGACGCCACGTCAACTGGTATCCGTTCTGTGACACGTCCCCGAGTGAAATCGCTCAGGCCGGGCGCGATGGGTCGATCATCGTAGTGGTTGCGACCGACGCGCCGCTTCTGCCCCACCAGTTGATGCGGGTCGCCAAACGCCCGTCGCTGGGGTTGGGGCGGCTGGGCGCTATCAGTGCTGACGGTTCCGGCGATATCTTCATCGCATTCTCGACCGCGAATCCTGGCGCGATCAACGAAAACGATTCGAGCCGTGTCGTGATGTTTCCCAACAACGGTCTCTCGACCGTGTTCCTTGCCACCGTCCAGGCAACGGAGGAGGCGATCGTCAATGCAATGGTAGCCGCGGACACGATGGTGGGTGCATCAGGGTTCCGGGTCCGCGCGCTACCGGAAGACAGGGTGCGGCAAATCTTCGGGGCCGAGTAGGGTAGCGCCGATCCACCGCCGCAGAGGACCCGCCCGGATGCCAACCGCCGCACGACGTGTTCCGACGACCACACTGGTCGTTTTCGGTCTGCTGAACCTGCCGCTGTCGATGCTGATGTCCCCCACGGCAGCGATCCTGCCGAACTACTACCTGGAATTCAGTTCCGTCACCCTCGCAGGACTCGCCACGGCGACTCTCATCGCACGCCTGTTCGACGGGCTGACGGATCCGCTGATCGGCTACCTGTCGGACCGGGCCGGTAATCGCAAGCCATGGATGATCGCCGGCACCGTGCTGATCGTGCTCAGCGCCTGGTATCTCTACAACCCCGACACGGGTGCGGGCATCGTTCACTTCCTCACCTGGTACCTGGTGGTCACGCTCGGCTGGACCCTGGTCGAGATCCCTCATACGGCCATGGCCGCCGAACTGTCCGGCCACTACCAGGAGAGATCGCGCGTCATGTTCTGGCGCCAGATCCTGGGCTTCGTGGGTGGCCTTCTGTTCATGGCCTCGCCACTCATCCTGATCGGCGGGACGACCGCATTCACGCCCGAGGTTATGCGCTCGATTGCGGTATTCATCATTATCTGCCTGCCGTTGTTCGTAGGGCTAATGTGCTGGCGCATCCCGGAACCGGCACGCCGCCTGCGATCGAAAAGAGCCAGGCTTGCCGACCTGTGGCTGGCGCTCACAGAAAATCCGCCGCTGCAGTACTTCCTTGTGACCCAGATCCTGTTCGGTCTGGCGACCGGTGCGGTCTCCAGCTTGTTCGTCATCTACTCCAGCCAGTACCTGGGTCTCGATGAGAAGATCCCTCACCTGGCCATGCCGATGACGTTCGCCATGGCGCTCGGTATGCCGTTCTGGCTCAAGGTGATGACCCGGGTCGACAAGCATCGGGCATGGGCGATCGCCGCCATGGGCATGATCCTGACAACCTGTACGATCCCGTTCGTTCAGCCGGGGCCCCAGTCGCTGAAGCCGATGATGGCGGTCATGACCAGCCTGGGATTCTTTCTCGGCCTGTCCTCCATCGCTCTGCCGTCGTTGCTGGCGGACATCGTCGACTATGACCTGTGGCGCAACCGGAAGGATCGGGCGGCAATCTTCTTCTCGTTCCAGGCGCTGGTCACCAAGCTCAACCAGGGCGTCGGGGGAGCGATCGCACTGGCGCTGCCGACCTTCTTTGGATTCACCGGCAAGGGTGACCTCACCGACGCGGGCATCCTGGGTCTCAAGGTCGCATTTGTAGGCTGGCCCATCCTGTTGCTGATCCCGATGACGGTATTGGCATGGCGCTACCCGCTGGACAGGCGGCGGCAGGGCATCCTTGCCAGGCGACTGGCCCGTCAGGCGTCGCCGTAGCGGAAGACCGCGTCAAGTGGTTCACCAAAAACCTCGGCGATCCTGAAAGCGGCCTCCAGCGACGGCGAGTACTTGTCCTTTTCGATCGCGACGATGGTTTGGCGGGTCATGCCGATCTTTTCCGCCAGTTCCTGCTGCGTCATCTCGCCGTGTTCGAAACGCAACCGCCGGATGTTGTTCCGGATTCGGTTCTTCTTCATTACACGCCGATCCGGTAGTACCAGATCTGGCTGGCCAGCTTGCTGATCTCGGAGACCGTGATGGCCAGCAAGATCCAGATGGCAATGCCGAGCGGCGAGGGCACGGGATAGGCGCCGATCTCGCTCTGCAGGACAATGAAACCGATCAGCGTGAAGAGGGCGAAACCCAGAACGAAACCTGCGTTGCGTTCCGCCTTCAGATCGATGAGCTTGTCGCGTTCATCGGACGCGTCCGCCGTCTTGGTCGACACCATCGCGATCAGCGCGTGGTAAGCGATCTCGATGAGCACCAGGACGATGATGCCGCCGATCATCAAACCGACCAGCGATCGCGCCTGCTCTCCCTGCTCGACGAGGTCGAAGGCGGCGGGGAAGAAGTAAAAGGAAACGATGCTGAGACCGATCAGCAACCCGAGGGCGCTCTTTTCCTGAAAGGAGATATCCATGGTGTGCTCCGGCATTGATTTGTTGCCGGGCAATGTAAAAGAAAATGGACTCTGTGTCAAAGATTTTTTACATATGGGTTATCGAAAACCAACCACTACACTCCGGATCACATGGGCGAGAGGGGGATCAGGCGGAGAACCAGGGATGAACGCCAAACTGATTGCGCGGCACGGGCTTGTTCCGGGTGATTACCCACTCGAAGCCCCTGACGACAGACTCCAGGTAGCTGCGCAACATGGGGCGCAGGCGAACGAGGTGCGGTAACCATCGCACAGCCACAGGGACCCGTTGCAGGGTGATCGGATAAACGGTGATCGTCAGATCACAGCTTGCAGGCTCAGGTGCCTGGAGCCGCCACCTGACATACGAGGTGCTCTTGCCGGGCGGGCCGATCTCCAGGTCATAGCCAACCCCGTCGATCCAGTCCTGGAACCGACGCTCGAACACCCGGCCGCTGAGGTACTCAATCCGATCCCGAGAGTCGGGCCCTGGCCAGGCCAAAACCGGATTGCGCTGGCAGAACGGATGGCATAGCTCCAGGTTTCCGGGTGCGGATATCGTCTCCCATACGCACGCGGGTTCAGCCGCTATTCGCCGGCTCGCCGTCACCGGCCAGCGAAATGTTTGAATGACATCTTCGGACCACATCCTGGGTGCTAATGTCGCGCGGTAGGTTTCGACATGCAATGTGCGTCGCTTAATCTGTCCCGGACATTGCCAGGCTGTGTATTTTCCACCTTACGATGCGTTGGCAGGTAGCGCCCGAAATGTCGAGTGGTCACTGCAGCCGACAGGAGATGGTTACATGAAGAAGCTCCAACAATGGTCGCTGATCGCCGAGATCGTCGCTGCAATTGCTGTCGTGATCTCGATCGCGTACCTGACGATCGAAGTGCAGCGGAACACCAGCGCCATCCAGTCCCAGACCAGCCAGGGACTGTTGGCGATGGCCAACCAGGCGAACATGGAGCTCGCCGCGAATGCAGATATGGCGGACATTTTCGTTCGTGGTAACGACGCCCTGAACAGCCTGTCACCGGGCGAGCGGCTTCGTTACAGGCGCATGATCAACAGCGAGATCGGCATCTGGGAACACGCTTTCTACAGTCATGCCAACGGCACGATGGATGACAGGCTGTGGAAGGGTTATGACGTCAGCTATCGAGCAACTTTCTGCATCGACTCCGCGCGGCAGATCTGGGCGGAGATTCAAAATTTCTTCGGCGATGACTTCCGCGCCCACGTGAACAGCACGACGGAAGAGGCTTGCGCCGAGACCAGTTTTTGACCGATCCGGGTTTTGCGATCCGACCGCATTTAAACCCCCGAGCGATAATTTGCGCCTCAATGGCATGGAGTCGATCCGTTACCAGACGCGCCACAATGTCGATCGCCCACTCGCCGGACATCGTCATTCGGAGGCGTACCTCGCGCTCGTGGAGATGGGGGCCTATGCCGAATACAGCGCCGATGGCGCCCACCGGTGCCGGGCCGGCGTTGCGGTCGTGCATCCCCCGTGGCACTGGCATGGCAATACTTTCACTGGCTGTGACGTGCGTGTAACGAACGTGACATTGCCGGGAGCGGAAGGCTACGGCGTGTTCGCGCTGGGCGAACGGCACTTCGAATACGCGCGGCAGCTGTCCGACGCGACCGAGTTGCTCGGCCTCGTGCGCGACGAGGGGCAACCGGTGACGGCCTGCTGGGGCAGCTCTCTTGTGCAGGAGATGGCCGAGACGCTGCGCGACGATCCCGGACAACGCATTGACGATGTGGCGGGGTCGGTGGGCATGTCACCCGAGCATGCGGCGCGCCAGTTCCGGAGACACGTCGGCATGACGCCGGCGAGCTACCGCTCGGAGCACCGATTTCGACGTGCCATGCGATTGCTCGGTCGTGGCGCGGATGCCATCGACGTGGCCGTTGAATGTGGCTATTCGGATCAGAGCCATCTCTGTCGCACCGTCAAGGCAGCGACCTCGCGAACCGTCACCGATCTGCAGAGGTCAGATTTCTTCAATACCGATACCATCGACTGCCGCTAGACTCGGCATCAGATTCATTTTCAGGAACAAGCGATGATGGTTCGCAAGTTAGCTGCATCCCTGGTGTGCCTGGCGATCTGGTCCGCGGCCCAGGCCGACCAGGATTTGATGGCGCGTTATATGAACGCCGTCTTTAGTGGTGATTTGTCATGGATGCTGGAGGTCGAGCCGGCCAACGCGATGGAAACGAAGCTGGTCGATCAGTTTCACGAGCGCTTCGTTGAGCGACGCGACGTACCGGCGTTTGCCACCATCGATGACGAGCTGGTCCGGGCTGTGGCCGGCCACTTCCAGACTTATTGGACCGACGCCCTGCTGGATCCCGGATCACGGGGAGATCACGAAACAAGGCTCCGGGAACAGGTCTCCGCGCTACTGGTGGAGGCTGGCTAAGACATTAGCCCCGAAAGCGGTCCGCGCGCGCTAATACAAGCGATCCGCGATCGCGGCTGGGGTTTCCAGGGGGGGCGTACGCCGCCATTGCAGGACTTCATCCTGTGGCGGGAGACGGAAACGCAGGACTACCAGGTTGAGCTCAGCGATGGCACGCAGCCCGTTACCGTGCATTTTCTGGACGATTTCGTGTCCGAGGGATGGTCCAACTTCGCGACCTTCGGTCACACGGGTACCGGCGGCTGGGCGAACGACGACGGATTGTTCTGCATCAGTTCCGCGTACGATCGGGAGTCCGAGCGCTTCCTGGTGGGTTATCTGAAGCACGAAGCGCGCCACTACGCCGACTACCAGCTCTTTCCGAAGCTCGAAGGTCCCGATCTAGAGTATCGGGCGAAGCTCACCGAACTCATGTTCGTCGGTGACGGGCAGGGTGACCTGATCGGGAAGTTCATTTCCCACGCCAACGGGCAATCGGATGCGCCGCACCCACTCGCCAACTATCACGTGCTCGAGGAAATCGCCGGCATTGTCCGCTTGAACGGTTCGCCGGAGGACCCGGCCAGTTGGAAAACCGTTGACCCCGATGCTGTCAGAGCAGCGGCGCGGGAATTGTTCGAGCAGCACAACCAGCGGCTTTACGATGAAGGGTCGGACACCGCGACCGGTATCCTGACGATCGTCAGGTAGTCAGCAACCGCACGGGGAATCCGCTGCCGGCGAGCGGAGTGTGTGGAGTCAAACCACTCGCATAGGCGCAGCGGAATCTGTCTATCCCGTGTTCGCCGCCACCCTCTCGACGCCGTGAGTGCCCAATCTCAATGGCAGATTGGCACCTAGGGAGATCCTGCCTCTTAGAGGAGAGTGATCTGGGTCACCACCGGATATGTCGTACCGGCGATGCCGATGCAATCTGAGGTCCGGACTTCCACGCGACGTCCAGTGACATGTGCTGACAGGACCAGCGCGTACATTTCCCGATAGACCTTGTCGCTGACGAGGCGACCGGCGGCCAGCACCACCTGGTTGCTCTTGTCGCAGGCGTCCGGATTCAGCCAGTTCTTCGTTGCGATGATAGACAGCCTCGAGTTGTCTGCATGGGTCAGTTTCCTGAGCTCCCGGTTACCGGCGTTGCCGGCTGCAAACGCACCATGGCTGAGCCCGGCTATCAGGGCGCCGGCAATCAGTGATACGAACAGTTTTCGTTGGATTGTCATCTCGGTTCTCCACAAAAATGGCAGACCTCGGTGCGCACTGGTCTGCCCGACGTCCTCCTGATCTTCACGCACCGCCTCGTTAGTCGTTCAGCAAGTAGTCAATCACTGGTTCGAGTTTCGGTTCCGCTTCGGGGTCCGGGCCGGGTCCCGGTCCCGGACCGGGTTCCCCTTCGCCGATGTAAGCGAGGAATGGCTGGAAGCTGAATTCATCGGGTGCTTTTGCCAATCCGACCACCCAAAGACCGTCTGCCGAGACGGCAGAGGCCTCGTCCAGGACCCAGTCTTCCAGTCCTGTCACGCCCCCGGCGATGAGAACTTCCTTCAGCGCCTGGACACCGCCCGCCTCCGTCCAGATGACCGCCTGGCGTCCGTCGTCACTATCGCCATTGCCGACGATCACTTCGCCATTCGTCGAGGCGTCCTGGGCACGGCTGCTATTGAATCCACCCGGCAAGTCGCCGAGGGCCACCATGCCGCCCTCCTGGGTCCACTTGAACGCCTCCTCATTGGCGTCCGGCGAGCTGCCGCCACCGACAATGACGCTGCCGTCCGGCGAGATGCCCCAGGCAATCGATCGACGGTCTGGTGCCCCCGGGATATAGCCCAGCGAAACCATCCCGGTCTCTTCAGTCCATCGAAATGCTTCCCTGCTGAACAGATCACCCCGTCCGACGCCAACCACAACGCTGCCGTCGGCAGACACACCAAAGGCCTGGCTTTCAAATCGCCCCTCCGGGATATCTCCGAGACCGACCATGCCGCCTGCATCTGTCCATCGGAAGGCCTCCAGCCCATCCGGGCTTGTGCTCAGGCCGACAATGACACTGCCGTCGGCCGATACTGCATTCGCTACGCCGCGCTGTTCACCACCGAGGTCTCCTATCCGCTGCATGCCACCAGCCTCGGTCCAGCGATAGGCTTCGTTGCCATCGGGGCTGTCCGATTGGGAATCACCCACTACGACCTTGCCGTCTGCCGACACGGCCTTGCCCGACGAGCCCGAGCTGAAGCCGCCGGGCAATGCACCAAGAGACTCCATTCCGTTGGCCTCGGTCCAGCGGAATGCACCCCCATCGTCGCCCGCGACAACGCGTCCATCGTCCGACACGCCCTTCGCGAATCCGCTACCGCTGAAGCCCGGTGTGTGACCCAGGGGTGTGAAAGTGGCCGCGCTAGCCAGAGAAGGCATCACCAACGAAATGGCAAGGACACAGATATTGTGGGTTGTTCGGTTCACGGCGACACCTCCGGACTCGACGACACCGTGCAACCTCCCGGGGAGTTCCGGAATCCTTCGAGTGATCGTCCATGACATGTCGGAGGCAGCTGGGACCGGTGGCATACAAAACCGATGACCGCTGGGCAAGTTTTGCGCTGCGTCAGTATCCGGTCTAGTTGATGATCAAATATTAAGCAATGTGCGTCGCAGCAAACCATCCGGTGACGCATGGCCGGGGCGCGCACCTGATCGCCTCGCCGGAATCTTCGCCGTCTGCGCTACCTCCGCAGGAGCCGCAGGAAGATCATGTAGTGCGTCACCAGCAACAGCGGCACCAGAAACGTTGGGATGTACCAGGCAGCGCCAAACATCGGCGCGACCTCCAGGTGTCGCAGCGCGTTAAGCAGGTCGAGCGACCCGACGATGTTGAACAGCCATACCATCGCGATCGCGCCGACGCGGCCTCCTCGCAGGAGGATCAGCGCTACCAGGGCCAGCAGGCCGGTCAGCAGATCGCCATAGGCTGCGGCATTGGCGAAGCCGGAGGGCAACGGCTGGTGCACGACGCCCGGCACCAGGAAAACCATGCCGATGTGCCTGAACGCATGTGGCAGGGTCAGCCAGAACAAAGCCTCATCGCGCGACTTGGTGGCGAGCCAGGGCGACAACAGCCACCTGGCAAGCAATGCGATGACAACAAGGCTGAGAACGAACTGCAATGCAAAAATCGACTGGGCATTCAAGGTGTTACCTCTCTTGCGTGGCGGCATGCGGACACGACCAACTGGTGGAGAGACCGACGCATCAGTCGCCCGCAGATCATAGTCACACCTTAGACGTCGACGAGCGGTCCTGCCGGTGCAGGGTCAAAGTGATCGGAGGCGCGATTTCGGCGCGAATCGCGCTTCTTGCAGCTTGCCGGGGAACCGGCATACCCGGCCGCCGACCCGGTTCCCTTGTGCGAACGCAGCATTTGGCTAAGCTTCTGGGGAACCGATGGCCCATCAAGCGGTCTTTGAACGTGACGTTCGCGTCACCGCCGAGTGAGCCTTCTAATGGTCATCCCGCTCTACTGAGGTCCGAGTAGCCATGTTGAGAAAGAAGCCCGATCGAATACCGACTGCCGACGAGGCCTTGCCTGGCCGGCCCGAGCCGATCATGACGCCGGGTGCCCATCACGTGACGGGGCGCGCACTGGACAAACCCTACCCGGGACTGACGAAGCTCGCGATGTTCGGCCTCGGTTGTTTCTGGGGGGCGGAGCGCATTTTCTGGGAGATCGAGGGCGTCTGGGTGACGGCCGTAGGTTATGCCGGCGGCCCGACGCAGAATCCCACCTACGAAGAAGTCTGCAGCGGTCAGACCGGCCACGCCGAAGTGGTGCGCGTCGTCTACCGCCCCGAGGAGATCGAGTACGAGACCCTGCTGAAGGCCTTCTGGGAGAGTCACGACCCCACCCAGGGCATGCGCCAGGGCGGTGACGTCGGGCCCCAGTACCGATCAGCGATCTACTGCTACGACCCGGAGCAGACGGTAGCGGCCAGGGCGTCGCTGAAGGCATACCAGGCATCGTTGCACGACACCGGTCTCGGCGAGATCACGACCGAGATCGTCGACGCGCCGAAGTTCTACTTTGCCGAGGAATATCACCAGCAGTACCTGGCCAAGAACCCGGGCGGCTACTGCGGTCTCGGCGGCACCGGCGTGGCCTGCCCGATCAGGAACACGCCTGCCTGATCAGCATCACCCGTCGGCGGGATTCTCATCGCTCGACTGCTTCGTCTTGCGCCCCCACGTCGGTCGCAGGCTGATGGCGCCGCGCCAGTGTCCCCCGGTGTTCCAGGCACGCCAGGCCCACGGCAGCCATTTCAGCAACGCGAAGGCCAGCCACAATGCCCAGGCCAGGATCGCCGCCTTGTAGACCCACATCGGTGCCGAGATCACCATCGCATCCGGCAACAGGCCGTCAGTGCGATCGGCAAACCAGTTTAATCGTGACGGGGTCGATCCGTTGCCCACGATGTGCATGTTGGGAGACCCCAACATCGCCCGTGGCACGGCCTGGAGCAGGTTGGTCAGCACGATCACTGTGAAGAAGGCATAGGCCGCCTGCACCAGGTTGTAGCGGTTGTCTTTCTCAGGCATCGGCATTTTCTCGCGAGCGGCCGTGGCGAACAGCCAGGCTGCTACCAGTAGCAGTACGCCCCAGGAGAAGGTGCTGAACCCGATCCCCAGCAGGAACCAGTGACCGAACCCCAGCGGCGTGTAGCCGATGCGCGACAACGCGGCGGCCAGCAGCACGAAAACAACCAGCTCGGCCCAGTAGATCACTGCCGGTCCGACCGTTGGACCTGATGTGAACAGCACCCATCGATCACCGCCTGTCATGAGCGATTGTCCGATGTTTGCGGCAGCGGCACCGAGATCGATGGCAGGAACGGAGAAGCCTGTGCTGATACCGTCGTCACTGTTCCAGCGGATCCGAAGCTCGTGTTCGCCGGGCGTGATCGGAATCTGCAGGCGACCTTCATCGGCTGTGATTGGAAGGTCACGGCCATCGATGTGGACATCGAGCACTGACGCTTCCACCGGGATGACGAGCGTGTGGGGTCCGCCGCGCGTACTGCGATACTGGGCCTGGAAAGTGGTTTCCGACGCCCGTTTCCCGATACTTGTGAGCACGTTGATCATATCGAAGACCAGCGTCTCTCCGGCAACTCCCTCCGGCCTGCTGGCCGCGATCTCGAGGGTCTCGCCTGTCCGCGGTTGGAATTCCGCGATCCAGACGTTCATATGCGCGCGGTCGCCGACGGCCAGGACCGGCGTACCGGCGAATCCGACACGCCACTGCGGAGCGACAGTCACGCGCCAGGTTTCCTGCCTGTCATCGGCGCTACCGGGGTCGAGTACATAGTTCTGCCTGGCCTCCAGCGTGGAGGACCAGCTCAATACGGCGCGATCGGCAGCGAAGCGCAGCATCACCGTGCCGTCGTCCCTAATGTCCATATCCGGCGTCAGTACCGATTCGCCGTTCAGAAGGGGTACGGCGATCGAGAAGCCCGCCCTTGCAGGGGCGACCCGCTGGACGTTCGTTTGTACCGTCCATTCGAGTCCCAGGGTGAGGGATCGCGTGACCCGCACGAATGGCGGGAACAAACCCGGCTCCAGGGAGCTACCTGCGGACTCTCCCTCCTGGCGGGCCCTGATTAGTTGCAGGGTTCCACCGGGCAGTTTGCCTTCCCTCACGCCTGCTACGCTCCAGCCCTCTGCAGAGGCTTCGATATGGCGGGGAACCCTCGGAAACGGCAGACGCAGTTCGTCGGCGTCAGGCATGGGTCCCTCGATACTGACGAGGTGCAGTCCGGCGGGCACCCGGGCGTACAGAATATCGCCGTAGCGTTGCAGCGAATCGACCCTCCGGCCATCGATCATGACCGATGTCGGCAGCCAGCCGTCTACCTGACCGGGCACGGCAACGGCGACATCCTCCTGTGCCGAGACCGCCAGCCCGATCATCATCGTATCGGTGCTGACCAGTACCGCCGCACGACTGATCTCGCTGCAGGATGGCGCACACTCGGGCGGCTCTGACAGCCGACGCTCGAGTTCTTCGAGAATCACCGGATCAGGCGTCTGGGCTTCGGGAGCACCGAATGGTGCGAACAATCCGAGCATGACGAGCAGGAGCGCCGCAGACGTCGAACGGCCCAGCCTGATCGAAGACCAGTTGCCGAAAGAGGCGCCTGCCAGACGCCAGATGAGCAGGGCGATCAGGAACACCCCCGCAATGCGCAGCAGCCGGTACATCCCGTCGCCGATGACGACCAGACGCATCGTGTCGGCAGCCGACACGGGGCCGCTCCAGCTCAGCGGATAACTGGTATACGCCCATGCCGGTCGTCCGGGGCCCGTCTGAACGAGAGTCCCGGGCGGGTACTTGCGGAACGACTCCAGGTCCTCGGGGGATATCCGGGAGCCGGTCACGGTTACCTTGTCGACAAGCGCATCTGACCTTACCGCGCGTCGCTCCTTACGCCGTAAGACTTCGGCAGCTGCATTCAGCGCGGCTTCGGGCGCCATGCTACTGAACGCGGCGTCGGCTTCTTCTGCGAGATCTCGCTGCGCGGCGCCATGCAGGGCGACCTGGCTGATCCTGGACGTGGCGGGACCACGATCCAGCTGCGGAAACAGGGCCTGGGTCAGCTGATGGCCCGCGAAGGGCAGGGCGATCAGCACCAGGGCGGCCAGCGACAGGTTGCGATAGGTTACGGACCAGCGTCGCAGTCGACCCTCGGGCGAATACTTCGCCAAAGCGACACCGATGGCGACAGCCAGCCAGGCGATGATCGGGGCGCCCGGTTCCTGCCAGATGATGACCAACATCACGCCGGCCAGGAGGCCAAACCGCCAGTCGACCAGCCGCCCGATCACCGCGGCGATCAGGAGCAGCAGGAAGTAGTCCATCAATTGCCAGCGGCTGATCCATGCGTTGGGACTGCCGTCGGTGCCTGGCGCGGCGATCAGGCGATGGCCCGGGGGCAGGTTGAGCGTGGCATTGACCCGGTCGAATCCCGTATCCCATCCGCTAATGGGTATTTCGCCACCCGATTCGAGGCGGGCGGTGGCGAGCATGTTCAGGTCACGGTGGCGGACCTCTATGCCCGTTTCGCCGTCCGTTCCTGATGTCACGAGCGCCGGTTCGTCGCCGATCGTGGCGCCCGCCAATCGCCAGGGCCCGGCCATGCCGAGCCGCCAGCCTGAGTTCATCTGTCCGGTGACACTGTCCAGTGCCGTAAAGCCGCCGCCATCGAAGTCCAGCCACAACGTCCTGTAGAGCTGCAAGCGATTGTCGACACCCTCGTCCTGGCCGCGGCTGCGCTCTTCGATGTCCAGACGATCACCGCTCGCGAGCCTGAAGGCCGGCAATTGCTGCCAGTCACCCGGCACGCCGGCCTGGGCAGGATCCAGCGGAACGCCGCCGGTCGCCAGGGTGACACGCAGCCGATCATTGCCCTGGTAGCTCCAGACCTCTTCTGCGGGCCAGGCGCCGTCACTCGCTTCGAAACCGATAGATTCGAGCAATCCGTCGGCGCGTGCGCTCATGGTCAGTTCCCAGTAACCCGGCCTCAACTGCAGGCGCAACCGGCCGTCCGCTTCGATGCGGGCCGGTAACTGGGAGTCCAGGCCGAGCGGCGTAAATCCGCCAGGCAGGATCCGGCCCATCAACTCCTCGCGCTCGGGACCGGAAACGCGCAACTGCAGTCGCGTGATCAGCACTGCAGGCAAACCGTCCACCAGGCGCCGATAGACGACCGGACTCACAGTCGCCGGTTCCGCCGCCTCGCGTTGTCGATCACCCAGCCACAACTGGTTGCCATTGCGCTGGGGCATTGCGATTGCCTTGCCGTCTACTGTCAGCTCGATCATTCCGACGGTTGCCGGCACCGGCAACGTCGCGGGCCGACGTTGCCAGTCGATACGCCCGCTGACGACATGAGTGCCCTGGTCGAGCCGCACCACCGGCCCGCCCTTATGTGTGACGGGTAGGGAGCGCCCGTCGCTGGTGACACTCTCCGGCCACATCGTGACGTTACCGGGCAACGGAATGTCACTATCCACCTCCAGGGACCAACGCTGCCGGAAGCTGACGCCGCCCGTGTCGACTTCGAGTTCCAGGGCACCGGGCCACGCACACCAGTAGTCGCCTTCCCCCGCCGGATCGCGGTCGCCAATAAATGGACAGGCCAGGTAGTCCTTACCATCGAGAACCCACGGCACCCAGGGCTCGAGCTCTGGCGGCACGTAGGGGTCTTCGGCAGCGTGCACCTGGTGTGCTGATAGGACCGCGATGGCCAATAGGGCGACGAGTCGGCTGGGGAGCATAGTGAGGTCTCCGGTTTTCCGTTTCCCTGGCGGCAGACTACCACCGCTCGGGCATCTGCGAGTGCAGATTTCCGACGGCTGCATCGACCGCCTTATCTAAAATCGATTGTCAGGGATACAAACGGTTCAATCGGACCAGTGGGGTTACGGGTATTTGCGACGTTGTTTCAGCCGAACAGGTAGGCGAGGAAGACCGCTCCGACGGCCACCGGGCAGAGATAGCGAACGAGCAGCAGCCAGATGGCGTAGACAGGACCATCCGGCAGTCCCAGTTCCTCGCGGGTGTTGTCCCGCGACATGACCCAGCCCGCGAAGATGGCGAGCAAGGCGCCACCCAGCGGCAGCATGAGGTCGTTCGTAAAGTAGGCCAGCAGGTCAAACATCGACTTGCCCTTGAATGACTCGAATGCATCCAGCGGATAGAAGTCTCCCCACAGGTTGAAGGAGAAGACCGTCAGCAGGCCAACAAGCCACGCGGCGATACCGATGATCAGTGCTGAAAGACCGCGTTTCATTCCGCGATGTTCATCCGCCCAGGCCACGATGGGTTCGAAGCCGGCGATCGACGAGGTGACCGCTGAGACCAGGATCAGGGCGAAGAAAACAGTGCCGAACAGTGCGCCGGCGGGCATGTTCCCGAAGGCGATCGGGAGCGTGACGAACAGCAGGCCCGGACCCTCGGCGGCATCGAGCCCGTTGGCGAACACGAGCGGGAAGATGACGAGGCCGGCGAGCAGCGCTACCAGCGTATCGGCGCCGGCAATGATGATAGCCGCACGGGTGATGTTGATCTCCTTGTTCAGGTACGACCCGTAGGAGATCAGCAATCCCATTGCTACGCTGACCGAGAAAAAGGCCTGGCCGATAGCAGACAGAAGAACGTTGGCGTCTATCTTGCTGAAGTCGGCCTGGAACAGGAACGCCACGGCGCCGGCGAAATCTCCCTTGACCGCGGCATAGCCGACCAGCACCAGCAGGAGGACGAACAGGGAAGGCATCAGGAACTTGACCGCGCGCTCGATACCTTTCTGTACGCCCTGGCCGACGATGAAGATCGTCAGGCCGATGAATACGCCGTGGAAGAACGCCATCTGGCCAGGGGAGGCCAGCAGGTCGTCGAACAGGGCGTCCGCCTCGGCGCCGCTCAGGCCCTGCAGAACGCCGGTGGCGGCCTTGGGGATGTAGGCGATCGCCCAGCCGGCGATGACGCTGTAGAAAGACATGATGACGAACACGGCGAGGACATTGATGCCGCCGATCCAGCCCCAGAGCCTGGCCGCACCCTCCGCCTTGGCCAGGTTGCGGATGCTGTTGATCGGGCTCATCTTGCCGCGCCGACCGATCAGCAGTTCGGCCATGACGATCGGGGTGGCGACAAAGATGATCGCGACGATGTAGACGATGACAAATGCCGCACCACCGCTGACGCCGGCGGTGTACGGGAATTTCCAGAGATTGCCGAGGCCTACGGCCGCCCCGACGGCGGCCATCAGGAAAACGAATCGTGATGACCAGTTTTCCTGCGCTTCCATCTGTTGCATTGTTATTTTCTCCGTCGCAAAACCCGTCCCCAGCGGGTTTCGCAAAATAATAGCCGATGATCGGTCTGGACGTGTCAACCGGGCGCTGAGTCAATCGTTGGTTATAGTTATTGGAGGGACCACTGCAGCGGTGGAGACAAGATGATGCCCGGAAAACACTCGATCCTGTGGATTGCACTGATCGCCATGCTGGTTGCCGGTTGCGGCAGCGGGCTGGGCGGCCGCAGCTACAGTCGCAGCGATGCCAGGAAGGCCTACAAGGTGACCTACGGCGAGGTCTACGCGGTACACGAGGTCAATATTGAGGGCGAGTACACCCAGCTCGGCACGCTGGGCGGCGGCCTGATCGGCTACAGCATCGGCCGCTCCGGATCCGGTACGCGTGTGACGGGCGCGGTGGGTGGCGTCGCCGGCGCCGTGGCGGGCAGGGAAGTGGAAAAGGCGGCCACGTCGCTGGACGGGCTGGAGATCACCATAGACATGGATCGCGGCGATACACTGGTGATCGTGCAGTCGAACGACGTTTCGTTCGCTCCCGGTGACCGGGTCAAGGTCCTGCTGGGTCGTGGTAACGAAGCACGCGTCGTCAAACAATAACCGTTGTCATGCCTGACGACGCGTGTCGTTGATTCCAGAACCGGAACTTACTGATCGGCGCCCTTGTGGGACGTCTTTTCTTCTGTGATTTTCGAGACCTTGCCGTCCTCGATGTGCAATATCACGATCTTGTTTGTGTCGCGGTGGTAGTACCAGTTGCCATCCTTCTCCATTTCCGCTTCACCGCAACGTGCGGTGACATCCGACACGGGATCGCCGACGCGGATATTCCAGTCGCCGCACTGCATCCTGTCGACCGTGGTTTCGGCTGATGCGATCGTGCTCAACAGCGATGCAGCCACGAGCGGCACGATAATTCTTGTCAGGTTCATTGCTATTAACTCCCTTGTTACTCTGCCCTAATAACTTCGACCACTCCGGGCTTAGATTCGTTCATCCTCGATGTAGGTGACCTTGTCCGCCTCAAAATGCAGCACGGTCATCACGTCATCGGATTTCCGGTAGTACCAGCGCGCGCCTTCGTCGACCTCCGGCTCACCACAGTGTTCCAGCACGCGAACCCGGCTATCGCCTTGCTCGATGATCTGCCCCTTGCAGCGCAGGATCTCGGCATTGGCCGACATGGTAAAGCCGGCCAATGCGATCGCAAGTAATGCTGGCATTCCTCTCATTGAGCACCCTCCCAATCTCAATCTGTCGCAAAAATATAGCACGAGGATCTCTGTCTATGGCGGTGCCGCGCCCCTATAATTGGCGACCCCTGAGCCGGAGCCATCCATGCCCGTTTTGCTGGCGATCGATTCGAGCCCGATGACAGATACCGCGGTCACGCGGCGTCTGACGCGCGCGTTCGTCGAATTGTGGGAGGAGAGTTTCCCTGGTGGCGATGTCATTCATCGCGACCTCGGCGCCAATCCACCACCGCACCCGGATGCGTTGATGCTGGGCGCCTTCGCAAAGGGCGACACCGGCCTTTCAGAACTCGAAAGAGAAGCGCTGCGCGTCTCCGACAGGTTCGTGGACGAACTGCTGGCGGCAGACGTCATCGTCATCGGTTCGCCGATGTACAACTTCACCGTCACGTCGGCGCTCAAGGCGTGGATCGACCTGGTCGGACGACCCGGGCGGACGTTCACGTATTCAGACAAGGGACCCACCGGGCTGCTGGTCGACAAACACGTACTGGTGGTTACGGCACGGGGTGGTTTCTATGCCGGTGATACTTCCGAAGCGCAGAACGACTATCAGGAAACCTATCTACGGGCGTATTTCGAATTCCTTGGAGTCGAGGACGTGCGATTCATCCATGCGGAGGGGCAGGGCATCGATCCCGACACTGCGATGCGCCAGGAGAGACAGGCGATCGATGAGCTCAAGAAGCTGTTCACCTGACGCACCAAAAAAAGGGGCCGTGCGGCCCCTTTTTCGTTGATGAGTGCATTCAGCTCAGAGTTCGTGACAGTTACCGAACAAGGCGTAGGCGGCTTCCTCGCCGGACACCGCGATCGCCATGCGTCCGGTCTGGATGTGCAGCGTGACGGACCAGGCAGCCGCGTCGTCCTTGTCCTCTTCGTCCTCCTGCATTCCCTGAAGCAGGATTAGCTTGTCGGTCTTCATCTGCTTGAGGACCTTGAAGGTCCCGTAGCTGCCATCATGCCGTCGACCCACGATCTCGTTCTTCTTGAGATCGATCTTCAGGAAATCGGGTGCGTTGATGGTGCTGGGTTTGACATCGGCACAGGCTTCTTCGTAGCCACAGATGTTCACGTCGACGACGGCGCAGATAATGTCGTGCTCATAGTCCTTCGCGGACACCTGCAGCGACAGCAAGCCGAGCAGTACCGCAACGAGTGTGATGCTTGTTCTTCGCATGTCGGTCTCTCCTAGCTCACGGTGTAGCCACGGCCTTCGAGGCACGTCTTCTTGGCGCGGTTATAGGTGTGGCGACGCTGCTGATACTGGGCGGCCTGGTCGTTCGCCCACTGCTGATCGCGTTCCTGATTGGCTTTTTCCTGCTTGTGCTTGCGGTGATTGCCGAACAGGCCACCGGCGACCGCTCCGATCACGGCACCCTTGCCCCAGTCGCCGCTGGCGATACCGCCCACCGCCGCGCCCGCGGCTGCGCCACCAAGCGCGCCCTTGCCGGCGCCTGCTGTCACGTCCTGTTGTTCAGGAGGCGGTGCTGTTGCGGTTGGGGCCTGCATGGGGTCGAAACCGGTCTGGTTCTTGGCCCATTCGTAGCACTCGTACTCGTCCTTCTTCTGTTGTTCCTGGTCCTGACCCTTTGCGGGGTAGACGATCAATTCCTGGGCGCCGGCACTCAATGCCAGCACGAGACCCGTTAGAAACGCTACGAGTTGTCCTCGTTTCATCTGCGGTCACCTCTTGTATTTTGGGCAGAGCCTGGTGTGCCCTGGCGGAACGGCAAGTAAAGCATAGGCCGTTGTCGCGGCGCAACGCGACGGCCGCGCAACAGTCTGATGGCATTGGACCGCCGATTCGCGACTGGGTTCGACGACCGGGTCGTCTCGCGGCAGGCCTGACGCTAAGATATGCCGCTTCTCGCGAGAGATCACAGGATTGTTGCCGATGACTGCCGTTGCCACCAGGAAATCCAATACCATCAAACGTCTCGAGGCCAGGTTGCGCGGGCTGGCAGGCAAGGCGATCGTCGATTTCGGCATGATCGAGGATGGTGACCGGGTGATGGTCTGCCTGTCCGGTGGCAAGGACAGCTACGTTATGCTGGACCTGTTGCTATCGCTGCAGCGGAATGCGCCCATCAGTTTCGAGTTGACCGCAGTGAACCTCGACCAGAAGCAGCCGGGCTTCCCCGAGGAAGTGCTGCCGAATTACCTGACCGAACTCCGTGTTCCATTTCATATCCTGGAGCAGGACACCTACAGCGTCGTTCGTCGGGTGATCCCCGAAGGGAAGACGACCTGTGGGTTGTGCTCAAGGCTGCGGCGTGGCGCGATCTACGAATTCGCGGCGCATGAAGGTTTTGCAAAGATCGCGCTGGGCCACCATGCGGATGACCTGATGGAGACCCTGTTTCTGAATATGTTCTTTGGCGGCAAGCTCAAGGCAATGCCGCCGAAACTGGTTTCGGATGACGGCCGCAACACGGTGATCCGGCCTTTGGTGTACTGCAGGGAGACAGATATAGAGCGCTACGCACGGGCCAGGGCGTTTCCGTTGATACCCTGCAATCTCTGCGGTTCCCAGGACAACCTGCGACGCCAGGACGTCAAGGCGATGATCGCCGGGTGGGAAAGCAAGTATCCCCAGCGAGTGCAGTCCATCATCGCGAGCATGGGCAACGTCGTGCCGGCGCACCTGATGGATCGCGATCTGTTCGATTTCGCTGGTCTCGATCGCGAAAAAGAAAAAGGGCCGGCATGAGCCGGCCCCTGTTCTCGTCGATTTGACAGATATCAGTTATTGTCGACAACGACCGGCGCGAAATTCGCGTGCACCAGTTTCCAACCGTCCCGGCCCTTGACGTAAACGCGGGTCGACTTGGCGAGAATATTGTCGATCTCCCCTTCCGCGGACTTCGCTGCGCCAACGAAGTTATAGGTGAGGATAGCCGTGTCGCCATGGACCTGGACTTTCGGATGGGTCATCTCGGCGAGGATCATGTCGCCGGTCCCCTGATTGGCGGCTTCCAGCATCCTGGCATTCAGTGCCTTGCCATCGATCCGGACCGGAACGCCGGGGTTGAACTCGGTGTAATCGTCCGCAACGTCCTTCATGATCTCGGCGCTGCTCTTGTTGGCGATCTCTGCGGCCCACTGCGCCTTGGTGATCGCGATGACATCGTCCGCTGCGTCGGCCAAAACGGACGCCGGCATCGCCAGCAGCGAACCGACGAACAGTGTCAACAGAACTTTCGATTTCTTCATTTTCCTCATCCTCCCATGGTGCCCGATCGGGCCGGTTATGTGCCCGATCCACGACCCGTGTCGTGGCGGGATGTTGCGAACCGCTTGTCGGGTCGCCGAGCGAGTATAGGCAGGGAATCGCTGTTCCGCCCAAATGAGCGGTCGCTCACCCACAAAAAAAGAGGCAGCCCCCCTGGGGCCGCCCCTTTTTCGATCGATTGGCGACCGTTGGCCGCCGAATGAGCTTACTTGCAATCCTGGCTGGCAAAGAACGCCGCGAGGTCGTCGATATCCTTGTCGCTCAGTGCGGCGACCATCGGTGCCATCGTCGGGTCGGTGCGGACGCCATCCTTGAAGGCCTTGATCTGCTTCACCAGGTAGGCCTCCTTCTGACCGGCCAGGTTGGGCCACAGCGGATTGCCGCTGACGCCGGTCGGACCGTGGCAGGCCGCGCAGGTTGCGGCCTTTGCCTTTCCGGCCGCCGCGTCGCCGGCATGGGCTGATACGGCAAACAGGGCGGCCAAAGCCGCGACACCTACGAGAATCTGCTTCTGCATAACGTTACTTCCCCTCGGTACTGATGATGAACTGGCCGGGCCGGTCGATCAGCCTGGCATGCGAAATCCAGACGTTCAATATTAGCACCGATGGCTTTACTAACGTCTATGAAAAAAGGGGATCGGAAGACAATCGTCTTCCGATCCCAAGTGCTTTCCACCTGTCAGGGCCGCAGCCTGAACGGCTGCGGCGCACTAACTCCTTATGCCGCTGCTTGAGCAGCCTGACCCGGTGCTGTTGGATCCAATGCTGCGCGGTTCTCGGTCTTGCCGATCGTGGCGAGATCCCAGATCAACAATACGAGGCCGGCCGCCATGACCCAGCCGAAGATCATCCGCCACTCCATCCCCTGGATGAACCATGGATGCATCTGTGCGGTGAAGTACGCAGCCCAGGTCGATCCCAGTTCCGCGCGCTCGATAAACGACTGCTGGTAACCAGCGATCAGCAGGGCCATCGTCATGCCTACTATCCCGATGTGCAGCAGACCGAGTGACCACTTCCACTTCCACCCGTTACCGGCCATAGACCCTGACATCCAGACGTTGCCCCGCCACTTCTGGATCGCGATGTACATCATCGCGATCACGATCGTCGCGTACGCGCCGAAGAAAGCGAGGTGCCCGTGGGAAGCCGTCCACTGCGTGCCATGGGTATACAGGTTGATCTGCGGCAGCGTGTGCATGAA
>CAJIAD010000324.1_pt1 | contig 20669 bp, 24 predicted proteins | sample 9198981 | NCBI WGS metagenome assembly CAJIAD01 (sample SAMEA7708274, study PRJEB35096) | sediment metagenome | biome: marine neritic benthic zone biome [ENVO:01000025]; feature: sediment [ENVO:00002007]; material: shallow marine sediment [ENVO:03000034] sea grass bed [ENVO_01000059] ...
AAAGCTGGATAAATCTGTCCGCGAGGGTCGACTTGCCATGGTCGATGTGCGCGATGATGCAAAAATTTCGTATCGGCTTCATGAATAGCGGGAGACGCTGATTACAGCGAAAAAGTGTCTGAAAATGGCGCCGGTTGCTGCGGCGCGAAATTATATACGCTGTGGACTACCGGCGCTCAGATGATCGTGCCAACCTGGCGTTGAGATCAGGCCTGCAGCCAGCGAACCAGCTTGCGCCTGTCTAGATGGTAGTGGCAGATCTCCTGGCCATCAGCCTCCAGAACGGGGATTCGCTCACCATAGCGATCCGCCAGTGAACTTGATGACTCAACGTCGACGACTTTCAGATCGACGTCCTGGCCAGCGATCACTGCTTCGAGGTCGCGGACCATGATGTCGCACAGATGGCATCCGGCGCGACTGTAGACCACCAACTCAGGTCGACTCATCAGCTTCAACCTGCCTGAACGCGCTGCTCGCCAATGGGCAGTCTCTGCCAGTCCTCTCAAGAACCCGTGGTGAGAAGCCGGGGTCCGACACGTGACGCCGACCATATGCTCGCGCCAGCCACAACCCGCTGAACAGGCCGACAACGGCGCCCGCCACAGCAGCCAGGTCGCCGAATTCCGACCAGATGATTGAGAACAGGAAAGCAGCGCCGAACATCATCAGCAGCGGCACCAGATACATGACCGAGGCTGCTCTTAGCAGCACGCTGTCACCGAGGCCGATAACGACCTGCTCTCCGGGCTCGAGTGATAGCGATTCGTTGACAGCGCGCACCTCACGCAGCCTGTCGCCCAGCAATCGGCCAAGCAGCCCCCCGCCGCAGCCACGCCCTTCGGCACACCGGGCACAGCCTGCCTGTGCGCGACAACGCACCCAGACCACGGGCCCTTCGACCCGCAATACGGTAGCGGACTCTCTGATCACTGGGAGGCGACGGCCGCCGATTGTGTCTGCACGGATCTGGCGATCATTTGAACCGTGTCCGCAGGCACCTCACCGACGGCTGTTACGTTGTGACCGCTGATCCGGGTTGAGTAAGCGTTGGCGCCGCCGATCGTGGAGTCACCATCCAGATCATCTGATTCAGGCCCGACGGGTTCGACAAACACCGATACCGACGCCATGCCGTCGCTGTATACCAGGTGGTCCACGGGCGACTCAGAGCCAGCGATGACTGTGACTTTTGACGACTTGAGCCTGAAACCCGACGGCATGCTGACCGCCCTCCAGTTCGACGAGTTGGAACGCTCCTGCGCACGCATTTTCTCGTCCTGCACATGCCAGGTGAAATCTTCGGCCGCGATCGTTGGCTGGAGTTTCGATTCCGGAATATCGTCCGGGATGGAGATGCTGACAAACATCAGTTGCTCCAGGACTTTGCCGTCATAGTCGATCATCTGCGACTTGAGGGGCATGCCCGTCGCTTCGTCCATCCACAGTTTGTAGCCAAAGCGATATCGATCTCGCGGACGAATGGCGAACACCAGCGCCTTTCGGTTCATCTTCGTGACCGGCCGCAGCCTGACGAACTCGTAATGCTCGGTCATCTGCTCCGAGTATCCGGGTATCGCCGACCGCAGCGGTCCACCATCCTCGCGACGCTCGACCAGTACTGCTTCCTGGTCGGCAAAAATACAGGTTGTTTCCTTGTCGTTACGGAGTATCTCGCGGCCCGGCCCATCCAGCGACGAAAGGCGCTCGCTGACCTTGCCGTCCTGCACCCGGTGGATGAGATACATCGTCTCCACCTTGCGGCCGACGATATGTACGAAGGTACCCTCGTAGTTGAGGGTCTCTATCGCCTGTTCCATTCGATCCAGAATGCGCCGCGATTGATCATCTTCGGCGGCGACAACGAGGGGCAGAAGACTGAGGCTGCCGACCAGCACTGGAACCAGTCTGTTCATGGATTCTCGACCAGATCCTCTTTGTCGGCGTCCTCGGTGGTCTTCTCGCTACTTGACGCTTCGTCGGCGGGCGTCATGACCATCCTGGCCAGCGGTGCCTGGCCACCCATCATCGATGCATTCTCGCTGTGTACCAGGTAATAGCGACTCAACCGGTTCGGGCTACCCGCCTGGCGTGAATATGTTTCCGGAACCGTGTAGGCACCTCGGTCACCCATCGGCCCTACGGTCGCAACCGGCACGGTGACTGCCGGCCCCTCGCCACCCAGGTTATCCGTTTGTTGCAAACTGAGAATAGCGAATACCGCCACGGATGCCGCGACAACGCCCCCTGCCAGTGGCCTGAACCAGCGCGACCGCGATGGCGGCTGTAATGTCGATTGGTGGCCTTCCGACTCGACGGCCTCGCCAACCGCACGGCGGAACCCTGCCGGATCCTGCCCGCAGACATCCCCTCTCATGGCGTCGCCGATCAGGCTCATCCTGAATGCGCTCGCCCTGAGTTGGTCGTCATCCGCCAGCCGTCGTGTAAATAGTTCACATTCGGCATCACTGAGTTCGCCGTCAAGAAACGCCGAGAGTTGCTCTTCGCGGGTAGTCACTTCAATTTCCTCAATTCACCAGCGGTTTTAGCCGCTTGTCGATAGCCTCACGTGCCCTGAATATCCTTGATCTTACTGTGCCGACCGGACAATCCATAGATGTAGCGATCTCTTCGTAGCTCATCCCTTCAAGTTCACGAAGCATGATCGCTGTGCGTAGATCCTCCGGCAGTGCCTCGATCGCCGTATTCACGGCCTCTCTTATCTCTTCTGACAACAGGAGTCCTTCCGGAGTACCGATGTCCTTCAGTCTGCCCTGCAACTCGTAGTGTTCAGGATTCTGGAGGTCCAACTCGTAATCGAGCGGTCGTCGGCGTGCGGCCACCAGGTAGTTCTTTGCTGTATTGATCGCGATCCGATACATCCATGTATAGAAAGCACTGTCGCCCCGAAACCCGGGCAATGCCCTGTAAGCTTTCAGAAACGCTTCCTGAGCCACGTCCTGAGCCTCCGACTGATCCCTGACATAGCGCATGACCAGCTTGATCACCTTATGCTGGTAACGGCTAACCAGGACGTCGAATGCCGACTTGTCTCCCTGCTGGATTCTTTCAACCAGCAATTGATCAGCGCTTTTCTTGCTGATATCGGCAAACCCCTTGGTAGTCCGGCAAGCCCGAATACCACTGAAATAGACCGGGCGCGACCTGTAAAGTTCTGCTCTGCGCCAGCGAAAATTCGGCAAGCGCTTGATTGACGGCGGATTCTAGCAGTCCGATCGCGATTCAGCCATTGCCGAGTCGCAGCGCGATCCGCAATCTGCGATAGGCATTATGTTCAATCTGGCCAGGCACAACCAATAGCGAGAGCCCACCTATCTCATTGTTTCTAATATTTAAAACAACAAACCCTCCACACACGCGGGTTCCGCTTCCGAGTTTAGCGGGCCAATGGTTTCCATCGTCCAGTTCGAGCAGCCAACCGTTGTCGGGGTGCCAGCGGATCCGACGCACGGCATCCGCTCGTTTCGGCCAACGCCCTCTTGCCAGGGCAATAGCCAGTACAACAAGGCCCCAGGCCAGGAGGCCCACTCTGACTTCATACTGGAGCGGCAACGCGCCGACGTATGCGATAGCGATCATTGCCGCAATGACGAAACCTCGCGGCCGGCGGCGGCAATCAGCTGTGTTCAGGACGATAGGCTTCGCAAACGGCGTCGACAACACTGGCTACTTCCTCGTCGACAGGCCTCTCGCGCCGAATCAGGAAGGACAGGATGTCCGGCTCATCACATTCAAGCAGCCGCCGGAACGCGGCCTGCTCTGATTCCGACGATGACGCATAGCAATGATCCAGGTAATGCACGAGGACATCGTCCAATTCCTTCATGCCCCGCCTGCACCTCCAGCGCAGGCGTCTCATGTCACTCACCGGATCCGGGGACAAAGCCATCCTGCTCTACCTATCACGTCGATCGCAATCCTGATTAGCCGCGGCAGGGTCGAGAAACTGACCCTTGACTCAGTGCCGTCGTTCGGCGAGCAGCTTCTTTGTCTCAGCGATCGCTGCCGCCGGATTGAGATGCTTGGGGCAGGTCCGCGTACAGTTCAGGATCGTGTGGCAACGATATAGCCGGAAGGGGTCCTCCAACTGGTCGAGGCGCTCCCCCGTCGCTTCATCCCGGGTGTCGACTATCCACCGATAGGCAGCCAGCAAGATTGCCGGCCCCAGGTAGCGGTCTCCATTCCACCAGTAACTCGGGCAACTCGTCGAACAACAGGCGCAAAGAATGCATGCTGAGGGTTCATCGATCAGTTCCTGATCCTCCTTAGCCTGCAATCGTTCCCGGTCTGGTGGGGCCGGCGTCCTGGTCTGCAGCCACGGCTTGATCGAGGCGTATTGGGCGTAGAAATTGGTCAGGTCCGGCACGAGATCCTTGACGACCGGCAGGTGCGGCAGCGGGTACACCTTGACGTCACCCTTGATCTCGTCCATTGCCTTGATACAGGCCAGGGTGTTGGTGCCGTCGATATTCATCGCGCAGGACCCGCAAATCCCCTCACGGCACGAACGACGGAAAGTCAGCGTCGGATCGATCTCGTTCTTTATCTTGATCAACGCATCGAGAACCATCGGGCCGCAGCTGTCGGTGTCGACCTCATAGCTATCCATGCGTGGGTTGTCACCGCTATCCGGGTCCCAGCGGTACACCTGGAAACGCCGCTGAGCACCATCGGTTTTTGCCGGATGGTGCCGACCCTTGCCGACTTTGGAATTGGCCGGTAATCGGAATTCAGCCATGGGCTCGATCCTCTGTACACATAGTGGTGTTCACCTAGTAAACCCTGGCCTTGGGCGGCACGACTTCGACTTCGTCGGTCAATGTCCGCATGTGGACGGGTCGGTAGTCCATGCGCACTTCATCGCCTATTCGATAGCGCGCCAGGGTATGCTTCATCCAGTTTTCGTCGTCGCGTTCGGGGTAGTCCTCCCGCGCCTGCGCCCCGCGACTCTCGTGACGGTTTTCCGCGCTGACAATCGTCACCATCGCCTGGGAAAGCAGGTTCTCGAGTTCCATCGTTTCAACGAGATCGGTATTGAATATCAGTGACCGGTCCGTGACCTTGATATCCGCGAATGCGTCAACGATCTCTCGGAGCTGCTCGATCCCTTCGCGCAGAACCTCTCCGGTCCGGAAAACTGCCGCGTGATTTTGCATCACTCTTTGCATTTTCAGACGCAAATCCGCTGTTGCCACCTGGCCATCTGCATGACGCAGACGATCCAGCCGCTCGACGATCTGATCACCGGCATTCGCTGATAACTCCCGGTGCTTCATGCCCGGAGTCAGGATTTCCCCACACCGGTGTGCCGCCGCTCTGCCAAACACCACAAGATCCAGCAGAGAATTTGAACCCAGTCGATTGGCACCATGCACGGACACGCAGGCCGCTTCCCCGATTGCCATCAGACCCGGCACCACCTGCTCGCTCGTGCCATCGCCACCAGTAACTACCTCACCATGGAAGTTGGCAGGTATGCCACCCATGTTGTAGTGGACCGTAGGCAGCACGGGGATAGGCTCCTTCGTCACGTCAACGCCGGCGAAAATCTTGGCCGTCTCCGCGATACCGGGCAGGCGTTCGTCGACGACATCCGATCCCAGGTGCTCGAGATGCAGAAAGATATGGTCTTTGTGCTCGCCAACTCCGCGCCCCTCACGAATCTCGACCGTCATCGATCGGCTCACGACGTCTCGGGAGGCCAGGTCTTTTGCATTCGGTGCATAGCGCTCCATGAAACGCTCGTCGTCGGAGTTGGTCAGATAACCGCCCTCTCCACGAGCACCCTCCGTAATCAGGCATCCTGAGCCATAGATACCCGTCGGGTGAAACTGTACGAATTCCATGTCCTGCAGCGGCAATCCGGCGCGCAGCACCATCGCGTTGCCGTCGCCCGTGCAAGTATGCGCGGATGTGCAACTGAAAAAGGCGCGCCCGTAACCGCCCGTGGCCAGGATCGTCATGTGAGCCCGGATACGGTGCAGTTCCCCCGTCTCCATGCACCAGGCCATTACGCCCCGACAGGAACCGTCATCATCCATGATCAGGTCAAGAGCGAAATACTCTATAAAGAACTCTGCGTCATGCTTCAGCGACTGTTGATAGAGCGTATGCAGCATGGCGTGTCCGGTCCGGTCGGCGGCCGCGCAAGTTCTTTGTGCGGTTCCTTCACCATACCTTGTCGTCATCCCGCCGAACGGCCGCTGGTAGATCCTGCCCTCTTCCGTCCGTGAGAATGGGACGCCATAGTGCTCCAATTCGATGACGGCGTCCGGTGCCTCCTTGCACATGTACTCAATTGCGTCCTGGTCACCGAGCCAGTCAGATCCCTTGACCGTGTCGTACATGTGCCAGCGCCAGTCATCCTCGCCCATATTTCCCAGCGCTGCGCTGATTCCGCCCTGGGCCGCCACCGTATGGCTTCGCGTAGGGAACACCTTCGTGATGCAAGCGGTTCGCAAACCCTGCTCGGCCATTCCCATTGTCGCCCTGAGACCGGCACCGCCGGCTCCGACGACGATCACATCGTAACTGTGATCGACGATTTTATAGTCACCCTTCATTGCCAGTCCCCGAACGTGATCCTGAGTACAGCGACGATTCCGATTCCCGCAAGAATGACATGCAGGAACTGAACAATGACCAGGCTCGCAACTCGCAGCCAGCCGCCCACATAGTCGACGATGACTTCCTGCACACCGAGATGGGAATGGTAGGCCACGACAGAGACCAGAAGTATCGCGAGCGCTGAATTGCCCGGTGCCGACAACCAGTTCACCAACTGACCATGATCGGACAGGTCGAGCCCCGCAATCGAGACGAGGAACCAGAGTGCGAGCAGGCCAACGCCTACCGCACTGATCCGCTGTGCCCACCAGTGGCTCGGTCCGTCACCAGCGGAGCCGAGACCAAGGACCTCTCCCAGGGGAGATCGCAGCCTCATGATCCACCCCCGGCAATGGCAAACCAGGTGATCGCCGTTAAAATCACGCAGCCGACGAGGACCATCCACCCGGATCGATAGACCTGGTGCAACTCGAATCCGAATCCCGCATCCCAGAACAGATGCCGCACACCGTTCAGGAGGTGGTAATAGAATGCCGCCATCCAGGCCAGGAGGGATGCCTGTGCAGGCCAGGAGCCCAGCAAGACCACCGCCGACTCATAGGTCTCCGGGCCACCGGACAATGCCGACAACCAGTAGATCAGCACCAGGATGCCCGAAGACAGGAATACGCCGGTCACCCGATGGAGGATCGACAGAACGGATGTGAGCTGCGGCCTGTAGATCTGCAGATGGGGCGACAGGGGTCTGTTGGTCGCGGACATGACTGGGTCCTCCGATTACGAGGTCTCGGCACCCGCCGAATACGATGCCGGCACCGCGGAAACACTAATAGGAACTAGAAATCGATGCATCGACCGGCCTTTTCCCAATCGCCGTAGCGTGTCGGGTCCGGTCCATCGCGTCCTCCGATTTCCTTTGGCTGCGTCTCCTTCCCCGCCTTCTTTTGCCGCGCGCACACGTCAGCCTTGAGTGGCCGGCTTCGGGGTTCTTGACGCTTTTCAGACATGCGGGCAATTCTGCCAGACGCCCTGTGATTGCACCAGCGGGCCTTGGCTAAGATACTGCCCGGATGATACACACATCGAGCCACCCCAGTGAGCGCCGGTAGCCCAGTCATGCGGTACGCCGAATTGGAGGACCATGTGATTCTGCGGGTCACGGGCGAAGACGCAGGGATATTTCTGCAAGGCCAGCTATGTGGCGATGTGGAGACACTACCTGTCGGCGAGGCCATGGTCACGGCGGCCACGAATGCCAAGGGCCGGGTAATCGCCATCGTCCGCGTGCTCCGATCGAGCGATCATTTCGATCTCGTGGTTGCCGCGTCACTTGGACCACAACTTGCCCGGCGCCTGCAAATGTACGTGCTCAGAGCCAAGGTCACTATCGAAGGGCCCGACGAGGCCGGCATCGTGTTCGCTGCCTGGTCGACGGAATCGGACCAGGGCACGGAGCAACTTCGGTCCGTCGCCGCCGCAGGGCCCGGAATATTTCTTCTGCCTGGTGCCACAACATTGTTACCGGGGAAGGACGCGTTGGCAGTCTTGTCGGCCGCAGGGGACGTCGCCGTCGAGCCTGGCAGCATGGCTGACTGGAACATCCACGAGACCCTCGCCGGGATTCCGGAAACTGACTCCCGGACCAGTGAGTCTTTCATCCCGCAGATGCTCAACCTTGATCTGATCGGCGGTGTCAGTTTCGAAAAAGGCTGCTATGTAGGGCAGGAAGTGATCGCACGTGCGCACCATCTCGGCCGAGTAAAGCGGCGCAGCCGGCTGTTCTGCATTGCCGGGCCCTGCAGGCCGGTACCGGGGCAATCGATTTTCATGGATGGGCGCGCGGCCGGGAAACTCGCCAGAGTTGCGCAAACCGACGACACCTGCGTCGTACTGGCGGTTACGGCGGGCGAGGATGGGTTGTACCTGGATGCGGATGGGTCGGCCCAGATGAAGCCACACGAGTTGCCCTACGCGTTGGCCGGCTGAGACAGGGAACCTAGCTGTTTTCTTGCAGGTATTTCTTGAGCTCGGACCTGGCCACGATCATCCGGTGTACCTCATCCGGGCCGTCCGCAAGTCTCAGTGTCCGCATACCCATATACATTTCGGCCAGCGGGAAGTCCTGGGACACGCCTGCCGCTCCGTGTAACTGAATCGCATCATCGATAACCCTGAGCGCCACGTTCGGCGCGACCACCTTCGTCATCGACACCCAGGTGCGCGCCGTATCGACGTCACTTGTATCCATCATCCAGGCTGCCTTGAGTGTGAGAAGTCGAGCCATCTCGATCTCCATGCGGGCATCGGCAATACGATCGAAATTGCCACCGAGACGCGCCAGTGGCTTCCCGAATGCTTGCCGGGACAACCCTCTGCGGCACATCAACTCCAGTGCCCTCTCCGCCGCGCCTACCGCGCGCATGCAATGATGAATCCGCCCGGAACCAAGTCGGCTCTGCGCGATCTCGAATCCGCGACCCCGGCCGAGGATCACGTTGTCCGCGGGCACACGAACATCGTCAAATCGAAGGTGCATATGGCCATGCGGCGCATCGTCCATCTCGAACACCTGCATGGCCCTTTCGATCGACAAGCCTGCAGCCTCGAACGGCACCAGTATCTGCGAATGCTGCGAGTGCCTCGGTGCATCCGGGTCCGTCCGCGCCATTACGATCAGAATCCGGCAGCGTGGATCGCCTGCACCTGAGATATAGGACTTCTCGCCATTGAGGACCCATTGGCCATCTTCCATCACTGCCTGCATGGAAACATTCGTTGCATCAGAGCAGGCGCTCTCTGGCTCAGTCATGGCGAACGCGGATCGAATTTCGCCGCGCAGCAGCGGCTGGAGCCAGGTCTCTTTTTGCTGTTCGCTGCCAAATTTCGCGAGAACTTCCATGTTGCCGGTATCAGGCGCCTGGCAATTGAAAACCTCAGGGCCGAGATGGGTTCGCCCCATTTCCTCAGCGAGATAGGCATATTCGACAGTATCCAGCCCGGCACCGTATTCGCTGTTGGTCAGGAAGAAATTCCACAGGCCACGCTCTCGGGCACCGTCTTGCAGGGTCGAGATGATCTCGACCTGCCGATCGGTCAGTCGCCAGCGATCACCCTTGCCGATCTCCGCAAAGTATTCCGGTTCCGCCGGCCCGACCTCGTTCGCCAGATATGCTTTCACGTTCTCCAGCAATGGGCGGAGCCGTTCGCTGATTCCGATATTCATACTCGACATGCCTTCGGGCAGATGGGCCTAGTCCCTGGGGAATAAGATTGAGCGTGCACGTCGTCAGGCTGTGCCGTCGGACTCGGGTCGCATATGCGGAAACAGGACCACGTCTCTAATGCTCGGTGCGTCTGTGAGAAGCATGGCGAGACGGTCGATGCCGACGCCGAGTCCGCTGGCGGGCGGCATACCGTACTCGAGCGCTCTGATATAGTCCGCGTCGAAGTACATCGCCTCTTCATCGCCTTTGTTCTTCAACTCCGCCTGCGCTGTGAAACGTTCAGCCTGGTCTTCCGGGTCATTCAACTCGGAGAATCCATTCGCGAGTTCCCGTCCGCCGATGAACAGTTCGAACCTGTCGGCAACAAAACCATCATTGTCATTGCGCCGCGCGAGCGGTGAAACTTCGGCCGGGAAGTCCGTGATAAAAGTAGGTTGACGAAGCGTAGCTTCCACCGTCTGCTCGAATAGCTCCGCCTGCAGCCGGCCCGCACCGCTCGTCGGATCACACTCGACGCCGTGCCCCGCAAGGGCCTCGCTCAGGTAATCCGCATCCCTGAGGCGGTCCTTGTCCAGATCCGGATTCTGCTCTGCAATCGATTCCGCCATCGTCTTACGCGCGAACGGCGACCCCAGGTCTATTGACTCACCCTGGTAATCGATGTCCGTTGACCCGAGGACACACTCAGCCATCAAGCGGATCAACTGCTCCGTCAGATCCATCATGTCGTGGCAATCAGAGTACGCGTAGTAAACCTCGAGCATTGTGAATTCCGGATTGTGCCGGGTTGAGAGGCCTTCATTCCTGAAACTCCTGTTGAGTTCGTAGACACGCTCCATGCCGCCAACGATCAACCGCTTCAGATACAACTCCGGAGCGATCCTGAGATACAGATCGATGTCCAGCGCGTTGTGATGAGTGACAAACGGGCGCGCGTTGGCCCCACCGGGTATCCGTTGCATGATCGGCGTTTCGACTTCAACGAATCCCCGCGTGTCCATATACTCCCGGATAAATGCCGCCATCTTGCTACGCACCCTGAACACCCTGCGCGAATCCTCATTCATGATGAGATCCACGTAACGTTGCCGGTATCGGGTCTCCTGGTCCGTCAAACCGTGGTACTTCTCCGGCAAGGGTCGCAGCGATTTCGTCAGCAGACAAAGCCGCTCCACGCGAACCGACAACTCTCCCGTCCTGGTTCTGAACAGCTCGCCTTCGCCACCCACGATGTCACCGACGTCCCAGGACTTGAACGCCTTGTATATGTCCTCCCCAACCAGATCTCTGGTCACGAAGAATTGAATCGCTCCACTGGCATCCTGCACCCGGGCGAAGCTGGCCTTGCCCATGACCCGTTTTGCCATCATCCGACCGGCGACGGCTACCCTGACGGGCTCTTCTTCCAGGCGTTGGTCCGTCCATTCGCCGTAGGTGCCATGCAGATCGTCCGCCAGCGCATTCTTGCGAAAGTCGTTGGGATACGCGCTGCCCTTTTCCCGCAGGTCCTGCAACTTGCGACGGCGTTCGGCAATGAGCCTGTTTTCTTCCTGATGAGACATCTCTTGTCCGTGGATGCGTTCGCGATGCGGGACTTACAATCCCTGCTTGAGACTGGCTTCGATGAATGGGTCCAGGCCGCCATCGAGCACGGCCTGAGTATTACCTGTTTCGACGCCGGTGCGAAGGTCCTTGATGCGGGACTGATCCAGTACGTAGGAGCGGATCTGGCTGCCCCAACCGATATCCGATTTGGTTTCCTCAACCGCCTGGGCCTCCGCACGGCGCTGCTGCATCTGCATTTCGAAGAGCTTCGCCTTGAGCTGCTTCATCGCGGTCGCCTTGTTCTTGTGCTGGGAGCGGTCGTTCTGACATTGGACAACGATGCCGGAAGGATTGTGCGTGATACGGACCGCCGACTCCGTGCGATTCACGTGCTGACCACCCGCTCCGCTCGCCCGGTACACATCGATCCTGAGATCCGCCGGATTGATATCGATCTCGACATCGTCATCGATCTCCGGGGCGACGAATACAGCTGCGAATGATGTGTGTCGGCGATTGCCCGAATCGAAGGGCGACTTTCTTACCAACCGGTGTACACCAGTCTCGGTCCTCAGCCAGCCGTAGGCGTGTTCACCGGCAAACTTAATCGTTGCACTCTTGATGCCAGCCACCTCGCCCGCGGACGCTTCGATCAACTCGGTGTCAAATCCGTGAGATTCACCCCAACGAAGATACATGCGCAGCAACATCTCGGCCCAGTCCTGTGCCTCCGTGCCTCCCGACCCTGACTGGATATCCACAAACGCGTTGCTCGCATCCATCTCGCCCGAGAACATGCGCCGAAACTCGAGCCGCTCGACGTCGGCCTCCAGCCGACCGACATCGGACACGATCTCCGCGACCGCCGACTCGTCTTCTTCGGTAGCGGCCAGCTCCAGGAGATCAAGACTGTCGCTAAGGCCACTCTCCAGGGCGGCCAGCGTCCCGACCACCGCCTCAAGGCGTGATTTTCGGCGCCCTAGCTCCTGGGCCTGTTCGGGGTCATTCCAGATATCCGGGTTCTCCAACTCGCGAAGGGTCTCTTCCAGCCGTTCTTTCTTGCCATCGAAGTCAAAGATACCCCCTCAGATCGCTACTGCGCGATCTCAGTTCTTTGATCTGATTACGAAGCTGGCTGACTTCCATTGAGACTCCAACGAGGCGGGCTTGAGAAGCCGCGGATTGTAGCACGCTCATGCACTGGCAAAGTCTTCGACCGGCTCCATGTGTTCGACGATCAGTTGCAGGTTTGACACGCCCCTGAAGCGATTGACGTCGGCGCGATAGACAAGCCTCAATGCCGCTGGATCCCGACCTTCCAGCAAGTGTGCCTGGTTGAATGCAACCGCTTCCACAACCTTGCCTTCGCCTGCCGGTCTCACGCGCAGTCGGAGATGTTTTTCCTTCATCACCCGGACGTTATCAATCGTGAATGTCCCGTCAAAGGACGGTTCGGGAAAGGCCTGACCCCATGGCCCGGCGTCCCGGATGCTCAGCGCCGTCTCGAGCGTCAATTCCTCAGGCTCGAGCATCCCGTCCGTCATGAGAACATGGTCGAGCATGTCGTCATCCAGGTGTGCCTTGGCAACAGAGCAGAGCTCTTGCCGGAATCTGTCAAGGTCCTTCTTGTCCAAGGTCAGTCCCGCAGCCATGGCGTGACCTCCAAACTTCCGGATCAAACCTGGCTTGCGGGCGTCTATTTCAGCGAGCACGTCGCGAATGTGAAGACCGCGTATCGACCTCGCCGAGCCCTTGAGACGGATGTCGTCTTCATCCGCAAATGCGATGACCGGACGATGAACTTTGTCCTTGATACGGGAGGCCACCAGGCCGACAACCCCCTGGTGCCAATCCTCCCCATAAAGGCAGAACGCAAAAGGCTTCGAATCCGCCTCTCGAATATCGATCTCCTCGACAATCTGCATCGCCTGATCCTGCATGTGTGCTTCGATCTCACGTCGCTCACTGTTCAGGGAGTCGAGGATCCTGGCGTAACGAACAGCTTCGGCCGGGTCATCCGTCAGCAGGCACCGGATACCCGTGGCCATGTCGTCCAGCCGACCGGCAGCGTTCAGTCTCGGACCAGCGGTGAATCCCAGATCGGATGCCACCACCCGGGTCGGATCCCGCCGGCCGATTTTCAACAGTTCGGTTATTCCTGGCACACAGCGCCCGGCGCGAATTCGCCGCAAGCCCTGCTCTACCAGTATTCGGTTGTTCCGATCGAGGGGCACTACGTCGGCAACAGTTCCAAGCGCAACGAGATCGAGGGACCGCGCGACGATCTGTCTCGCGCGCTGTTCGTCGACAAGCTGCCGAGTCAATGCTGCCATCAGGTAGAAGGCAACACCGACGCCGGCCAGGTTCTTGGCGGGAAAGTCCTCGTCGACCAGGTTCGGATTGACGATCGCTTGGGCATCGGGCAGTTCTGTCGGCGGCAGATGATGATCCGTAATCAGCACATCGAAACCAGCATCGCGGGCGGCAGCGACGCCGGCTACGCTCGACACCCCGTTATCTACCGTGATGATGAGCCCCGGCGACCGCTGTCGGGCAATGGCGACCAGTTCCGGTGTCAATCCGTACCCGAACTCGAAACGATTGGGAACCACGAAATCGACATCCCCGAACCCGAGGCACCTCAGGGTGCGTACAACCAGCGCCGTGCTGGTCGCGCCATCGGCGTCGAAGTCTCCCACTACGGTGACAGGACTTTCCAACTCACGGTGTCGCAGCAACAGCCGCACCGCGGCTGTCAGGCTCTCCCAGCTGCTGACCGGTATCAGCGCACGAAGATCATTGGCGAGATCGGCTGCCTCCGAAACACCCCGCGCCGCGAAGACTCGCGCCAGCACTGGCGGCATGCCCTCCAGTCCGTCCCGGGAGACGATCTCAGTTCTTCTCTGGATACGTCGACTGTGCATGTCGCCCTGCCTCCCCGATTCTCCGCCTACGCCAGATTTTCCAGATGTCACGGCGATCGATGGTGTAACACCAGCCTGAAGTGTCGGCAAGCGTGATCGTCTTGATGCCCCCTCGTCTCAGTGCCGTCAACAGCGGACCCACGTACAGACGATCCAGTCTCTCAAGGGCAGATTCAATTGCGCCCGCGCTGCCATCCCTGCTCGCCCTCTCGACATCGTCATACACGATGACACCGGACCCGGTGACATCCCGAACTGGATCGACAAGTGGCTCCCGGGCCTGGGCACGAACCAGCCGGGCCAGACCCCTCGCATACGGGTTCGCGGCGATGACGATGTCGCAACCAGCCGGCTCGGGGGCACTAGCTTGCGACCCCCACCCCCAGGGCCAGATGCTGTTGATCTCGGCCTCACCGCGCTCGCGACGGGCTGCATTGACGGGATGCTCATGCAGCACCATCTGCGCTTCGCTAATGAGTTTTCTTGTCATCCTATGATCCGGGCCATCCGGGAGGAACCCCAGGACGTCGTGTCCTTCGACCTCATCGGGTCCGAACCATTTCCCGGAATGATTCGAATCCGACTTCAGGTACCAGCGGTCAACCTCACCGAAGCAAAAGGCTAAGCTGTCATCGCCGAGCGCGCGATCGAGCGCATCGAGCAGGCTGCGCGATTCGTGGCGGTCAATTCGGGTCGCCCCTGCCGGGAACAGAACCAGCCGGTCCGCCTCCGCTCGCAAGTGAACGGGGTCCACGCGCATGGCTACGGTTTCTGTCTTGTTCCCGGTATCGAGCACGTAGGTGACCGCAGCAACGCCCCAGTGTGCGACGGCATCTTCGTGACCTGTGATCGCCCGGCCGATGGTCGCTTCCAAACCGCGAATCGCCACATGGCCAGGACCGGAACGTCTCAGAAGTGTGCGCAAGGCCTTCGGATACCGCTGGGCCGATCCGTTGTCCTGCCTCAGTGTCGACGACAATGCCGGCACGACAATTGTCCAACCTGATGCTGATGTGTCGGCAAACATGAGCGCGTGCGACTCCCGGAAATCGCGTATTCTACCGTTCCGTGGAATTCGTCGTTCCCTCCTCATGGCGACCGCGCGTGAGGGGGAACCAAATTCAGTAGGGCATCGAATGCACTTTCACCGTGAAACCCCAGGTTCGAGCAACATGATCAGTGCCTGCACCGATCACTCGGTGCAAATTGGCGACGAGACGCACAGCGCAAGCGTAGTAGTCGACAGCGATGATCTGTTACGGGATTGGCAGGTCGTGGACGCAGCCGCGCTGAAATTCGAGGACATTGAACCGATCATTCAGAAAGCACCGGAGATCATCCTTCTCGGCACCGGCAGACGATTGGTGTTTCCCGCTCCGGACATCCGGGCCAAAGTCATGGCACTCGGCATTGGAATCGAAGTAATGGATACGCCGGCGGCCTGCCGGACCTATAACATCCTGGTGGGTGAATCACGCCGTGTCGTTGCAGCCCTGATCATCGAGCCGGAGGCGTGCTCCTAGTCGAACAGGATCTCCTGGGAGATGCCGTGACTTTCCATGATGCTGCGCAGTCGCGCCAGGGCATCAATCTGAATCTGCCGCACCCTCTCCCTCGTGACACCAATCTCGGCGCCAACCTGTTCGAGCGTACACTTCTCGTAGCCGTGCAGACCGAATCGACGTTCTACTACCGCTCTTTGCTTGTCGCTCAACCTGAGCAACCACCGCTCGAGAACTTCGTTCAGCACCTCGGCCTGAACTTGCTTGGAAGGGTCACTGCTACCGTCATCCGGAATCGAATCCAGAACACTGCGTTCACCGTCACGCCCGACATGTGCGCTTGTAGATGACATCCTGTCGTTCAGGCTCAGCAGTCGATCAACGTCTTCGGCCGGCTTGTCCAGCAGATTGCCGATCTCTTCCGTGGTTGGACTGCGATCCAGTTCCTGCGTCAGGCGACGTGCGGCCCGCAAGTAAACATTGATCTCCTTGACGACATGAATCGGCAAACGGATGGTCCGTGTTTGATTCATGATGGCGCGTTCGATGGTCTGTCTGATCCACCAGGTCGCATAGGTGGAGAAACGGAATCCTTTCTCAGGATCAAATTTCTTCACCGCATGAATGAGCCCGAGGTTGCCTTCTTCGATCAGGTCGAGCAGTGGCAGGCCACGGTTCATGTACCTGCGCGCAATCTTGACGACCAGTCTGAGATTGGAAACGATCATCCGCTTGCGCGCAGCTTCGTCCCCTTTGATGGCCCGCCTGCCGTAATAGACTTCTTCCTCGGCAGTCAGGAGCGGCGAATAACCGATCTCACTCAGGTACAGGCGTGTCGCGTCCAGTTGGTCGGAGTGACCATTCCGGGCTGGACTGGTCTTGCCATTGATCGCGCCGGATGCAGATTCAGAGGCAGCCTTGGAGGTCCCATTCCTGGGCTCCTTTGCTTTCTCTGCCTCCCCCCCGGAAGCGAGCTTGGCGGTCCGTCCATTGATCCGGTCGCCAGAAACACTTTCCCTTTGTCTGGTCAACAGCCCCCCTGTCACATTCCGTAAAGGGACACAGACCCTCCGACTCATCTACCGACCTGGCAAATATGTCATCGGATCGACCGGCTTACCGTTCAGCCGGATTTCAAAATGCAGAACTGGACGCCTGTCCGGTCCGGCCCCCATGTGTGCTATGGCCTGACCGGCTTGAACCCGGTCCCCCTCGCCAACAACGAGATCACTGTTGTGACCATAAGCACTTAGGAATGTCTCGTTGTGCTTAACGATAATAAGCTTGCCGTAACCAATAAGTCCACTGCCGCTGTAAACCACCTCGCCCGATGCTGCCGCCAACACCGGTTGTCCGGTGCGCCCGGATATGTTGATCCCCTTGCCGCCAAGCGACCCCGATCCGAAGGTCGAACTGATCGTTCCGTCGGTGGGCCAAACCCAATCTGAAGGCGGCGCAAGGACCTGCCTTTTGGTGCCGGGACTGGTCTTGACCGAGCGCCTTTGGCGCGGTGAACCAGCACTTTTCGATCTGCCGGATTCTTTCCATCCGGGCGGTGGTGACAGGTAGATTTCCTGTCCGGCAAAAATCAGATTCCCGTCACCCAGGTCATTCCATGCCGCGAGATCACGTGAGTCGACGCCAAAACGCCATGCGATCTGGTGGAGGGTATCTCCACTGCGAACAGTGTAGGTATCGGGTGACCAACTCAACATCCCGGAGCAACCGGAAATCGCCAGCGATACGACAAGCAGAAGGCCCGCCGAACGTGACACGATCAGTTCCGGATCAGCAGGTAGACCACAACAAGCGCGACGACAGTGACCCACCCGATGACTTCAACGTTGCGCCGGATCTTGTCTTCCATGGATCGCCCGCCCCAGCTGATCAATCCTGCGACCAGATAGAAGCGTGCCGCGCGCCCGAGGAAAGACGCGGCGACAAAAGCAGGCAGGAACATTGCGAGGGCGCCTGACGCTATCGTGAAAAGCTTGTATGGGATGGGCGAAAACCCGGCGGCAAGAACAGCCCAGAACCCCCATTTCTCGAACCAGCCACGCACTTCCAGGTAGCCGTCCCAGTAGCTCGCATCGCGCAGCCACGGTTCAACGAGATCCAATGCGAAGAAGCCGATCGCATAACCGGCGACACCGCCGATTACTGATGCGATCGTAGTGATCAACGCAAGGCGAAACCCGTCCTTCGGATTCGCCAGCGTCATCGGCGCCAACATGACATCCGGCGGTACTGGAAAGAACGACGATTCTGCGAAACTGAGTCCGGCGAGATACCACTTTGCATCGCGTCGCCCCGCCCATATCAGCACCCGATCGTACAGAGGCCCGAACAGACGCATTACGACACTCCCGACAGCAAAGGCACGAAAATGACCTGGCCGATGACGTTTTCTTCGAAGTTGCTACCGTGCCGCCGTATCTCCAGCAGTTCCTGACTTCCCCGCGGTCCGACGGGGATGATCATCCGACCTTCATCCGCCAGTTGATGAAGAAGGGACTGGGGGATTTCCGACGGTGCCGCAGTGACCAGTATCCCGTCATACGGCGCGTTTCCCTCCCATCCTTCCCAGCCGTCGCCGTAACGAAACTGGACGTTACGAATTCGCAGCTGGCGGAGCCGCTCCCGCGCTCTCTTGAGCAACGGCTGGATACGCTCAACGGTGTACACTTTGCCTGCAAGCCCAGCGAGAACTGCCGTCTGATATCCGCATCCCGTTCCAATCTCCAGCACCTTGTCTGGTCGACCCTCCGCGCACACGGCCTCCGTCATCCTGGCTACGACGTAAGGCTGAGATATTGTCTGCCCATGGCCGATCGGCAGCGCAGTGTCTTCGTAGGCACGACTCGCCAGCGCCTCATCCATGAAGAGATGGCGGGGCACATTGCGAATCTGATCAAGCACTGACGCGTCCTTGATTCCCTCCCTGCGCAAGCGTTGCACCAGCCGCTCCCGGGTTCGTGCCGAGGTCATGCCGATACCGAACTTGTCCTTGTCGGAAATCATGTCATTTCTTTTGAGAGCCAGGCATTGAGATTCGCCAGATCCGCATGTCGCGTGAGATCAACCTGCAATGGTGTCACGGAGACATGGCCCGTGGCTATTGCATGAAAGTCGGTACCCGGACCCGCGTCGGCCTTTGGGCCGGCGGCCCCGACCCAGTAGATCCTGCGTCCCCTGGGATCCTTCCCCGGCACGACCGGTTCGGCGCGATGACGATATCCCAGGCGTGTCGCCTCAACTCCGGCAAGCTGATCGAAGGGCAGATCCGGCACGTTGATATTGAGGATGGAATCAACCGGCAGCGGGTTTTCGATGATACGCCCGGCTACCATGGCCGCAATTCTTCCCGCCGTCTCAAAATGTCCATGCCCCTCATGCACCAACGAGATAGCTACTGCGGGTAACCCCAGGAAACGCCCCTCCATCGCCGCTGCAACTGTGCCGGAATACAGCACGTCGTCACCGAGATTCGCGCCATGGTTGATTCCGGACATGACCATATCGTGCTCATCATCGAAAAGGCCGGTCACAGCCAGGTGAACACAATCCGTCGGCGTCCCGTTGACGAAATAGACGTCTTCCTCCGCCTCCTTGACCCGCAATGGCGAATCAAGCGTCAGCGAGTTACTCGCCCCGCTCCTGTTCCTGTCCGGCGCAACAACAGTCACGTCCGCCATCTCCCTGACATGGCGGGCAAGACACAGGATGCCATCGGCGCGATAGCCGTCGTCGTTGCTGATGAGGACTTTCAAGTGCTGGACAGGTCGTCGTAAAGCTGGCAATAACTATACCAATTCGGAGGGCGACGACATATGAAAGATGACGATCGCGATCTGTTTCGCCGCAGCGTCGGACGGGTAACCCGACTCGACCAGGACAAGATAGAGCACGACAAGAAGAAACCGAAGCCCGTTGCCAGGTTCAGGCGCCGCGATGAAGAAACGGTGCTGGTGGACAGTCTGACCGGCGACCTCGACCCGGCGGACCTGGAAACCGGCGACGAGCTGATGTTCCGTCGACCAAGCCTGCCCTCGGCTCAATTCAGGATGCTACGCCGGGGCAGATACAGCGTAGAGGGCGAGGTGGATCTCCACGGGCTGACCGCAAATGAAGCGCATGATCTGCTCGCTCAATACCTGACGGAGGCAGGCCACGAAGGAATGCGATGCGTTCGGGTCATCCATGGCAAGGGACTACGTTCGGGTCCCGGTGGCCCCGTCATCAAGAAACAGGTTGGCAGATGGCTGAGACGGCGGGCCGACGTCCTGGCCTACTGCTCTTCGGTTCCCAGCGACGGCGGTACCGGGGCGCTGTATGTCCTTCTCCACCCCTAAGGCGTAAGGACAATATACTTATATTTATTAGCTAGTTAAGGATACTTCTTTATTCTTACTCTAGGTCTGTGCAATCTCACGTAGAACCGCCGTGGCGAAGGCGCCTGCCGGCAAACTAAAGGCAATGACAAGACCGGGGCCCGCGACATCGTCCTCCAGTCGCCACTCGAATTCCGCCGGTACGACGCGCAGCTGCCGGCGCCCCTGGTCCATTCCGGCACCCTCTAAACAATGCACCAGCTCGCCGAATCTCTCCATGACCTTCGTTTCCAGATCCCGCGCGATTGCGGAACTCGGGATTCGCCCTCTTCCCCACATCGGCCCGGTGGGATGAATGTCATGCTCTGCCAATCGCTCGAGCAACTCCGCATCAGGGTCATCGACGGTAAAGAAACTGCGTGTACCAGATAAACCAGCGACGTCTCCAGGCAAGAGCTTCTCCCAACTCCCATCAGACACACGAACAGATAGAACTTCATTGAACAGATGGCTCCTGGCCGCGGACAACGCGTATCCTCGATCGGCGCGCTTCAA
>CAJIAD010000281.1_pt1 | contig 20641 bp, 13 predicted proteins | sample 9198981 | NCBI WGS metagenome assembly CAJIAD01 (sample SAMEA7708274, study PRJEB35096) | sediment metagenome | biome: marine neritic benthic zone biome [ENVO:01000025]; feature: sediment [ENVO:00002007]; material: shallow marine sediment [ENVO:03000034] sea grass bed [ENVO_01000059] ...
CCCAGCGCCTCGCGCGCGGCGTCCGCGTGGGCCCGTTGATAGGCGTTGACGTTGTCGATCTGGAGGCGCTTTTCCGCCTCGCTGGAGCGGATCAGCTCGACCGCGCCGCCGGCTTCTTCCTGGCCGGCCTTGGGCCGAAACGTATTGACCCCGATGATCGGCAGCGTTCCGTCGTGTTTTTGGGACTCGTAATAAAGGCTCTCTTCCTGGATCTTGGAGCGCTGGTACATCGTGTCCATCGCGCCCAGTACGCCGCCGCGCTCGGAGATCCGCTCGAACTCCTGGTACACGGCCTCCTCGACCAGGTCCGTGAGCTCATCGATGATGAATGAGCCCTGCAGTGGATTCTGGTTGAGGCTCAGTCCCAGTTCCCTGCCAATAATCAGCTGGATCGCCATCGCGCGCCGCACCGACTCCTCCGTCGGCGTCGTGATCGCCTCGTCATAGGCGTTCGTATGCAGACTGTTGCAGTTGTCCAGCAACGCGTAGAGCGCCTGCAAGGTGGTGCGGATGTCGTTGAACTGGATCTCCTGGGCATGGAGACTGCGCCCCGATGTCTGGATGTGGTACTTGAGCATCTGACTTCGCCGGCCGGCGCCGTCGAGCCGAGCCATCGCCCGCGACCATATCCGCCTGGCAACCCGGCCGATGACCGCGTACTCCGGGTCCATGCCGTTGGAGAAAAAGAAGCTGAGGTTCGGTGCGACATCATCCACCGGCATGCCACGACTCAGGTAATACTCGACCAGCGTAAAGCCATTGGCCAGCGTAAACGCAAGCTGGGTGATCGGATTAGCACCTGCTTCGGCAATGTGATAGCCACTGATCGAAACGCTGTAAAAATTTCGCACACGGTTGTCGATGAAGAAGTCCTGAACGTCCCCCATCATGCGCAGTGCGAACTCGGTGGAAAAAATACAGGTGTTCTGGGCCTGGTCCTCTTTGAGAATATCGGCCTGGACGGTTCCGCGAACCGTCGCCAGAGTCTCGGCCCTGATCCGATCGTAGGTCTCCGGGTCGAGCACCTGATCACCGGTGACGCCCAGCAGGCCGAGACCCGATCCATCGTGACCACGCGGCAGATCGCCACGATACACCGGCCGATCATGGCCGGCAGTCAAGCTGGCTATCTTCTTTTCTGCCTCGGGCCAGTCACCGGTCTCGCGCAGGTGCTTTTCCACCTGCTGATCAATGGCCGCATTCATGAACATGGCGAGGATCATCGGTGCCGGGCCATTGATGGTCATCGACACCGAGGTCGCTGGTGCGACGAGATCGAAGCCCGAGAAGAGCCTCTTCATGTCGTCGAGATTCGCTACCGATACACCCGAGTTTCCGATCCGACCATAAATATCCGGTCGCTCGTCCGGGTCTTCTCCATACAGCGTCGTCGAATCGAAAGCGGTCGACAAACGGGTAGCGGCGTGACCTTCCGACAGATAATGGAACCTACGATTGGTTCTCTCCGGCATACCCTCGCCCGCGAACATCCGCGTCGGATCTTCCTGTTCGCGGCGATAGGGATAAACGCCTGCGGTGTACGGGTAGGTCCCCGGCAGGTTCTCTCGCAACAGGAATCGCAGCAAGTCACCCCAGTCCTCATATGCCGGCGCTGCGATCTTCGGAATCTTGAGGCCGCTCAGGGATTCGCTGTAGTTCTCCCCCGTCACGTCTCGCTCGCGCACCCGGAACGAGTATTGCTCTTCCTTTGCGGCAGCAGCCCGTGCAGGCCATTCGCGCAGCTGGCGAAGCACATCGCCACCGAGATCCCCGAGCGCTTCATTGTATGTCGTACGCAGCCTGCGAAGACTGTCGTCGCCCTCGACCAGCAATGCATCGGCATAGGGCTCGAGCGCTGCCGGCACCTGCTCGTCGATTTGCTGCAGGGCCCGATAGCATGCATGGGCACGGCTGGCGATTGCAGCGAAGTCTCCGGCCTCCTCATTCGCACTCCTGCCATTCTCTGCGATCTCGGCCAGGTAGCGTGCCCGGTGGCCGGGAATCAACGCGGTTCCTGCAGCGGTGGGCTCGGGCAACTCGACTTCCGGTTCCCAGCCTGCGGCGTCGTCCGGCATTGCGGACTCGATCGCCTCACAGATCGCCCGGAAGAACCTGTTGACGCCAGGATCGTTGAACTGGCTGGCGATCGTGGGATAAACAGGGACATCTTCGTCGTCGAGCGTGAAGGCGACATGATTGCGTTTCCACTGCTTACGCACGTCGCGCAATGCGTCTTCCGCCCCGCGTTTTTCGAACTTGTTCAGCGCGACCACGTCGGCATAGTCCAGCATGTCGATCTTCTCCAGCTGGCTCGCCGCACCATATTCGCTGGTCATCACATAGACCGAGAGATCCACCAGGTCGACGATCTCCGTGTCGCTCTGGCCGATACCGGCTGTTTCGACGATCACAAGGTCAAAGCCCGCGCTGCACAGGAAGCCGACGCTGTCCTTCAATACAGCACTCGTCGCCAGGTGTTGTCTGCGCGTGGCGATGGACCGCATGAAGATGCGCTCGTCAGCCAGGCTGTTCATCCGGATTCGATCACCTAGCAAGGCGCCTCCGGATCGTCTGCGCGTGGGGTCAACCGCCAGCACCGCGACGCGGCGGTCCGGGAAGCAACGCAGGAATCTATTGAGCAACTCGTCGGTCAGGCTGCTCTTTCCCGCGCCGCCGGTGCCGGTGATCCCGATGACCGGAACGCGTGGCCGGTCGGAATCCGCCCAGCGCCTTCTCAGGGGTTCAATGCGCTCGGGTGTTTCCAGCGCTTCTTCCAGCAGGGTCAGCACCTGGCCTATTCCCCGGTGATCACTACAGTCGACCGGCCCCGGCTCGAAGGCCGGCTTGCGCCACGCCCTGATCCGCTTGAAAACGTCCTCGATCATGCCGGTGAGACCGAGTGTCAGGCCGGCTGCTGCGTCGTAGATACGCTCGACGCCGTACTCTTCCAGCTCACTGATCTCCTGCGGCGCGATCGTTCCGCCGCCGCCGACCACGATCCGGATGTGCTCCGCGCCCTTTTCCCGGAGCATGTCGACCATATAACGGAAGTATTCGTTGTGCCCCCCCTGGTAGGAACTGACCGCAATCGCATCGGCATCTTCCTGGAGAGCAGCACGAACGATCTCGCCGACACTGCGGTTGTGCCCAAGGTGGATTACCTCCGCACCGTGAGCCTGCAGGAGTCGCCGGATGATATTGATCGCCGCATCGTGCCCGTCGAACAGCGACGCGGCACTGATCACTCTAAGCGGTGATTCACGATCTTCGATTGGCAGACTGACGTCTTCTATGGCAGTGCTCATGTGGGCTCCGGAGTCCTCGCCCGTGGCGAAGAGGGCCTGCAATTATAACGGCAATCCAAGCGGCTGCCGGTCGCGTCAAAATGCTGCGTTGCAGCGGGTTTGCAGGCCTCGCGATACGAGCAATGCGGACTGCAGGAAATTTCCGGGAAGGCTATAATCACCGGCCGGGTCGGGCCTCGCGTTTGGTCCGGCAACCAGCGCGCAGCGGGACGCGTGGGCGGACTCAGAATTACAGCAGTCAGCCGGGCCGATCGCCTCCTCGATGCCCGGACCGGTCTGCTGTCGATCCGGACGCAGACTTAGGCGACGGCATCAGGATTCGGAGCCGCCATATTGTCACGTTGAATGCCGGAATGATCCGGCGATGACGGATTCCGTCACGGAAGACCGTCGTCGCCAACGCCTCTATCTAAGGAGCAAGGAATGGAGCTTTTCGAAACCCTCGACGAGATGGGTCATGAGCAGGTCGTAGCCTTTCATCACAAGGCGACCGGACTGAAAGCGTTCGTCGCGATACACGACACGACACTGGGACCCGCGCTCGGCGGCTGCAGGATGTGGCCCTATCACAGCGAGGAGGAAGCTCTGATCGATGTGCTGCGCCTGTCGCGCGGCATGACGTACAAGGCTGCGGTGTCGGGTCTCAATCTTGGCGGCGGCAAGGCAGTCATTATCGGCGATCCAGAAGCCGACAAGAGCGAGGAACTGTTCCGCGCGCTGGGACGATTCATCGGCTCGCTGGGCGGCCGCTACATCACAGCCGAAGACGTGGGCACCAATGTCGAAGATATGGACCACGTCTATATGGAGACGGATCGCGTGGTGGGCGTACACAAGGTGCATGGAGGCAGTGGCGACCCCTCCCCCTTCACGGCCTACGGCACGCTCCAGGGGATCCGGGCCTGCCTGCAGAAACGCTATGGACATGACGATGCAGGCCAGCTGAGCTTCGCCGTCCAGGGTGTCGGCCACGTTGGCTACTACCTGACCAAGCTGCTCAGGGAAGCGGGCGCCAAGGTATTCGTTTGCGATATCAATGAGACCCGAGTCGAGCGAGCTGTCGAGGAGCTGGGTGCCGAAGCGGTTTCGATGGACGAGATCTACGACGTTGACGCGAAGGTCTTCGCACCCTGCGCGCTCGGCGGCATCATCAATGAAGACACCCTGCCGCGTCTCAAGTGCGACATCGTCGCAGGTAGCGCAAACAACCAGCTGAAATCGGACGAGCTGGGAACGGAGCTGGAAGAGAAAGGAATCCTCTACGCGCCGGACTACGCCATCAATGCGGGCGGGCTTATCAATGTAGCGATCGAACTCCAGGGTTACGATCGTGACCGCGCATACCGGACGGTTGGAACAATCTACAACATCATCCACAAGATCTTCGCGATCGCAAAACGCGACGGCATCCCGAGCTGGCAGGCCGCAGACCGCCTCGCCGAAGAGCGAATCGCTTCGATTGCGCACGTGCGTCGATTCTATTCGCAGAAGTTCAAAGATCGCCTGTCGGGACGTCGTCCGCACACGACATACACGAACGGCTGATCGGCGAACCACCGCGCCGGTGATCACCGGCGTACAGTGAACAGGAGGAGTCGCAGTGAGCGTCTTCAATACCCGTATTGACGATGATCTCGACATGCTGAGGGAATCGGTGCGCCGTTTTGCCGAAGCCGAGATCGCGCCGCGAGCCGATGAAATCGACGCCGGCAATTCTTTCCCGCAGGATCTGTGGCCCAAGCTTGGCGAGATGGGGCTCCTCGGAATCACGGTGCCGGAAGAATACGGCGGCTCCGGGATGGGATATCTCGCCCATGTTGTCGCCATGGAGGAGATTTCCCGGGCATCGGCTTCCATCGGCCTGTCCTATGGCGCGCACTCCAATCTTTGCGTTAACAACATCTACCTGAATGCCAGCGAGGAACAGAAACAGCGTTTTCTGCCTGCGTTATGCAGCGGAGATGCGGTAGGCGCACTTGCGATGTCCGAGTCCGGGGCGGGCTCCGATGTCGTCGGCTCAATGAGCTGCAACGCGACCCGGGACGGCGATCACTGGGTGGCGAACGGCTCCAAGATGTGGATCACGAATGGACCCGAGGCATCGACATTGCTGGTCTACATGCGTACGGCGGGCAGCGAGGCCGGTTCCCAATGCATGACACCGTTCTTGATCGAGCGCGGGATGGAGGGCTTCTCGACGGCCCAGAAACTCGACAAGCTCGGCATGCGCGGTTCGAATACCTGCGAACTGGTCTTCGAGAATTGCCGCGTGCCGAATGACAACGTCATCGGCGAAGTGAATCACGGCACCTACATGTTGATGCGGGGACTGGACTCCGAGCGCCTGGTTCTGTCGGCGGGACCGATCGGCATCATGCAGGCCTGCATGGACATCGTCCTGCCCTACCTCAACGAGAGAAAGCAATTTGGCCGACCCATCGGCGAATTCGGCATCATGCAGGCCAAGGTGGCCGATATGTTCACGTCGCTGCAGTCAGCGCGGGCCTTTACCTATCGTGTCGCGTCACAGTTCGACAACAATGAACCAACGCGGCAGGACGCTGCTGCATGCCTGCTGCTGTCCGCCCAATCCTCAGTCAACGTCGCGCTGGAAGCGATTCAGAGCCTGGGTGGCAATGGCTACATCAACGAGTATGCAACGGGTCGATTGCTGCGAGATGCCAAGCTTTACGAGATCGGGGCGGGAACCAGCGAGATCCGGCGCATGCTGATTGGTCGTGAATTGCTCAAGGCAGTCGCGCAGGGCTGACACGTATCCGGGACCTGAACACGAGACAACAGACAGAGATTAGATAATGAGTGACCAATCCATCGTCATAGCAGCGGCGCGCAGGACACCAATCGGCGCATTCCAGGGGGGGCTGTCAGCGGTTGCTGTACCAGATCTCGGTGCCCAGGCAATTGCCGCGTCGCTCAAGGATGCGTCTGTCGACCCGGCAGACGTCAACGAAGTATTCATGGGTTGCGTGCTGCCCGCGGGCGTGGGTCAGGCGCCGGCGCGACAAGCCGCACTGACAGCGGGTCTGCCGACATCGGTCGGCTGCACGACGATCAACAAGGTCTGCGGCTCGGGCATGAAGGCTGCGATGATTGCCCATGACCTCATCCGCGCAGGCTCGGCGAATGTTGTGCTGGCCGGCGGCATGGAATCGATGAGCAACGCGCCATACCTGATGCCAAAGGCACGTGCCGGCTACCGGATGGGACATCAGCAGGTGCTCGATCACATGTTCTATGACGGGCTGCAAAACCCCTACGACAACCAGATGATGGGTTTCTTCGCCGAACAGACAGTCGATCGTTACGGTTTTACCCGCGAGGAGCAGGACCATTTCTCAACGGTGTCGGTGCGTCGCGCACTCGAGGCCACCGACAACGGGGCATTTGCCAACGAAATCGTGCCCGTGACCGTCAGGACACGCCGTGGCGAGACCATCGTCGATAAGGACGAGGAGCCGTTTCGTTGCGATCTGGACAAGATCCCGACCATGCGACCTGCCTTCCGCAAGGACGGTGGCACAGTCACTGCCGCCAGTTCCTCATCGATATCGGACGGCGCTGCCGCGCTGCTTATCATGACCGGCGAGGAAGCTGACAAGAGGAATGTCCAACCGTTGGCACGCATCCTCGGCCACAGCGGTTTCGCTCACGAACCCGAGTGGTTTACGACGGCGCCCGTGGCCGCAGTGCAGGCCCTGCAATCGAAACTGGGCTGGACTCCGGACGACGTCGACCTGTACGAGATCAACGAGGCATTCGCGGTCGTCGCGATGGCGGCGATGAAAGACCTCGAAATCGATCACGAGAAGCTGAACGTCAACGGCGGCGCCTGCGCTCTCGGGCACCCGATCGGCGCGACCGGCGCAAGGCTGATTGTCACCCTCGCCCACGCCCTACGGGCCCGCGGTTTGAAACGAGGGATCGCTTCCTTGTGTATTGGTGGCGGTGAGGCTACGGCGCTCGCTATCGAGAGCGTGTAACGACATGCCGGTCATCAAGTCGCAGGTCGATGCCAGCACAGAGGACTTCCTAGGGAACGCGAAACATATGCGTGCGCTGGTGGACGACCTGGAGGGCAAGACGGAGCAAGTTGCCGCCGGCGGCAGCGAAAAAGCCCGCAGCAAGCACACTGAGCGCGGCAAGCTGCTGCCGCGTCAACGTATCGAGGCCCTGCTGGACCCGGGGAGCGCCTTCCTGGAATTTTCGTCTCTGGCTGCTTTCGGGATGTACGAGGATGCGGCACCCTGTGCGGGCATCATCACGGGCATCGGTCGGGTGCACGGTACAGAGGTACTGATTGTCGCGAACGACGCGACCGTCAAAGGTGGCACCTACTTTCCGCTCACGGTCAAGAAACATCTGCGGGCGCAGGAGATAGCACTGGAGAATCACCTGCCCTGTATTTATCTCGTCGATTCGGGCGGCGCATTCCTGCCGCTCCAGGACGAAGTTTTTCCCGACAAGGATCATTTCGGCCGGATCTTCTATAACCAGGCCCAGTTGTCAGCGCGTGGCATACCGCAGATCGCCGTCGTCATGGGCTCCTGCACGGCCGGCGGCGCGTACGTGCCGGCCATGTGCGATGAGGCGGTGATCGTCAGGGACCAGGGAACGATCTTTCTCGGCGGTCCTCCGTTGGTCAAGGCCGCGACGGGCGAAGTCGTCGACGCGGAGTCACTGGGTGGCGGCGAGGTTCATTGCAAGACCTCCGGCGTGACAGATCACCTTGCCAATGATGATGCTCATGCCCTGGAAATCGCGCGCGAGATCGTCTCGTCTCTGAATCGTCGCAAGCGGATTCCGCTCGCGACCCGGGAACCACGGCCACCGGCCTGCGACCCCGAGGAGATCTACGGCATCCTGCCCCGTGAAACGCGCTTCCCATACGACGTGCGGGAGATCATCGCGCGCCTCGTCGATGCATCGGAGTTCGTCGAGTTCAAGCCGCTTTACGGCAAGACCTTGATCTGCGGTTTCGCTCATTTGCATGGCTACCCCGTCGGCATCATCGCCAACAACGGAATCCTGTTCTCCGAATCCGCGCTCAAGGGCAGCCACTTCGTGCAGTTGTGTAATCGCCGCGGAGTGCCGCTGGTGTTTTTGCAGAACATCACCGGGTTTATGGTCGGCAAGAAATATGAGAATGCCGGCATAGCGAAAGATGGCGCCAAGATGGTCAACGCAGTAGCGACCTGCACTGTTCCGAAATACACGGTCATCATCGGCGGGTCCTTCGGCGCCGGCAACTACGCCATGTGCGGCCGCGCCTACGGGGCGCGCATGATGTGGAGCTGGCCGAATGCGAGGATTTCGGTCATGGGCGGCGAACAGGCGGCGTCGGTGCTCGCAACGGTCAGACAGGACGGTCTGGATGCCCGTGGGGAGCCGTGGCCGGCCGACCAGCGAGAGGCCTTCGAAGCGGGCATCAGGGAACAGTACGAGACGCAAGGCCATCCTTATTATGCAACTGCCCGACTTTGGGACGACGGTGTCATCGATCCGGTCGACACCCGCCGCACGCTGGCACTGGCGATCTCGGCCGCCTGGAATGCGCCAGTGGCGCCTGAATCGCCCTACGGCATCTTTCGAATGTAGCCTCGCAGGAGCTTGTCATGTCCGATCCTGTCATTCTCGATGTGAACCGTCGCGGCATAGCGACGATCACGATCAACAGGCCTGAGGTCAGGAACGCGTTTGACGAAAGCGTGATCCTTCGGCTGACGGAGTTGCTGGTGGAACTCGGGGATCGCGAGGATCTTCGCGCCGTCGTGATAACCGGGGCTGGCAGCGCATTCTCCAGTGGAGCGGATGTGAACTGGATGAGGTCAATGGCCGACTACAGTGAGGATCAGAATTTCGAGGATGCTCTGCAGCTGGCCGACCTGATGGCAACACTCAGCGGCTTCTCCTGCCCAACACTGGCCCGGGTGAACGGGCTTGCCTTCGGCGGAGGTGTCGGCCTGGTGGCCTGCTGCGATATCGCCATCGCAAGCACTGACGCACTTTTTGCACTCAGCGAGGTTCGACTCGGATTGGTGCCAGCGGTCATTTCGCCGTATGTCATCGATGCGATCGGACCCCGGCAGGCCAAGCGTTACTTCCTGACCGGAGAGCGGATCTCAGCGGTCGCGGCCAAGGAGATCGGACTGGTGCACGAGGCTGTCGACCCGGACTCGCTGGACGAAGCAGTCGACGGGACACTTTCGATGCTGTTGCTGGGCGGACCCATGGCGGCACGTGAGTGCAAGGAACTGATTGCAACTGTCTATGGTCGTTCGGTCGATGCCGACACAGCGTTGCGACACAAGACTGCGGAGATCATCGCCCAGCTGCGAGCAGGCGAGGAAGGCCAGGAGGGCCTGCAGGCGTTCCTGGAAAAGCGTAAGCCATCCTGGGTGAAAAAGGCCTGATGTTCGAGCGACTCCTGGTTGCCAACCGCGGCGAGATCGCCTGCCGCGTAATCGACACCTGCCGACGACTCGGGATCCGTACTATCGCCGTCTATTCGTCTGCTGATGCGAGCGCACGACACGTGCGACTGGCCGATGAATCCATGGCGATCGGACCGGCAGCGGCTACGGATTCCTATCTCCGTGGTGACCGGATCCTGGAAGTTGCAGACCAACTCGGTGCGGACGCCATTCACCCCGGTTACGGATTCCTGTCCGAGAACGCCGGGTTTGCGGACAGTTGCGCGAAGGCGGGCGTTGCGTGGGTGGGTCCGACGGCGGAAACGATCCGCAGCATGGGTTCAAAGAGACGCGCACGGCGGATCATGCAGGAAGCCGGTGTCGCCGTAGTGCCTGGCTACGACGACGAAGAACAGGACGATGAAATCCTGCTGGCGGCGGCCGACCGGATCGGCTACCCGTTGATGATCAAGGCTTCGGCGGGAGGCGGCGGCAAGGGAATGCGGATCGTCCGTGATCGCGAGGCATGGTCTGCAGCCCTGGCCGGTGCGCGCCGCGAGGCAGCAGGGGCATTCGGCGATGATCGCGTCATTCTCGAGCGCTACCTGGAAAAACCGCGGCACATCGAATTCCAGGTGTTCGCAGACAGCCATGGCAACGTCATCCACCTGTTCGAGCGCGAGTGTTCTATACAACGTCGCTACCAGAAGATCATCGAGGAGACGCCGGCCGTCACGCTGGACGACACACTACGCTCGCGGATGGGCGATGCCGCGGTGCGCGCCGCCAGGGCGGTCGACTATGTCAACGCCGGAACGGTGGAGTTTCTGCAGGATGGCGGCGACTTCTTTTTCATGGAGATGAACACCCGTCTGCAGGTGGAACACCCGGTCACCGAAGCCACCACCGGGCTGGACCTGGTCGAATGGCAGCTGCGCGTGGCGGCCGGGGAGACTCTGCCGCTGACGCAGGACCAGGTGACGCGCAGTGGTCATGCGATCGAGGCCAGGATATACGCCGAGAATCCGTTCGAAGAGTTCCTTCCGTCCACCGGGACCATCGGTCGTTTCCGCTATCCGTCACACACGGAAAAAATCCGGATGGATACGGGTGTCGAGGACGGCGACGCAGTCGGCATCCACTACGACCCGATGATCGCGAAGATCATCGCTCGCGGGGACGACCGCGAGGCCGCCATCGCCACGATGCGAGAGGCGCTGGCCGGCACGATGCTGAGCGGGCCGCTGACCAATCTGCCGTTCCTGAGAGGTGTCGTTGCACATCGCGACTTCAAATCAGCCAACATCGACACGGGTTACCTCGATCGTCACCTGGACGCGATCCTCGAGGGCCTGGCCCGGCCAGACAGTCTCGCACTGGCAATCGCTGCCTGTGTATCGTCGCTGGACCGGTCGAAACAGGCTGCCGTCGAAGACGATACAGACAGATATTCTCCCTGGGAACGCGCTGACGGTTGGCGCCTCGGAGGCGGTTGTACCCGCATAGCCTTCGAAGACAGGAACGGCGATCGGCACGAAGTTCGTTTGTCGGGTTGGGGTGGGCACTTCCGGGCCGAGGTCGGCGACGACACGATAGAACTGGCGGTTAGCAGACTCGATGACGAGAACATCCGCTTCGAGATCGACCGGGAGACCAGGGAGGGTGTGGTCATTCGGGACGGCGACGCCTGGTTCGTCTCCGCCGAGTCAGATTCCAGTGAACTGAGACTCGTACCGCTCTATGGTTCGGAAAGCGGGCGTGGCGAAGAGGACACGCACCCCGGCGCGCCGATGCCTGGCCGGATCGTTGTGATGCATGTCGAAGTGGGTCAGGCCGTCGAGAAGGGACAGCCGCTTCTTGTACTAGAAGGCATGAAGATGGAATACACGCTGACGTCGCCGGCAACCGGCATTGTCGCCGGGATACATTGCGCGGAGGGCGACCTCGTAGAGGCAGAGGTGCCGCTGGTGGACATCGATCCGCACCCGGAAACGGCAGAGCGCAGCGGATGAGCCGCCCGTCACAGGTCAGGATCGTGGAGGTGGGCCCGAGGGACGGCCTGCAGAACGAGAAAGACCCGGTACCCACCGGGGTCAAGATCGAACTGATCGACAGGCTCGGGCGAACCGGCCTGTCTGTCATCGAAGCGACCAGCTTCGTCAGCCCCAAACGCATCCCGCAGCTGGCGGATGCCGCGGAGGTATTCGAGGGCATCGATCGTCTGCCCAACGTCCGCTACCCGGTGCTTGTTCCCAACATGCAGGGTCTGGAAAGGGCGCTCGCCGTGGAGGTGCAGGATATCGCTGTTTTCGCCGCTGCTTCCGACGAGTTCAGCCGTCGCAATATCAATGCGGGTATCGAGGAATCCCTGGAGAGATTCGCGCCGGTCGCTGCGCGGGCAGACGAGGAAGGACTCCATCTGCGTGGTTACGTCTCCTGCGTCCTTGGTTGCCCGTACCAGGGAGACGTCGCCGTGCAACGGGTGGTGGAAGTCAGTCGCCTGCTTGTCGATCTCGGCTGCGAGGAGATATCGCTGGGGGACACGATCGGCATCGGGACGCCCCTGGGCGCCCGGGCGATGGTCGAGGCGGTTGCAGAAGAGATCGGTATCGACAGGGTGGCGATCCACTTCCACGATACGCGTGGACAGGCACTGGCGAATGTCCTTGCCTGTCTCGAGGCCGGGGTTGCGGTGATCGACGCCTCCGTCGCCGGATTGGGGGGATGCCCCTACGCGCATGGAGCAACCGGCAACGTCGCGACTGAGGATCTGGTCTACATGCTGCATGGCATGGACATCGAGACGGGCATCGACCTCGCGCCACTCGTCGAGGCCGGGCGTTTCATCAGTCATGCGTTGGGCCGCCAGCCCGCCAGCCGGCTTGGTCAGATCGCGGAACGATCCGGCACAGCCAAACATTGAATTAACCGGACAACGGAAGCAGCCGGGCATCACCCGGCAACGTGACAGGAAACGGAGAGCAAGTATGGATATCAGCCACGCCAAGGCCATCATTTCGGGCGGTGCGTCCGGACTCGGGAACGCAGTCGCACAGCGTATTGTCAACGAGGGCGGCCAGGTCGCGATCCTCGACGTCAACGAGGAACTCGGGGCCGGCGCGGCCGAAAAACTGGGTGAGAGCGCAACGTTTGTCGCGACCGACGTCAGCTCCGAGGACGCCGTCAATGCCGCCGTCGCCAGGGCTGGCGAGTTCATGGGGGGCGTCACGTTTTGCGTCAACTGCGCCGGCATCCTCGGTGCGGGGCGCGTGCTGGGCCGCGACGGCCCGATGCCGGGCGATCTGTTCGCCAAGGTCATTCAGATCAACCTCGTCGGTACTTTCCTGTTGTCGAAGGCCGCTGCAGACGCGATGCAACACAATACGCCGAATGATGAAGGCGAACGAGGCGTCATCGTAAGCACGGCTTCTGTCGCTGCATTCGAAGGGCAGATCGGCCAGGCCGCCTATTCAGCGTCCAAAGCCGGTGTCGCCGGGATGGCCTTGCCACTCGCAAGGGAGTTCGCGCGACTTGGCATCAGGGTGAACACGATCGCGCCAGGCATCTTCCTGACACCGATGATGGAGGGGATGCCGGATCACGTGCAGGAGTCCCTGGGCGCCCAGGTGCCCTTTCCGTCTCGTCTTGGCAAGCCGACGGAATTTGCGGACCTTGCGGTCTACGTCTACGGCAACCCGATGCTGAATGCCGAGACGATCCGTCTCGATGGCGCGATCCGCATGCAACCAAAGTAGGGCCGAGCTGTCAGCAGCTAGGACGATCTTTCGAAATGAAGGAAACCAGATGACAACAAGAATGCTAATCCGATCGGTGGCCATGTTCACTGCGGTCGTGCTGGCGGCTTGCGGGCGCGAGGAACCAAAGGTCGAACCGACAGTTGCCCCCGAGCCGGTCGTGGAAGCAGCGACGAGCAGTGAGTACCAGGTTCCGGTTCACTACCGAACCCTGGACAACGGACTGAAGGTCGTTGTTTCGCCCGATCGCACGGCACCAACCGTCGCCGTCAACGTGTACTACCAGGTGGGGTTGAGAACCGAGCCCAAAGGGCTGACCGGTTTCTCGCACTTGTTTGAACATTTGATGTTCCAGAGTTCCGAAAACCTCCCCAAGGGGGAATTCGATCGCCTGATACAGGGCAACGGCGGCATCATCAACGGACAGACGAAACCCGACGTCACGGTCTATTTCGAGGTGGTACCGACCAACATGCTGGAACCCGTTCTGTGGGCCGAAGCCGATCGCATGGGGCGCCTGACCATTAACGAGGAAGAACTCGACAATCAGCGGGAAGTTGTCAAGAACGAATACCGGGTCAAGATTCAGAATCGGCCGTACTCCGGATTCATCACCGTCGACATCGGGATGACGGCCTTCGAGAACTGGCAGAGCGGACACAATATGTGGGGTGAGATGGAAGACCTCGATGCCGCCACGGTGGAAGCCGCTGAGAAATTCTACGAAACCTACTATGCGCCGAACAACGCGGCGCTGGTCATCGTCGGCGACGTGGATCCGGAAGAAACTTTTGCGCTGGTCGAGAAGTATTTCGCTGAACTGGAAGCCCGGCCATTGCCTACCCCTCCGGATCTGTCGGAACCGCGCCAGGATGCTGAGAAGCGCAGCGATTCACTTGATCCGCTGGCGCCACAACCCGCCCTCGCGTTCGCCTATCACGTTCCCGAAAGGGGAACGCCCGAACACTACGCGATGGGCCTGATCAGCCTCATCGCACTGCAGGGGCAGGACAGCCTGCTCCACCAGAGACTGGTCACCGAGAAAGGCTTTTCCAGCTTCGTGGGCGGCGGCATCAACCTGCAGGGCAACATGTTCGACTACTACGGACCGATGATCTGGGTCGGTTACCTGATCCATGACCTGCAGACGGATCCCGAGGCGATCGTGGCCGAGATCGATGATGTCATCGAAGGTTTGAGAACCGACCTCGTCGATCAGCAGACCCTCGATCGGGCGATGCTCAAGTTCCGCTCCGGGTTTTATGACACCCAGGGTGGCGGATTCGGCACCGGTCGCGCCACGCTGCTGGGCTCGTTCGCCCTCTTTGACGATGATCCAGAGAAGATCAATCGACTGGAGGCCAACATGGCCGCGGTAACCCCGGAGCTGATCCGGGAGGTCGCGCGCGACTATCTCAGACCGACCAATCGCTCGCTGCTGTTTCTCGAGCCCGGCGCCGCGGCAAAGGAGTAGAACATGCACAACAAGACAATTGGCCTGATTGCCGCCGGACTCCTGATCGCCAGCGTGACCACCCAGGCATTCTCGGCGACGAGCCCGCCGCCCGCCGGCGAGCCGAAGGACTACCAGTTGCCAGAGAAGACGACGTTCGAGCTGGAAAACGGGCTGCGAGTGACCATGGTGCCGTTTGGCGCGGTACCGAAGATCAGCATGGCGCTGCGCATACGGACCGGGAACCTGAATGAGGGCGAGGACACCTGGCTGGCGGATATGGCCGGGGCACTCATGCAGGAGGGCACGACATCCCTGGACTCCGGCCAACTGGCTCGACGCGCGGCGGAGCTGGGAGGCGCGATTTCAATCTCGACCGGTGTCGAGACAACCACAGTCAGCATTGGCGGATTGTCCGAACGGGACACCGAAGCCGTGGCGCTGCTGGCTGACGTGGTACGCAATCCACGCTTCCCTGAGTCCGAGCTCGAGAGGATTCGGCGCGACCTGCTAAGGAACCTGAGCATCGCCCGTCTTCAGCCGGGAGGCATGTCGGCAGTTGCCTTCAACAAGCAGATGTACGGCGACCATCCTTTCTCCGTCGTCTTCCCGACCGATGAGCAACTGCAGGCATATTCCGTCGAAGACGTACGCCGCTACTACGACGAGAATTTCGGTGCCCGGCGCTCGCATCTGTTCGTCTCCGGCCAGTTCGATATCGGACAGATGGGTCAGGCGATTACGGATCAGTTCGGCAACTGGAAACAGGGGCCGGAGAACTACATCAATGTTCCTCAGCCGACGAAGATCGGAAGCCTGCAGGTGGTGGACAGGCCGGACGCACCGCAATCGACGATCCAGATCGGCATTCCGGTGATCTATGTCACGGACCCCCAGGCCACCGAGTTGGGATTCATGAATGACATCCTCGGCGGCTCGGGTTTCCTGTCGCGCCTGTTCAAGAACCTGCGCGAGGAAAAGGGCTACACCTACGGCCCGTCGACGGGTGTATCGAGCCACTACCAGGACTCGGTTTGGAGTTTCTCGGCGGATGTCGCGACAGCGGCAACCGGGCCATCGCTGTCAGAGTTCTTTAAGGAGCTCGACCGCATCAAGTCAGAGCAGCCCACTGAAAACGAAATGTCTGCGATCCGCGGCTACCGGGGTGGCGTATTCGTCCTCCGCAATGCCTCGCGGGGAGGGATCATCGGCACCCTGGCGACAATGGACTTCTATGGCCTGCCGGACAGCTACCTCACTGAATACCTGTCGCGGATCAACGCTGTCACGAAAGAGCAGGTTCGGAGCATCGCAGCCGAACAGCTGCCGGTCGAAGGCATGACGATCGTGGTCGTAGGCGATCGCAGCGTGATCGACGAACAGCTCGCGGCCGTCGCGGAGCTCGCTCCCTACCTCGAGTAGCGGGGCGCCGGCGTCACTCGACCAAGGGTCGGGCTGCTAGAATAGACGGCTGTCGGCTAGCGACGGCCGTCTTCCTTTGTGGCGCTACAGGAGAACCCGATGACAGATCGCGACGTGATGGAATATGACGTGGTGATCGTTGGCGGCGGCCCGGCCGGGCTTGCCTGCGCCATCCGGCTAAAACAGAAAGATCCTGGCAAATCGGTCTGCGTACTCGAGAAAGGGTCGGAGATCGGTGCACACATGCTGTCGGGCGCGGTCATGCAGCCGGACGCGCTCGACGAGCTGCTGCCCGAGTGGCGTGACGACCCGCCGGCGATCTGCGTGCCAGCGACGGGTGACGAGTTTCGCTTGCTGACACGGCGCAAGAGTCTGTGGATGCCGACGCCACCGCAGATGAACAATCACGGCAATTTCATCATCTCGCTGGGCGCGCTGGTGCGACAACTGGCCGACAAGGCCGAATCCCTCGAGGTCGATCTGTTTCCGGGATTTACCGGGGCCGAGGCGGTCATCCGCGACGATGCCGTGATCGGGATCCGTTGCGGGGACATGGGCATAGATGCGGATGGAACGCAGGGTCCGAACTTCACACCGGGCGTAGAGATTCATGCACCGGTCACCGTGCTGGCTGAGGGCTGTCGCGGCAGCGTCACCAAGCAGATGATCGGACGTTTCGACCTCGACCAGGGCTGCTCACCGCAAACCTATGGACTGGGCTTCAAGGAACTCTGGCAACTTCCCGAGGGACGTTCCAAACCCGGACTGATCCAGCATACCGTCGGCTGGCCCCTGGATTCGGCCACCTACGGTGGCAGCTTCCTCTACCATCTCGATCAGGACCGGGTGTCTATCGGTTTTGTCGTCGGCCTCGACTACCGGGATCCGTTGTTCGCACCGTTCGAGGCATTTCAACAATACAAGAACCACCCGTCCATCAAGCCACTGCTGGACGGCGGCGAAATCGTGTCTTCCGGCACCAGGACGCTGATCGAGGGGGGCATTCAGGCGCTGCCGCGCATGGAGATGCCGGGCGCTATCATCGTGGGAGATGCGGCTGGTCTGCTCGATGTACCGAAGATCAAGGGTGTCCACATGGCGATTGGATCGGGCACGCTTGCCGCGGATCATATCGTGGACGCCGGCCACGCCGCGGGGTACGACCAGCGCTGGCGATCATCCGATTACGCCCGACAGCTCCACAAGGTCAGGAATATCAGGCCCGGGTTCGGCAAGGGCCTGTGGTTGGGGTTGGTCAATGCCGCATGGGAGACCGTCGTCGGCGGACGGAGTCCATGGACACTGGACAACCATGCCGATCACTCAAGTCTGCGGAAAATCGACGGCGCGGATCGCGCAGCTGTGGAAGCCAGCTGGTCTTCGGACCGGGACTTGCCTCCCAAGGATCGCCTGTCGTCGGTCTACTATGCGGCCACGTCCCACGATGAGGCTCAGCCGGTACATCTCAAGGTGGCTGATACCACGATCTGCGCGACGACCTGCTACGAGGAATACCGCAATCCCTGCACGAGATTCTGCCCTGCGCACGTCTACGAGATCGTGGAAGACGGCGAAGGCGGACGCGCGTTGCAAATCAACGCCTCGAATTGCGTCCATTGCAAGGCGTGCGACATCAAGGACCCGTACGAGATCATCAACTGGGTGACACCGGAAGGCGGCTCCGGACCCAACTATCAGAATCTCTGATCCGCCAGGATCAGCCGGCTTTCCTGAATGCCCCAGGCTCGGCGGACCGGTGTTCCGTGTGCATAGCCTTGGGCGATCGCTGGTGCAGCTGGGTGATGAGGATGTACTTGGGGCCTGACAACGGCGGATTGCCGCGGTGGATGAACGGCCATCCCACCGGACACAACAGGAGACGACCCTCTACGGGCTTGACGGCCACGTCCTGCCACTTGTACCAGGTTTCCCCGCCCTGTTCGACAGTGTTGAGATACCAGATAGCCGTGATGACGCGTGTCGGACTACGGCCGATGTTGTCCGCGTGCCATGCCAGGAACCCATCGCCCGTGTTGTAACGCGTGACGCGCGGCTCCTCGGGGTAGATTCCCAGTTGCAGTGCCTGGCCCCAATCCGACAGGTACTCCCGCAACCGCCGCTTGAGTGACCCGACGATCGCGTTGTTGACGTCTTCCCAACCGTCGGAATGTGTCCACAAGAGCACTTCCGTTGTGGCCTTCGCCCGTCGATCCACGACACCACCGGCTCCCATCCCGCCCATGCCCTGCACTTTCCGCCCGTCATTCTCGAAACGCCGAATGATGTCCCGGCAAAACGCCGGATCCAGCTCGCGATCGTAGATACCGAAGAATTGATCCAGTCCGCTCACTCCAGCCCCCTGCATTGTCAACGCAGCGCCTGCGCTTGTTGGAGATGACCACCGATCGCGAGGCTTGTTTCACGAAAAGGGGCGCCAGTCGGACCAGTCGATGGTCAGAACGGACGAGTCGAAATAGGTCCCGCCACCGGTGCCGGGTGAAGCCCGGTGCAGATTCCGTAAAGACCTCCCGCGGGGCTCATCTGGCGGGTGCAAAACAGGTAAACTAGCGGCTTTACCCTGGGGCAAACGAGGAGACGGCGGAGCCAGACTTCGCGATCCCGATCGGTTGCCCATCGCATACCAATATTGTGTCGCCTTGCGAAGGAACTGAAGATGAAAATCCTGGTAGGCATCAAGCGTGTCATCGACTACAACGTCAACGTCCAGATCAACAGGGACAACACCGGCGTGGTCACCGACGGCGTCAAGATGAGCATCAACCCGTTCGACGAAATCGCCGTCGAGGAGGCCCTGCGAATACGTGATGCGGGGAACGCGGACGAAGTCGTTGTCGTCTCGATCGGCCCCGGCGCGGCGCAGCAACAACTACGAACAGCACTCGCCATGGGAGCGGAGCGCGCGATACTCATTGAGAGTGACGACGAGGTCCAGCCGCTGGCAGCAGCCCGCATCCTGATGAAGATCGTCGAGCAGGAGGATCCCGGACTGGTGCTGCTTGGCAAGCAGGCGATCGACGATGACGCCAATCAGACGGGGCAGATGCTGGCGGCGATCTGGGACAAACCCCAGGCGACCTTTCTGTCCGGTCTTGAACTCGATGGCGGCACGGCGAAAGCCATTCGCGAAGTTGATGCAGGACTGGAAACCATCGAAGTCGATCTCCCGGCGGTGTGCACCGTCGACCTGAGGCTGAACGAGCCACGATTCGTCAAGATGCCGGACATCATGAAAGCGAAACGGAAGCCGCTGGATGTCGTCCCGCTGGATAGCCTGGGCATCGATGCGCCGCCGGTTCTTGAATCTATTGGCGTCGAGCCGCCAGCGGGCAGGCAGGCGGGGATCCGTGTGTCCACCGTCGGCGAACTTGTCACCGAACTGAAGAACAAGGGGGTGCTCTGATGGCCACTGTATTGCTGATCGCCGATCATGACGGACAGGACCTGAATGTAGCGACCGCCAGGGCATTGTCCTGTGCCAGCCAGTTGGGCGACGTTGATGTCGCGGTATTCGGAAACGGCGCCGCCTCGGTCTGCGAGCAGGCAGCGGGGCTCGAAGGTGTGGCGAAGGTCCTGGATATTGATCGCGCCGAGAACGCTGCACCACTGGCGGCGATCATCGCGCCGCAGGTTGCAAGCCTCGGGGAGTCCTATGACGTCGTCCTGGCGGCATCCAGCACTTTCGGCAAGGATGTGCTGCCGCGCGCGGCGGCGCTGATGGGAACGCCGCAATTGAGTGACATCATGGAGATCGTGGACGGATCGACATTCAAGCGACCAGTCTATGCCGGAAATGTCATCACGACCGTCAAGGTTCCTGACGGATGCAAGGTAGTTGGGACAGTGCGCCTTGCCTCGTTTGCCGCAGTCGGATCCGCTGCGTCAGCGGCGCCCATCGAATCCACCTCGGTCGAGGTCGAGTTGCCCAGCCACACGAGATACATTGGCACCGAAGAACAGGGCAGCGACCGGCCCGATCTGCAGTCTGCGCCATGCGTCGTTTCGGGCGGCCGTGCGCTGGGTAGCAAGGAAAACTTCGACATCATCTATCGGTTGGCGGACAAACTTGGCGCCGGTGTGGGCGCGTCACGGGCCGCTGTCGATGCCGGCTACGTACCGAATGACATGCAGGTCGGACAGACCGGCAAGATCATCGCCCCGGACCTCTATTTCGCGATCGGTATCTCCGGAGCGATCCAGCATGTAACCGGCATCAAGGACGCCGGTGTCATCGTGGCGATCAATAAGGATGCCGAG